>Ga0208203_1001210_pt1 | contig 10449 bp, 6 predicted proteins | sample DeeseametaMP2914_FD_184167 | JGI IMG/M metagenome (GOLD analysis project Ga0208203, IMG submission 184167) | Marine microbial communities from the Deep Atlantic Ocean - MP2914 (SPAdes) | ecosystem: Environmental > Aquatic > Marine > Oceanic | place: West of Santa Cruz de la Palma, Atlantic Ocean...
GTACATCAAGGGCCCGGATTTCCCCACCGCTGGCATCATCAATGGCCGCGCCGGCATCGTGCAGGCCTACCGTACCGGCCGTGGCCGCGTGTACATGCGCGCCCGTGCCGAAATCGAGGCCACCGACAAGAGCGGCAAAGAAGCCATCATCGTCACCGAAATTCCCTATCAGGTGAACAAGGCACGGTTGATCGAAAAGATCGCCGAGCTGGTGAAAGACAAGAAAATTGAAGGCATCACCGAACTGCGCGACGAATCCGACAAGGAAGGCATGCGTATCGTGATCGAGCTGCGCAAGGGCGAGAACGCGGAAGTGGTGCTGAACAACCTGTACCAGCAGACCCAGATGGAGTCGGTGTTCGGTATCAACACCGTGGCCCTGGTCGATGGCCAGCCCAAGACCCTGAACCTGCGCGAGCTGCTGGATGCCTTTATCCGTCACCGTCGTGAAGTGGTGACTCGCCGTACCGTGTTCGAACTGCGCAAGGCTCGCGAAAAGGCGCACCTGCTGGAAGGTCTGGCGGTGGCGTTGAGTAACATCGATCCGGTGATCGAACTGATCAAGAGCTCGCCGAGCGGTGCCGAAGCGAAAGAAAAGCTGCTGGCCAAAGGCTGGGCGCCGGGTGATGTGCTGCAGATGCTGGAGCGCGCCGGTGGCGAAAACGCGGCCCGTCCGGATGGTCTGGACGAGCAGTTCGGCCTGCGTGATGACCTCTACTACCTGAGCCCGGAACAGGCCCAGGCCATTCTGGATCTGCGCCTGCAGAAGCTGACCGGTCTGGAGCGCGAGAAGCTGATCAATGATTACCAGGAGCTGCTGGAAATCATTGCCGAGCTGATGCTGATTCTGGCCAATCCGGAGCGCCTGATGCAGGTGATCCGCGATGAGCTGACCGCGATCCGTGAAGAGTACGCCGATGAGCGTCGTTCCGAGATTGTGGCCTCTCGCCTGGATCTCAGCATGGAAGACCTGATCGCCGAAGAAACCGTGGTGGTGACCCTGTCCAACGGCGGTTACGCCAAAATGCAGCCCATCGATACCTACCGTGCCCAGAAGCGGGGTGGGCGCGGCAAGTCTGCCGGGCAGCTGAAAGACGAAGATTACGTGGAGCACCTGCTGGTGGCAGGCACCCACGATACCCTGTTGCTGTTCACGGATGCCGGCAAGGTGTTCTGGTTACGCACCTTCGAGCTGCCGCAAGGTGGCCGGGCCTCCCGCGGCAAGCCAATTGTGAACCTGCTGCCGGCGCTGGGTGCAGAAGAAAGAATTACCGCCATTCTGCGTCTGGATGCCGACATGGTGCGTCAGCAGAAAGCCGACAGCGAAGAAGACGAAGACACCACCGTCGACGCGGAAGACGTGGTCGATGATGCCGCAGAGGGTGATGACGACGCCATCGTGGCCGATACCGTGCCCGGTCCGTTCATCTTCATGGCCACCTCCAGCGGTGTGGTCAAGCGTACCCAGCTGGCCAACTTTGCCCGTCCGCGCAGCTCCGGCCTGATCGCCGTGAAACTCCAGGAAGGCGAGCACCTGGTGAACGTGGCCATTACCCAGGGCCACGAAGACGTGATGCTGGTGGCGCGCAACGGCAAGGCCGTACGTTTCCATCAGTCCAAGGTCCGCGTCATGAGCCGTCTGGCCCGTGGTGTGCGGGGGATCAAGCTGGCGGATGGCGTCGACGTGATTTCCCTGATCGTGCCGGAAGAAGACGGCCAGATCCTCACCGCCTCCGAGAATGGCTACGGCAAGCGCACCCCGCTCACCGAGTACCCCACCAAAGGCCGTGGTGGCCAGGGCGTCATCGCCATGGTGGTCAACGAGCGTAACGGTGAGCTGGTCGGTGCCACCCAGGTGTTCGGCGGCGAAGACATCATGCTGATCTCCAACCAGGGCACCCTGGTGCGTACCGGTGTGGACCAGATCAGCACCTCCGGCCGTAACACCCAGGGCGTTCGCCTGATTCGCCTTGGCGAGGAAGAAAAACTCTGCGGCCTGGCCACCATTCCAGAACTGGAGGGGGCCGAGGAAGACGAGGAGCTGGACGGTGAAGAGGGTGAGGTGATTGAAGGGGAAGCGACCCCGGAAGCACCAGAGTCCGACGCCAGCGACGACGCAGAAGACTGAACCGTAGGAGCGTCGCTCGCGGCGCGATCCGCTAAACCGTAAAAGCGGATTGATCACAGAGTACACAGAGGAAAACACACGCTTTTCTCTGTGCCTCTTGTGATCTCTGTGGTGACAAAGCCTTCGAATGTGACGCTGGAATCGCGCCGCGAGTGACGCTCCTACAGCCAGCTTGGCCGATCCGATAAACAGGAATAACCCCGAGCCCGGTTTCGCCGGGCTTCTTTGATTAGACGGAGAACACAGATGTCCCGCGCCTATAACTTCTGCGCAGGGCCGGCGGCGTTGCCGACGGCGGTACTGGAACAGGCTCAACAGGAAATCCTCGATTTCCAGGGCAAAGGTCTGTCCATCATGGAAATGAGCCACCGGGACAAGGTCTTCGTGGATATCGCCGAAAAGGCCGAACAGGACCTGCGTGACCTGATGGGCATCAGCGACGATTACGCTGTGCTGTTCCTGCAGGGCGGGGCGTCTACCCAGTTTGCCATGGTGCCCATGAACCTGCTGGGCGAGGGTGAAACGGCGGATTACATCAATACCGGGCAGTGGTCCAAGAAAGCCATCAAGGAAGCGGGGCGCTACGGCAAGATCAATGTGGCGGCCAGCAGCGAAGACAGCAATTTCACCACGGTGCCCCCTCAAGAGAGTTGGACGCTGTCTGCTAACCCGGCTTACCTGCATTACTGCCCCAACGAAACCATTGGGGGGCTGGAATACAGCTTTATCCCGGAAGTGGGTGGTACCCCGTTGGTGGCGGACATGAGCTCCACCATTTTGTCCCGCCCGGTGGACGTGAACCGTTTTGGCATGATCTACGCCGGTGCCCAGAAAAACATCGGCCCCGCGGGCCTGACGCTGGTGATTATCCGCAAAGACCTGCTCGGCAAGGCCGGCGCCCATGTGCCCGCCATGCTTAACTACCAGACCCATGCAGACAACGGCAGCATGTATAACACCCCGCCCACTTACGCCTGGTATCTTGCTGGGCTGGTGTTCGAGTGGCTCAAGAAGCAGGGTGGGGTGGCGAATATGGCCGAAATCAACCAGCGCAAGGCCGAAAAGCTGTATGGTTTCATTGATGGCAGCGACTTCTACAGCAACCCGGTGGAAAAAATCAGCCGCAGCTGGATGAATGTTCCCTTTGTGCTGGCAGACGATGCTCTGGACAAGACTTTCCTGGCGGAAGCCGATGCGGCCGGTTTGCTGAACCTGAAAGGCCACCGCAGTGTGGGTGGCATGCGCGCCAGCATTTACAACGCCGTGCCGGAAGCGGCGGTAGATGCGCTGATTGCCTTTATGGCGGAGTTTGAAAGAAAGAACGCCTGACGCTTCACGCAACACGCTCCACGCCATGTTTGATGGCTTGGGCGTTGGCTGAGAGTGACGAGATTGTTTGAAAGGTGGGTAGAACAATGGATTTGAACGGTTGGCACGAGATCGCAACGAATGCTCCCACGCTTGCTGGCGTGTTGCGTGAAGCGTGCTGCGTGCAAGCGAGGTTTGCATGACCGAATCACTGGACAACTTGCGTAACCAGATCGACGCGCTGGATCAGCAACTGCAGGATCTGCTGAACGAGCGTGCGACCCTGGCCCACAAGGTGGCAGAAGTCAAAATCGCCACTGACCCGAATCCGGTATTTTACCGTCCTGAGCGCGAAGCCCAGGTGCTGCGCCGGGTGAAGGAGCGCAACCAGGGGCCGCTGGATGGCGAGACCATGGCGCGCTTTTTCCGTGAGATCATGAGTGCCTGCCTGGCGCTGGAGCAGCGCATGAAGGTGGCGTTTCTCGGCCCGGAAGGCACCTTTACCCAGCAGGCCGCGCTGAAGCATTTTGGCCATGCCGTAGAGTCCGTGCCGCTGGGGGCCATTGATGAAGTGTTCCGTGAAGTGGAAGCGGGCGCAGCCCATTACGGGGTGGTACCGGTGGAAAACTCCACGGAAGGGGTGGTCAACCACACCCTCGATACCTTCATGAGCTCCGAACTGAAAATCTGTGGTGAAGTGGAGCTGCGTATCCACCACCACCTGCTGGCCGGCAAGCACACCCAGCGCGACAAGGTGACCCGGGTGTACTCCCACCAGCAGACCCTGGCCCAGTGTCGCCAGTGGCTGGATGCCCACATGCCTGGTGTGGAGCGGATTGCGGTCAGCTCCAATGCCGAAGCGGCCCGTCGTCTCAAGGACGAGTGGAATGCCATGGCCATCGCCGGCGAAATGGCGGAAGAGCTGTATGGCCTGGAGGCCGTGCAGCGGAATATTGAGGATCGCCCGGATAACACCACCCGGTTCCTGATTATCGGCCGTCAGGACACGCCGGCCTCCGGCAAGGACAAGACCAGCCTGATGATCAGCGGCAAAAACCGCCCGGGGCTGTTGTTCGAGGTGCTGGCGCCGTTCCGCGACGAGGGCATCAACCTGACCCGTCTGGAGTCCCGTCCGTCGCGCACTGCCAATTGGAGCTATGTGTTCTTTGTGGACTGCGAAGGCCACAAGGAAGACACCAACCTGCAGTCGGTACTGGACAAGCTGGAAGCCGCCGGCAATACCATCAAGTTGTTGGGTTCTTACCCCAAGGCCGTTCTCTAAAATCCGGGTCTGACGTCGGATGTCTGACGTCAGACGCTTAGCGGTTTTTGCGTCGGACGTCCGACTTCAGACGTCCGGCCCCGATCAGATGACCCCTGCAGCCAAGGCTGGCAACCAGGGTGTAAAGGGAGCTCTCACACATGACCTGCGATTACATCCAATTAGCCAACAACGGTATCCAGCAGCTCAAGCCCTACGAGCCGGGTAAACCCATCGACGAGCTGGAGCGGGAGCTGGGTGTTTCCGATATCGTCAAACTGGCCAGCAACGAAAACCCGCTGGGTGCCAGCCATAAAGCCCTGCATGCGCTCAAGCATATGCACGAGCTGCACCTGTACCCGGACGGTGCCACCTTTTCGCTGAAAGCGGCACTGGCAGAAAAACTCAATGTGGCCAGCAACCAGCTGACCCTGGGCAACGGTTCCAACGACGTGCTCGACATGATTGCCCGCGCCTACCTGCAGGAAGGCGACGAAGCGATTTTTTCCGAGTATGCCTTTGCGGTGTATCCGATTGTGACCCTGGCCTGCAATGCCAAACCGGTGCAGGTGCCATCCAACCTGTTTGGTCATGATCTGGCCGCCATGGCGGAAGCAGTGACCGAGCGCACCCGGATCATCTTCGTGGCCAACCCGAACAACCCCACCGGCACCTGGTTCAATGCCCATGCGCTGGATGAATTCCTGTCGAGGATTCCCGAGCGGGTCATTGTGGTGCTGGATGAGGCGTACTTCGAATACGTGGAAGAAAGCCATTACCCCAACGGCATCGATCGGCTGGGCAAATACCCGAACCTGATCGTGACCCGCACCTTCTCCAAGATTTATGGTCTCGCCGGCCTGCGGGTGGGCTACGGTGTCTCCAGCCCGCAAATTGCGGATGTACTTAACCGGGTGCGTCAGCCATTCAACGTGAATACCCCGGCCCAGGTCGCAGCGGAAGCGGCGCTGCAGGATGATGACCATCTGGAAAATTCCCGTAGCGAGAACACCTCGGGGCTGGTGCAGATTGCCGAGGGATTGCAGGCACTGCACCTGGAACAGATTCCGTCCGTGGCTAACTTTATTGCGTTTGATTGTGGCCAGCCGGCCATGCCGGTCTATGAGGGCCTGCTCAGGGAAGGGGTGATCGTGCGCCCGTTGGGTGGTTACGGTATGCCCAATCATCTGCGGGTGACCATCGGCACCAGTCCGGAAAACGAACGTTTCCTGCTGGCCCTGAAAAAGGTGTTGAAGGATCTGGCCGATGGGTAGTCGCGAATACGTTCCATTCCCTGCCGTAGGAGCGTCGCTGGCGGCGCGATTGGTGATTGGTGATCGCGCCGCCAGCGGCGCTCCTACGGAGAGCCGCGATGTCTGAGCCACTCTTCAATCGCATCGCCATCATCGGCCTCGGCCTGATCGGTGGCTCCTTCGCCGCCGCTGCCCGCGAAAATGGCTTGGCACGTTCCATCGTGGCGGGTTCCCGCTCGGCGCGTACCCTGGAGCAGGGCATTGCCCTGGGGGTGGTCGATGACGGCAGCCAGGATCTGGCCGAAGCCGTCAAAGGCGCGGATCTGGTCTTTGTCTCCACCCCCGTGTCTGCCATGGGCAAGGTGCTGGCGGCGCTGAAGCCCGGGCTGTCCCGTACTGCGATTGTCACCGATGGCGGCAGTGTGAAGGGTAACGTGATCAGCGCTGCCCGGCAGGCGCTGGGTGAGCACTACTCGCGCTTCGTACCCGGCCATCCCATCGCAGGCAAGGAAAAGAGCGGTGTCAGCGCGGCCGACGCCACGCTTTACCGGGATCACCGGGTCATCCTCACGCCCACGGATGACACCGATCCGGCCGCCACGGCGAAAGTCCGCGCTATCTGGACCGCCATGGGTGCCGAAGTGCTGCAGATGTCGCCGCAGTATCACGACCAGGTGCTGGCAGAAACCAGCCATTTGCCGCATCTTCTTGCGTTTTCGCTGGTGGATACCCTGGCCCGGCAGGGGGATTCCAACGAGATTTTCCGCTATGCTGCCGGCGGTTTTCGCGACTTCACCCGCATTGCCAGCTCCGACCCGGTGATGTGGCACGACATCTTTCGCGAGAACAAGGCAGCGTTATTGCAGGCTCTGGGCCTGTTCAGCGACGGTATCGACCGCTTCCGCGACGCCGTGAAAAAAGGGGATTCCGATGCCCTGATGGGCATCATGACCCGTGCCAATTCGGCCCGGGCACACTTTATGGCCATGAACGGGCGCACGTCCTACACCCGCGCCCAATTAGGTGAAGACAGCATCATGACAGATTCAAGCAAGGCCAACCCGACCTACCTGATGACTCCGGGTGGCAAGCTCAATGGCCGCATCCGCGTGCCGGGCGACAAATCCATGTCCCACCGTTCCATCATGCTGGGCTCCCTCGCAGATGGGGTAACGGAAGTCGAAGGCTTCCTGGAAGGCGAAGACGCCTTGGCGACCCTGCAGGCGTTCCGCGATATGGGCGTGGTGATTGAAGGCCCCACGAATGGGCAGGTGACCATCCATGGGGTGGGGCTAAACGGCCTCAAAGCGCCGGAAAAACCCCTCTACATGGGTAACTCCGGTACCTCCATGCGTCTGCTTACCGGCTTGCTGGCGGGGCAGGCTTTCGATGTGGAGCTGACCGGGGATGCCTCCCTGTCCAAGCGTCCCATGGAACGGGTGGCCAAACCCTTGCGGGAAATGGGTGCCCAGATCACCACCGGCAACGAAGGTCGCCCCCCCGTGCGTATCCGCGGTGGCCAGCCGCTCAAGGCGATTCACTACGACCTGCCCATGGCTTCTGCCCAGGTGAAATCCGCGGTACTGCTGGGCGGCCTGTATGCCGAAGGCGAAACCTCGGTGACCGAGCCGGCACCGACGCGGGACCACACCGAGCGCATGCTGGGTGGTTTTGGCTATGCGGTGCGTCGCGATGGCGCCACCAGCGCGGTCAACGGCGGTGGCAAGCTGACGGCCTGCAAACTGGAAGTGCCAGCGGATATTTCCTCCGCCGCGTTCTTCCTGGTCGGCGCATCCATTGCCGAAGGCAGTGACGTGACCCTGCCGCACGTGGGCATTAACCCCACCCGGACCGGCGTGATCGATATTCTCAAGCTGATGGGGGCCGATATTCGCCTGGAAAACCAGCGGGATGCCGGTGGTGAGCCGGTGGCCGATATCGTGGTCAAATCCGCGCCGTTGAAAGGCATCGTGATTCCGGAGGCGTTGGTGCCGCTGGCCATTGATGAATTCCCGGCCATTTTCATTGCTGCCGCCTGCGCCGAGGGTGACACCATCCTGCACGGCGCTGAAGAGCTGCGCGTGAAGGAATCCGACCGCATACAGGTGATGGCCGACGGCCTGGCCGCGCTGGGTGTGGACCATGAGGTGTTTGACGACGGTATCCGCATTACGGGCGGGGCGTTCGGCGGTGGGGAAGTGCAATCCCACGGCGATCACCGCATCGCCATGAGCTTTGCCATGGCAGCCCTGCGTGCCAATGGCCCTATCACCATCCATGATTGCGCCAATGTGGCCACCAGCTTCCCGGGTTTTGCCCAGCTGGCCGGTCATGCCGGCCTGAATCTGGAGGTGAAATGAGCCAGGCGGCAGTATTGACCATCGACGGGCCGGTGTCTTCCGGCAAAGGCACCGTGGCCAGACTAGTGGCTGCACGCATGGGCTGGCATCTGCTGGATTCCGGGGCGCTGTACCGTGTGCTGGGTTATCATGCGAGAAATCAAGGGGTTGCGTTGGATGACGAGCCCCGCCTGGTCGACATGGCCAAGGCCCTGCCGGTGCGTTTCGTGGAGCAACAGGGCGACACGGCCGTGATTCTGGCCGGTGAAGATGTCTCCAACATCATTCGTCAGGAAAGCGTTGGCGAGCTGGCCAGCCAGGTTGCGGTGCTGCAGCCGGTTCGCGATGCACTGCTGGCCCGTCAGCGGGCCTTTGCCGAGTCTCCCGGGCTGGTGGCTGACGGTCGCGATATGGGCACCGTGGTGTTTACCTCCGCCCCTCTCAAGATCTACCTCACAGCCAGCGCTGAAGAGCGCGCCAGACGGCGCTTTGAGCAGTTGAAGGAGAAGGGCTTTGGTGCTACCCTCGCGACCCTTGTTGAGGACATCCGCACCCGGGATGACCGTGACATGAACCGTGAGGTGGCGCCATTGCGCCCGGCAGACGATGCCGTGGTGATTGATTCCACAACGCTTTCGGTTGATGACGTGGTTAACCGGATTCTCGACGAGGCTGCGGCTCGCCAGTTGGCCTGACCCGCAGTGAGCACCTATCGACACCCTTCGGCAGTCCCTGCCGCGGGGTAATTGCGATTCCGTGTAAAGCGGCTGATCTGTCACTCCCTCACAAAGTAAGCCAGCTGGGGAGGGCGGGTCCAATTATCCATAACCCATGTCTGCTGGTTGGCATGTGAATTAAACCGAGAGACACATGACTGAATCTTTTGCTGATCTTTTTGAAGAAAGCCTCAAGGACCTCGACGTTGCTCGTGGCTCCATCATTAAAGGCACCGTGGTATCCATCGACAGCGATTGGGTAACTGTTAACGCGGGCCTGAAATCCGAAGGCATTATTGCCCGTGACGAATTCGTTAACGAGGCAGGCGAACTGGAAATCGCTGAAGGCGATGAAGTTGACGTAGCCGTAGACGCCATCGACGATGGCATGGGCTTCACCCGCCTGTCCCGTGAAAAAGCCAAGCGCGCCGAAGTGTGGGGCGAGCTGGAAAAAGCTTTCGACGAAGACGAGATCGTAAAAGGTCAGATCTCTGGCAAGGTAAAAGGCGGTTTCACCGTCGATATCGGCCCGATCCGTGCGTTCCTGCCGGGCTCTCTGGTAGACATCCGTCCGGTGCGCGACGTTGCTCACCTGGAAGGCAAAGAGCTGGACTTCAAAGTCATCAAGCTGGATCCGAAGCGCAACAACGTTGTGGTTTCCCGTCGTGCGGTAATGGAAGCCGAGCACAGCGCAGAGCGTGAGCAGCTGCTCGAATCCCTGCAGGAAGGCATGGAAGTCAAGGGTATCGTGAAGAACCTGACCGACTACGGTGCGTTCGTAGACCTGGGCGGCATCGACGGCCTGCTGCACATCACCGATATGGCCTGGAAGCGTATCAAGCATCCGAGCGAAATCGTGGAAGTTGGCCAGGAAATCGACGTCAAGGTACTGAAGTTCGACCGCGAGAAGATGCGTGTTTCCCTGGGTCTGAAGCAGCTGGGCGAAGATCCGTGGCACGACATCGTGGGCAAGTACCCGGAAGGTGCCAAGGTGAAAGCCAAGGTAACCAACCTGACCGATTACGGCTGTTTCGCCGAGATCGAAGAAGGTGTAGAGGGTCTGGTTCACGTTTCCGAAATGGATTGGACCAACAAGAACATCCACCCGTCCAAGGTTGTAGAGATCGGCGACGAAGTGGAAGTGATGATCCTGGACATCGACGAAGATCGTCGTCGTATCTCCCTGGGTATCAAGCAGTGTCAGTCCAACCCGTGGGATGCCTTCGAGCAGAAATACCAGAAAGGCGAGCGCATTTCCGGCAAGATCAAGTCCATCACTGACTTCGGTATCTTTATCGGTCTGGAAGGCGGTATCGACGGTCTGGTGCACCTGTCCGACATCTCTTGGGAAGAGCAGGGCGAAGATGCCGTGCGTAACTTCAACAAGGGTGACGAGCTGGAAACCGTGGTTCTGTCCATCGACGCAGAGCGCGAAAGAATTTCC
>Ga0208203_1001215_pt1 | contig 10438 bp, 10 predicted proteins | sample DeeseametaMP2914_FD_184167 | JGI IMG/M metagenome (GOLD analysis project Ga0208203, IMG submission 184167) | Marine microbial communities from the Deep Atlantic Ocean - MP2914 (SPAdes) | ecosystem: Environmental > Aquatic > Marine > Oceanic | place: West of Santa Cruz de la Palma, Atlantic Ocean...
TTTCAAAATTGCGAACTTTTCATGACGGTTTTAGGGTGCTTGCAGAAATTGCCAGAATTGCGAAAGCTTACAAACCTTTTACTTTTTTTGGGGGTATTGGACTGGCTTTTATATTGGCTGGAGGAATCTCAGGAATCTGGGTTATTCTGGACTATCTGGAAGATGAATATGTAAACAAGGTCCCAACTGCAATTTTGGCAACTGGATTTATGTTGTTAGGGTTTGGCAGTATGGGGATTGGAATTTTGCTGAACACTATAAGTTACCGTTTTCGAGAAAATATGCGTCAGTTGCACAAAATAATTCGCAGCAGGTGAAGTAATAAGTTTTCAGGTTTCAAGTTCAAATATTGTTTTCTATACCCTGTAAACTGAAACGTGTTACCTTGATTTGGCGTAAGTGTTGCTAAAATTTCCAGCGGTAGGCAATTTTTAACGATTCTTTATTCTGGGCAAATAACCAACCTGCAGGAGATTGCGAAAAACCCGTGGGGGAAGCATCATCCTCTGGACGAGGGGCACCGGGATCCCATACACTACGTGTACCTAGCATAATCCCTATCAATGCTCCTACAACAGTACTGGTGCCTATAGTGCGGAATTGCTTACGAGTGTTGGTTTCTTTTCGAATAAACGCGAACCAGGTGCCAATCATCAACCCGGTTCCTGCACCATAACCTAAGTTAGAGGGGGCGGCTTTTCCTTCTTGTGATAATAATTCTCGACGGAAAATCAGATCGTCTTTCAAAGTTGATTCACTTTCATCAGAAAACGCACCTTCATCAAGATATTGATCAGTTGAATCAAACTGAGAGTCGAAAGGATCTTGAGGGTCTTGTGTCTGCTGGGTTCCAAAATCTTGAAACCCTCCGGAACCAAAATCACCGCTTTGGAAGTCATTGTCGCCGAACTGCCCAAAACCGAATTCATCGCCTCCATCTAACATGAGAGGATCATCGTCAAACTCCTGTGCTGCTAGATCAACTACAGGCGATACTACACAAAAAAGGACTGTTAAAACTAAAACAAACCGTCGAATGGCGGTAAAGAAGAACATGAAAAAGAGACTAATAATTTTGAAAAAGATTAAAATTTGAAATAGACTTAGACTTTTCAGCTAATTTCACAGTAGCCTAAATGCAATTCTCATTCAAACTCAGAAAAACCGTCTTTAACTCTTTTTTTAGTTAGTAGGTTATTATATTCATATTCCTGCATTTGTTGTTAAAAAAACCGACCAAGCACTCGATGGAATGACCTGTAACGGACATTACTCAAAATATAAATCCTGACTGCTTTTCAATAATGAAAAAACTCAGACTCTGGAAAATAAAATGGATTTTACCTTTCTTTTTTCTATTGATGATCACTGCTTCTTTGCAGGCACAGGAAACAGGACCTTTAATGATGAAGCAGGAGTTGGGGTACACCCTTGGCGGAGGTGTCTTCGGAGCAGGTTTAGGTGTTGTTGTCTGGTTCATGGATCCCCTGAATCCAAACGTCACCTTGAAAAGTACGGTTAAAAACGGTTTCATTGCCGGAACAGCATTGGGTGCATTATTTGGATTTTATATGCTGCAGAACGCAATCATAGTACCCTCAGAATCAACCTTGCCGGATAATTTGGATCAACTCCTGGGAAAAGACGACCTTTTACGGCCGATTCAAAGTTCAATTATTTCTCAAAATGAAATCAAATCTGTTCAAAATTTCAGGTTCCCTATTTTTGGATTCCGATTTTAGGATACTGTAAATATTTATTTTTACCAGGTACATGAGACAAAGGCTGAAAAGAATATTTGTTATTATTGTTTTACTGGGGTGCATAAATCTTCCTGTGATTTCAGCACAGGAAGAGGTCATTCCACTTGGTGGCCCCAAAAAACCGGTAATGTACTCTGTTTTTTGGAACACACTTTGGGGCTCAGCATGGGGAGCCACGATGGGTTTTTCTTATCATTTAGTTTCAGGAATTCAGCTCAGAGAGTCATTGATTACTTCTACAACAATTGGTGGAGTACTTGGCTACGGACTAGGGATATACCTGGTTGTAGGAGGCTTAAGTTTTGACAAATCCTATCTTCTTGAACTACCATCTCCGCAATCTAGTACACAACAACCAAATACAGCTTTCATTGAATCTGAGATGATGCCGCTATATTCGCGTGCAGTAAAACCTGCTCCTTTAAAGTGGGAGGTTCCAATTTTCGCATTCCGTTTCTGAATAATATTTCTTCAACTTATCATGGAATCTCAGGGACTTCAGACCTATTCGTCCTTTCTACATGAAAATCGCAAAGAACTCACGATTCTTCTTTTGTTGGGAGCACTAGCCGGAGCTGCCTATTATTTATTTTCCTTCAGCGAACCACCTGAAAATATTCCTTTTGAAGAAAGAGGTGTGTTGGATCTGGAGCAGATCACAGTAAATGATTACCAATTGGAGCGGAGAAGTTGGAAGCTCAAAGGCAAAAGGGCCGTTATTTCGGAAAAATCCAGTCGTATGCGTATTGAGCAGGTAACGATCTGGGTATTTGTTTCAGACAATTCTTCTGTCAAACCTTCACCAAATTTGCCTCTATCAACCAACCTTCCTACTCAGGAGGTTGATCTTTTTATTACTGCAGAGCAGGGCTTGATAGAGTGGGACGATAACAGGGTAACACTTACTGGGAATGTAGTGCTTTTGCGGAATGACGGCTCTGAAGTTCACACAGAAACTGCAATCTATAATGCAAAACAAGAGATTCTTACTATCCCCAAACCGGTGAGGGTATTACGGGAAGGACACACTTTGCATGGAAGCGGCCTCATATACAATGTTTCAAAAGGGGAATTAAATCTTAAACAGCCGGTGTTGTTACGGCATGAATGAGAAGTGCAGAGAGATGAATGAGCGGCATCCGTTCATTTATGATGAACTTGTAAAAAGTAAATAAACACTCTCGTATTTTATTCATTTTTGGTGTGCCCTTAAAATGTCAAAATTCAACATTTGTTTTTATAACTCACCAGAAATAATGTAAAGCTAATGTTCCTTCCAGACTTCCAAGCTGTTCTATTTCCATCCGGATATCCCAGTCTTGAGCAATGGTCAGACGTTGATCAAATCGAATGTGGAAATATTCTATTTTTGGACCGTAAATGCTTTTAAACCAACCTCCGTCGAACCTTATTTTCCAAATATCCAATACACTCCACAACATACCAAGATGTGGTGCATAACCCCAAGTTGTTGCCGGCCACGAATGATTTTTTGTTTCTCCAAAGAGATCTAAAAAAAGGTACTCCAAGTCTTTACCACCAATTGAAACTGACCTGCCAAAACCTCCAGCTATGCTAAATTTTCTGCAGGGTAAGCAACCAAGATGTTCACGTTCCCAACCTCCACGCGCACGCCATGACCATTCATAATCTCCGGATATCCCTGTTGGATTGAGGGCAAATTTTTGAATATTAAATAATTGGAATTGTGTTACTTCAAAAGAGTTTTTGCGTAACTGCAGCTGCAAATCCAGCGTTACAACTTCTGTATTTTGCGGGTGTCCTGATTCATCTCCAAGTAAATCATGATAATTTGCCCAGGTACCAACTTCCAGTGCAGGTCCCAATAGCGAGTTGGAAACTGCACCAAATCGAAAACGCATAGGTGGTGTTCCGTCAGTGGGGGCGTCAGGAATTTCTGCTGAAACGTTGTTTTCCAGAATTGGCAGTTCACTACGGACACGGAGCAGTAAAGAACGCTCTTTTTGCTGATTCAGTGTGGGTTTGTCCCTTTTCACATACTGCCTGTAGTCCAGCAAAGTATCAATAATTCTTGCTCGTGACTGTTCCGGAAAGCTGCGAAATTCTTCTGAATCCAAATAATTTTCAGATTCAATCAATTTCGTCAATTGTTTTTGCTCCATTTCACTTAATTGAGCTGTGCGGTTCTGCAATTTTCTTTGTCTTGACGGAATCAGCTTTGGATCCCCTAGTAGAGATTGTTCTCCTGGTTCTTTTTTGATATTTTTTAGTTTAAACACTACATCGACCGGAATAGCCCAAATTGCTCCGGAAGTATTGATTCGAGTTGTGTCGGTCCACGCCATTTCCAATAATTCTGCCATTCGATAAGCACAATTATCGAGGAAAAAATAATAAGTAAAGTTTACGTTTTGTAGCAATTCCCATGCATGATAGGCCACACGATGCTGCTGTTCAACTGTAAAATTTAGTGGGTACTCCCACAAATCACGCAATTCATTTTCTCCATAAACATGATTAAAATTATAAAATCGTTCATCAGTAAATCTTCCGTCGTACCCCCCAAATAGTCCTCGTAAAGCATAGATTAAAGGGTTGTCATCAGGATTAATCATTGCCCCAAAATTCAATGTGGGCCTGAGGAGAGAATGTCCAAAATAACGGTTTTGCGAATTGAATTTGAGGAGTAGATGTCCAAATGTTGAAGCCGGATTTTTTAAATAAGATGAGACAAATACTATGCTGATTCCAGTTGCTTCTTCTAGATTCGACCAACGTTCAAATAGAGGGCAGGACAGTTTTGGTAATTCCGGAAAATCAAGATTACTGCGGAGCCAGTTGTAGCGGGCAATAAACTTACACCGTGCATGTAGATTGGGGTCCCCACTGAGCGGTGAAAGCAATGCTTTTAATGTTGCTTTAAGTTCGGCTGTCGGATCGATTTTTCCTTCTTGTGAAAGAAAAAAGCCGCTACTGACTATATCACTTTTAAAACTCCATTGGCCGACTGATTCACCAAATGAATAAAAGTGTAAAAGTTTCAGCCAATAAGGATGAAGAGTAAGTTGGCGCTCGTCAGCCTGTTTCCAGAGTGACAAAAAAACAGTTTTTTCATCAGCAAGCTCATGTCCTGAACTCTGTGTTATAAGCTGAGCTTGTATGCTGGACGCAGAGAACATTAGCCAAAGTAACAGCCATCGCCTCCAGCGAAATGTATGAGAAATAAACACGCGGATTTTTGATAAAGTGTCATTCTGTGTAGCATTTATTTCTAACATATTTTCTCATTTAATTCTGTATCTTTGTAATTCTACAATTAATTCAAGTGCCTCAGACATTGACATGCTTGCTGTAAAATCGCATAGTAGGAACCAGATAAATGTCATGGTTTTCACAGATGAAGAATAAAATTAATAAATTGAATTTAACAAGCAAAATTACTTGTTCAGTTGTATTTGTAAGCTTTCTAATGAATGTATTATTGGGAGGGTGCGGCGGAACAGCAAATGTTGTTGTGAAAAAACCAAAATACACTTCACTTATAATTCCAAAACTTGTTTCGATAGAACCGAGAGACAATGCAATCACTGTTAAACGAAATGAAAAAATTGTTTTGAAATTTAGTGTTCCAATTGATCCTCTGACGCTTACTGTCAACACTGAAGATACGCAATGTTCCGGTACCATACAAATTAGCTCCTATAATTTCAGAAATTGTGTGCGCATGAATCTACCGGAATTAGAGGACGGTAATAAAAGAATCGTGCTGTCTCCCAAAGGAGTTTATGCTGCACAAGAGTTTCATCAAATACGTTTGAGTACTGAAATAAAAGCTATAAATGGTGCTTCATTGAAAAAAAATCTTACAACTAAACTTGGATTTCGCACGACATGGAGCCAGCAAATTGGGACGCAAGGTGACGATACCGGTTTTGCAATTACTGTTGATAAGGATGGTAATGTCTATCTTGCAGGAAACACCAGTGTAAGTGAAAGTGGAGAAGAATCAGATTTATTTCTGGCAAAATATGCCCCAAGCGGTTTCTTGAATTGGATTCATCAACCTGGTTTTGGACGCTCAGTTAAGGCTGCAGTTTTGCGAATGAAAAAATCAGGTCAACTTAGTTTGAGTGGTCTTTCGCAGGGGAAAAACAATTCTGCTGTTATTAAGTTGACTTATGATGTAAATGGCAAAAAATTATCTTCAAAAGTAATCGGAATTTCTGGAACAGTATCAGGAAATGGAATGGCATTGGATTCGGAAGGACATATTTACGTTTCTGCCGCATCTCCTTTCAATTTAATGAAGATCCGCAAAACCGGCGAAAAAATGTGGGCGACTGAATTAAATCCAGGGATCAGTCTTCAGGCAATTGCCGCTGATTCAGGAACTGGTCTGTATCTTACCGGAAGTATGATGCGGTCTCTTGACGGGAATAAATCAACAGGAGGTATAGATGTTTTTCTGCTGAAAATGTATAAGACGGGGCCTAAACGCTGGAGCAAAACATTTGGAACAAAGCTCGATGACTCGGGGACTTCACTGGCAATTCTATCTGATGAAGCAGTTGCGTTGGTTGGGTACACTACTCAAACTGAAAGTAATGGTACTGATATGCAAGAAAATTATGATGCATTTGTCGCAAAATATAATTCCGAAGGTACAAAATTATGGACATATATTTTCAAAGGCACGAAATCTGAACAATGTACGGTTACTTTGTGGACTCCAGAAGGGAACTTGCTGGTGGGAGGCTATACTGAAAGTAGTATGGAAAAGCAATCTCATTTCGGAAAAGAGGATGCTTTTTTAGCAATGCTGGATTCGGGAGGCGAATTGCTCTGGCTTCGGCAATTTGGTACACCGGAAAACGAACGCCCCTTAGGTTTAGCTATTGGAACGGAAGGACAAATATACGTTACAGGTTTTACAGAAGGTCGAATGGATGGAGCAAAATACAGTGGTGGGAAAGACATCTTTCTTGTCCAGTTTAACAAAAAGGGAGAAAAACAGTGAGTATGAACTAAAGATTGAAGTTGTGTTTTCAGACACTGCTATGTTGTTTGATAGTTAATGAAGGATCCGGATTACATTAGATCGAAAAAAAGAGACAATGCTGAATCATAGAGAATATTTTGGAATATGTTTACTGATATGCTGTGTTGTTTTTGCGACTGCAGTTTGGAGTGAGCAACCGAAAAATACTGTCAAAAACATTAATCCATCTCCGGAAATACTTGGAGCAATGATTCCGGAAATTCAGCAACAATTCATGGATGGTTTAGCAGAATATGCTGCCAAATATCAAGCCTCACCCAATGCTGTTCAAAAATTTTTACTGCGACAAAAACGACAACAATTTTTGGCTGAGCAACTAAAGGACAGGGTCTTAACAAAGTGGATCGGACGTATTCGTACTCTACTTACTACCAGTAATGGTAAAGCTTATTTAGAAATTGAACTCGCAATGGTTCCTCCGGAAAATGCTACTGAAAATAAAATTGCTCCGGAATTCAGGGTTTCAATGGGGACCTGGAACAATGCCTACACAGATTTGGATTACGACACTCTGATCCTTCCCGGAACATCACTGCATAGCTGGCTGGCTAATTTTAATGAAGGTCAGTGGGTATTTTTTTCCGGTAATAGTTTTGCTGGAGACGAAGATTATCTCAAAGAGGCAAGTCCTACTGAAACTGAAGCCATGCTCTCACCTCAATTTATTCTCAAATTTGAATTGCTGGACAGTGTTGATTTTCCTGAATCAGACCTCCAATTAATAGAGAGTTTGCCAAAACCAGAGACGCCGGTTACAGACACTATTGCCAAATCTCAGGATTTACCAGTTTCAAGATCAAAAATTTCAAAATCAAAAAGTTCCAATTTCTCAAAGACTAAAAAACTCAGCATATTGTTTCGTCCGGAATTGACAATTCGTTTTTATCAGGATTACCGGCTCAGCAATTACGATTGGAATTATAAAAGTTACATTGAACGTTGGAGCCAATTAGTATATTACCATTGGCGCAATCACCCACCGCAAGATTATTTATCAGGTTCCAAAACTGAAGGCGGAGAGGTTTTCGTCCAGGCTACCGTTGAAAAAAGTGGGATTGTGAGCAGTTATCAGGTCAATAGCAGGGGTGAAATTTCAGACATCATGCGTGAAGCAGCAAAAGAAGCAACCATCCTGGTCCCACTGCCTCCTCTTCCAGAGGCGTTTCCTGATGAAGAGTTAAAAGTTGAGTTCCGCTTTGACCACCCTCCAATGCATCATCTGGCTGAATCAAATACAAATCAGGTGAAAGAAGTTTCTCTTCTTCAAGATAACAATTCAGTAGAAGGTAACGATAGTCTTTCAAAAATGGCAAAGAAACTCATAAAAAGACATCGTACCACATCAAAAATGGCAAAGAAACTTATAAAAAAACTTCGTCTCGAATTGAGCAGGTCATCTTTTCACGAAGAATTACGGCAGGAATTTTCCTCACATTTTCGACCGCATCAACGATTTGATCCTAGTTTGGAACTGAAAATAGAGTTAAGTATAGACCGTTTCGGTAAAGTGGTGGAACAAAAACTGACCCAGCCGGGAAAATCAGTAAAATTTCAGCTTGCCGTGCTGAATGGACTGAGTCAAGCACGTTTTGGCGACTTGCCTAAATCCTTACGTTCTGAAGCTCCCTATAGTGTGCGGTTAAGAGTTATACCCTGAAAACATGATTTGAAGCCTCTTTCACAGAAATGGCTCAAATTTATTTGCCAGCAATTCTGGAGTCACTCCCCCAATTTGTTTATAGAAAATCATACCATCCGGATCGATGAAAAAAGATTCCGGCACTCCATAAATTCCATAATCCAAGGCAATATTACCGGCATCATCATCCAAGCCCAGATAATAGCTTTTACCAAAACGGCGTGCAAATGCTTGTGCGTTTTGCAGAGTATCCTGAATGGCAATACCTATTACTAGAATTTGTTCTGTCTCCGAACCATATTTTTTGTGAAATTCTTCCAGAATATGGGCTTCTACCTTACATTCTTGACACCATGAAGCCCAAAAATTCAGTAGCACAGGCGTACCTCTAAGTTCACTTAAATGGATTGTTTCCTCGCCTTTCAAAGCCGTCAACTCAAAATCCGGAGCAGGTCGCCCAACCAGAGGAGAAGGCACATTTTTGGGGTCGGTAGTAAACCCAAAGGCCAACAGAGCAATCAATCCAAATAAAGAAACCCAAACTGTCCAGAATTTCCAAGATGTCCAGAGCTTAGAATTATCTTTGGTTTTTTCCGGGAGTAAAGGAAGTAATACTACAAATAAAGCAAAGGGACCAAATAATAGTCCTGTAAAGAACCAGCCAATAAAGTTTCTATTTTTTTTTGATGCAAGGATACCACTAGAAACAGCAAATAACAGTGACACAAAAACAAGCGTCATAACTATCGAACCTGAGAATTCCATGTAATTTTATTAGGAGTTATTTAAAATGGATAGAGTTACAACACTGGGACGATTGTTCCTTTAAACAACTTTCCCTTACCTTAGGTCCCTATAAGAATTTAGCAGCCGAAATTCCTAACTGAGATCCTGGAAATGGAATCGTTTCAGTAAGACAGCAACGATTTCATGATGGATAACTTCAATTTTCTGTTCGCCGTCGTGGCAAACATAGCGTTCAGGTTCAGCTGCAGATAAAGCTTTAAATCCTTGTGCAGTACGTTTGAAAAAGTTCAATGATTCCAGGTCAAGTCGATTCTTTTTTGTTTGTTTTTGACGCTGCTCCAAACGTACAGCAACGGTCTCAGGAGAAATATTCAGGAAAATAGTCAAATCCGGAGCATAAGGATTTATGCAATGCTCTACAATAGACTCAATGCTGCTCAAATTCAAGCCTCTGCCATAGCCCTGATAGGCTACTGTTGAATCATGAAAGCGGTCACACAGGACAATCTTTCCAGCTTTTTTTGCCGGAATTATTGTTTCTTGAAGGTGCTGGATCCGATCTGACAAATAGAGCAGCAATTCACTTTCAGGCTGTAGTTCTTTATGTTCCGGATTGAGAAGAATACTACGGATTTGCCGGCCAATTTTTGTGCCGCCGGGCTCTCTGGTTTTGAGGACAGTATAACCACGATTGGTCAGCCAGTCATGTACTTTTTCTAACTGGGTACTCTTTCCGCAGCCATCAAGTCCCTCAAAAGTGATAAGTTTTCCGGAATTCATGGATTTGGGGTATCAAAATAGAAAGGAAGGGATTTATTTCTTTTTATCGTAAATTGTGTAGACTTTTTCTTTTATTTCAGTATGAGATTTTTGTGCGGCCAGGATCACCTTGTCGCATGCCATCTTGAATTCTTTTATTTCTTCAGCATTACTGTGAGTTTCCTTAAATTTTTTGAAGCTGGCATACAGAATTTCTACGTCTTTTTTGAGATTTTTCTTTACCACAATTGCTTTAGGCAATTGTGTTTTTATATCATCTTTGGTACTGCTGCTGAGAACATCAGCTTCCACTATTTTCAGGGATTCTCCTTTTGATGAGATAGCATGATATTTTTGCTGCGTATCCTTTGGAGCCTTTTCAATAGTCTTTAGTGATACATCCTGTGTTTTGCCGAATTTTACAGCTTTTTCTCCTGTTTTTTTGGTTTCAGCCATGGTTTTTCTCAAATTGTTATGTAAAAAATTACA
>Ga0208203_1001227_pt1 | contig 10367 bp, 7 predicted proteins | sample DeeseametaMP2914_FD_184167 | JGI IMG/M metagenome (GOLD analysis project Ga0208203, IMG submission 184167) | Marine microbial communities from the Deep Atlantic Ocean - MP2914 (SPAdes) | ecosystem: Environmental > Aquatic > Marine > Oceanic | place: West of Santa Cruz de la Palma, Atlantic Ocean...
AAACTTATTTTTGATATCAACAAGTTTTCAAAATTCAAAGATAAAATTATTTATATTGTTGTCGATAAACCGCCTCCAGATTTATTTAATATTGATGAAAGTGATAATAACAAGCAAGACACCAGGGGGCAAAAATTAATTTTAAATGGTTATAAAAGAGATAATTATCAAAGACAAATGGCTCAACAAGCTTTGCATAATATTGAACCTGATGACTGGATAATAATTAATGATATAGATGAAATACCAAATTTAAAAAACGTTGATATGAGTACAATTAAAAATAAGTTACTGATTTTTAAACAACAAATATTTTATTATAAGTTTAATTTACTTTATCCATCTATTCCGTGGTTTGGTTCTAGAGCTTGTAAGAAAAAATATTTTTTATCACCCCAATGGTTGAGGGATATCAAAACTAAAATATATCCTTTGTGGAGATTAGATATAATTTTTTCTAAAAAAAAATATAATGATATATTTTGTATTAATAAAGGAGGTTGGCACTTTACAAATATTAAATCTCCTGAAGATATTGAAAAAAAACTTTTAAACTATACCCATCATGATGAGTTTGAGAAAAGTGGACTTAATCTTGAAAATTTGAGAAAAAAAATTGAAGAAAAAAAAATTATTTATGATCACGGTGTAGATCAAAGGAAAAATAAGTGGAATAGCGAAACAACTCTCCGTAAAATTGAATTATCTGAAATGCCAGATTATCTAAGCGAAAATTACAAAAAATACACTAAGTGGTTAGAAATTTAATGTGCGCTACCAGGAGCAATTTTTTCGCCACTTTTTGATTTAGATAAACTTTCAACATCAATCCATTCTACTGGTTTTAATTCTTTGACAAGTGCAATTTTTAAAACTTCATCTACAGTTTTTACTGTAATTATTTCTATATCGTTCAAAATATTTTTTGGGATCTCTGCTAAATCTTTTTTGTTATCTTCTGGTATTATTATTTTGGGAATTCTTGCCCTATGAGCTGCTAAAAGCTTCTCTTTAAGCCCACCAATAATCAAAACATGCCCTCTTAGAGTTACCTCTCCTGTCATGGCAATGTTTTTATCAACTGGTATACCAGTAATTGATGAAACTATTGCTGTAACCATGGCTATACCTGCCGAAGGTCCATCTTTTGGTGTTGCTCCTTCAGGAACATGTACGTGAAAATCTTTTTTTTCAAAAATTGGTGGAATAATGCCAAACTCTAAAGATTTGGATCTTACATATGATTTAGCGGCTTTCACAGACTCCTGCATAACATCACCCAATTTACCCGTTATTTGCATTTTACCTTTTCCGGGCATCATGGCTGATTCTATTTTCAATATTTCTCCTCCAAACTCTGTCCAAGCTAAGCCGGTAGCAACTCCAATTTTGTTATCAGGTTCTATTTCTCCGTATTTAAACTTCTTAACACCTAAGTAGTCAGATAAATTTTTGGAATTAATTTCAGGTTTAGCTTCATTTGTTAAAATATTTTTTACAGTTTTTCTTGCTAATTTAGATATTTCTCTTTCAAGATTACGAACACCAGCTTCTTTCGTATAGCTTTGTATTATGTCTTTAAGAACATCTTTATCTAAATTCCATTCCTGATCCTTGAGTCCATTTTCTTTAATTTGTTTTGGTATCAAATAATTACTTGCAATATTGATTTTTTCCTCTTCCGTATATCCAGGAATTCTAATAACCTCAAGTCTGTCTAGCAAAGACGGTAAAATACTAAGTGTATTTGCTGTAGTTACAAACATCACATCTGAAAGGTCATAATCAACTTCTAGATAGTGATCATTAAAATTAACATTCTGCTCTGGATCTAATGCTTCCAACAATGCTGAGGATGGATCTCCTCTATAATCTGTACCAACCTTGTCAATCTCGTCTAATAAAAAAAGAGGATTCTTTGTTCCAGCTTTTTTCATCTGCTGTATAATTTTTCCAGGTAATGAACCTATATAGGTCCTTCTATGTCCTCTAATTTCTGCCTCGTCTCTTATTCCTCCTAAAGACATACGAACAAATTTCCTTCCTGTAGCTCTAGCAATAGATTTTCCAAGTGAAGTTTTTCCTACGCCTGGGGGACCAACAAGGCATAAAATAGCACCTTTTATTTTACCAACTCTTTTTTGTACCGCTAAATACTCAAGAATTCTTTCTTTAACTTTTTCTAAACCATAATGATCTTCATCTAAAATTTTTTTTGCATCATTAATCTTTAAATTTGCGTTATCTATTTTCTTGCTATTCCAAGGTAATCCAATCATCCAGTCAAGATAATTTCTTACAACCGTAGCCTCAGCAGACATCGAGCTCATTGATTTCAATTTCTTTAACTCTGACAAACATTTTTTTGTAGCTTCCTTGGACATTTTTGCTTTGAGAATTGCTTTATGTAAATGTGAAATTTCATTCTCACCATCTTCAATCTCACCAAGCTCATTTTGAATCGCTTTCATTTGCTCATTCAAATAATATTCTCTTTGTGTTTTTTCCATTTGGTTTTTTACTCTTCCTCTTATTTTTCTCTCTACACCGATAACGTTAATCTCATTATTAATGAGGTCCATTAATTTTTCTAATCTTGACTTTAAATCTATCGTTTCTAATAATTTTTGCTTTTCAAAAATTGAAATATTTAACTGTGCCGCAATATGATCGGCAATTCTGGATGGATCTTTTTTATCTTTTAAATCCGTCATCAAGTCAAAAGAGATCTTCTTACTCAGATTTGTTAATTTTTCCAATTTTCTAACTATAGCTATTGAAAAAGCTAACAAATCTTCTTTTGAGTCAATTTTATCTTTAACAATTTCAGTTGCGATTGTTAAATATTCTTTATCTTTATCTTCTTTGCACTCTAAAATTCTTACTCTTTCTATTCCCTCAACTAAAACTTTTATCGTACCATCAGGTAATTTTAGAAGCTGTAAAACTTTACTTTCGCATCCGAAAGTATAAAGATCCTCAGAGCTAGGGTCATCTACTTCAGCATTTTTTTGAGTAACTAAAATTATTTTTTTATTAGTTTTCATTACTTCGTTTAAGGCTTTAATTGACTTATTTCGACCAACGAATAATGGCACAATCATGCTAGGAAATATAACTATATCCCTTAATGGCAATGATGGAAAAAAATCAAATTTACTCATGATTGTAGTATATGGTTATTATTGATATTATTTCAACCGATTTCTTAAGCTGCAGAAGTTGTTTTACTTTTGGCGTAAATAATATGAGGTTCGCTGTTATTTTTTACAACAGACTGATCGACAATTACCTGCACAACATCTTCCATTGTTGGAAGTTTAAACATAGTTTTTAACAATAAGTACTCAATAATTGATCTTAATCCTCTAGCGCCAGTTTTTTTATGTATTGCTTTTTTTGCTATTTCCGAAATAGCATCATCCTTAAAAATGAGCTGTACATTGTCAAATTCAAAAAGTTTTTCATATTGTTTAAGTAAAGAATTTTTTGGTTCTTTCAAAATTTTTACAAGTGAATGCTTGTCAAGATCTTCGAGTGTCGCTAATACCGGCATTCTTCCCACAAATTCTGGTATCAATCCATATTTAATCAAATCTTCAGGTTCTACACTTTTAATTAGTTCTCCTGTAGATTGTTCTTGAAAATGCTTTACCTTAGCTCCAAAACCTATAGAAATTTCCGCTCCTCTCTTTGCGATAACTTTATCTAATCCACTAAAAGCTCCTCCACAAATAAATAGAATATTGGTAGTGTCGACTTGTAAAAATTCTTGTTGAGGGTGTTTTCTGCCTCCTTGCGGGGGAACACTAGCTATAGTTCCCTCCATGATTTTAAGTAGAGCTTGTTGTACCCCTTCTCCAGATACATCTCTTGTGATTGAAGGATTCTCTGATTTTCTACTTATCTTATCCACTTCATCTATATAAACTATACCACGCTGTGCTTTTTCAACATTATAATCTGCTGCCTGTAATAGTTTAAGTATTATATTTTCAACATCTTCACCAACATAACCTGCTTCAGTCAGTGTTGTAGCGTCAGCCATTGTAAAAGGTACATCTAAAATTCTTGCTAAGGTTTGGGCTAGTAATGTTTTTCCACATCCAGTTGGACCAACTAAAAGAATATTAGATTTTGATAACTCAACATCTTTGTTGCTTTTAGACTCGTGATTTAGTCTCTTATAATGATTATGAACAGCAACTGATAAGACTTCCTTGGCATAAGTCTGGCCAATAACATAATCATCTAAGACTTTACATATTTCTTGTGGTGTTGGAACTCCTTCATTATTCTTTGCAAAAGTATCCTTGTTTTCTTCCTTTATAATATCCATGCAGAGTTCGACACACTCATCGCAGATAAAGACTGTTGGTCCTGCAATTAATTTTTTTACCTCGTGTTGGCTTTTGCCGCAAAATGAACAATACAGAATATTTTTATTATTTTTATCAGACATAAATATTATCGAATCAGTTAATCTTAAAATAAACTAATGTTTCAAGTTATCAAGCATAAGTCGTAAACACCAACTAAATCTAGTAGCTTAAGATCTTTTCGCCACAACTTCATCGATCAAACCAAAATCCTTCGCTTCAGGTGGTGACATAAATTTATCTCTCTCTAACGCTTTTTTAATTTCATCTTCACTTTTTTTTGTATGTTTAGCGTAAATTTTATTTAACCTTTTCTTAAGATCTAAAATTTCTTTAGCATGAATTTCTATATCTGTTGCCTGACCCTGAAATCCTGCTGATGGTTGATGAACCATAATTCTGGAATTTGGAAGTGAAAGTCTTTTTCCTTTCTCGCCAGCGGCCAACAGAAATGATCCCATGGAAGAAGCCTGACCTATACATAAAGTAGAAACTGGAGGTTTGATATATTGCATGGTATCATAAATTCCTAAACCAGCTGTGACTAACCCACCATGACTATTTATGTAAAAGGATATTTCTTTTTTTGGATTTTCAGACTCCAAATATAATAATTGTGCCGTAATTAAACTTGCAACGGTGTCATTAACTGTACCAACCAAAAAAACGATACGGTCTTTTAAAAGTCTTGAATAAATATCATAAGCTCTCTCGCCTCTACTTGTTTGTTCAACAACCATTGGCACGAGAGTATTCAGTTGTTCTTCAATTCTTTCTTTCATAACGAATCAGCAAAATGAATTTATACAACTTATGATTACTTTTTTCTAATTTTTTTCTTATTTTTTGAAGATTTAATTGTTTTTTTGGCTTTTTTAGACTCTTCTTTTTGAGAAAATAATTCAGATGATTTCCCGATCATAGAATGTGCTTTAATTATCTCTTCAGCCTCTTTTATAGAAATTGTCTTTTTTGTTTCTTTTGATTTTTGCTTTATCAAATTAATAATTTTTTCTTCATATATAGATCCTCTTAAACTTGTCGTAGCTGACGGATTTTTCTGATAATATTCTAATACTTGTTTTTGCTGACCAGGCATCGAGTGTACTTGTTTTTGAATTTCATTTCTGAGTTCTTGCTCATCAACCTTTAAATTGTTCTGTTCTCCAAGTTCGTTAAGTATTAATCCCAATTTAATTCGTTTTTTGGCAATTTTTTCACTTTCTTTTTTATTTTTCTCTTTATCTTCTTTTTTTAAGTGTTGAGATATTATCGTTAATTCCTGCTGAACCAAATTATCAGGCAATTGTACATCATGCATTTTTTCTAGTTGGTTTAATATTTTTTCTTTTGAAAGTTCTTCTAAACTCATTTTATATTGATTTTCAATTTGTTTATTTGTTAACTGTTTCAAATCTTTTAAATCTTTTGCTCCAAGATTTTTTGCAAATTGATCATCAACTTTTACAGTTTCAGGTTTTTTAACATTTAAAATTTTGCATTTAAAATTTGCTTTCTTATTTACAAATTCTTTTTTGGGATAATTTTCAGGTAAAGTGGCTGTAACTTCTTTCACTTGGTTCTTTTTAACGCCAAGTAATTGTTTGTCAAATCCTTTAATAAATAAATCTTTTCCAAGAACAATTTGTGTATTTTTGCCTTGCCCTCCTTCAAAACTTTTATTTTCAATAGTTGCGTCGTAATCAAAAGCAACTAGATCACCATTTTTAGCAGTTTCATTTTCATTTTTGTCTTTAAAATTATTTTGATTTTTCGCAATATCATCTATTCTTTTTTCTATCTCTTTTTCTGTGACTTTAATTTCATAATCAATAAATTTAATATTCTCAATTGATTTAAGTTTGATTGAAGGCAATTCATCAATCTCTAAAGTATAATTTAAATCTTTTCCTTCCCCATATGATTTAAGGTCAAGCTTTGGTTGGCCTGCTACTTTTATTTTTTTTTCTTCAATTGCTTTCGTTGAAGTTTCTTTTAATATTTGATCTAATACTTCGCCGTAAACAGCCTTTCCAAACTGCCTTTTTAAAACATCTGCGGGAACTTTACCTGGCCGAAACCCTTTTAAATTAACTGTTTTGCTTAGTTCAGTTAATCTAACTCCCATTTTTTCTTCTATGGTTTTTTTTTCAACAAAGACTTTTAAATTTGTTTTTAATCCTTTTTTGGAATCTACTGTAACTTTCATAATTTTTGGTGGGCAAGAAGAGACTCGAACTCTTAAACCTTTCGGTACTAGTTCCTAAGACTAGCGCGTATACCAATTCCGCCACTTGCCCGTGCACGAGTTATTATCAAATTAAAAGATAATGTCCAAGGCAATTAAACTATTTTAAATTTATTACCTTTTTTTACAATATAAATTCCAATTATTACAGCAATCAGAGAAATAATAACTTTTGAAGTTATTACTTCATTTAAAAATAAAAATCCTAAAATTACACCAAAAATTGGTATTAGATACGCGACCTGCGCCTGAAAAACTAAACCATTATTTTTTAATATATAAAATCTTAATAACCAGGCTATCCCTGTTGCAAAAATTCCAAGGTAAATAAGTGAAATTGTTGAATCTAATCTTGGAATTAAATTCCATGGCTGTTCAAAAAATAGAGAAAGTGGCAATAAAAATATTGTAGCCCAAATCATTATAGACGTTGTAACATTTTCGTTAGATTTATTAGTAATTTTTAAAGTCAACACACCGCCCACAACATAAAAAGTAGAGGCCAACAATATTATAAGTGCTGACCATATATTATTTTCATTAAACAGCATCTTGTCTGTAAAAAGAAATATTATTCCACAAAATCCTAACATTATTCCAATTGATTTCAGCAAGTTTATTTTTTCATTTTTTGCAAAAAAATGAGCAAGTATTGATGCACTGAATGGAGTACTTGCCATTAATATTGCTGCTAAATTACTTTGTACATTTTTAATTCCATAAGCGATTAAAATAAATGGTAATACTAAATTAATGAATCCAATTGCAGCAAACCAGAGCCAGTCCTTTGAAAAAGCTTCGATTTTAATTTTCTTAAAAAAACAAATAATTAAAAGTGGAATAGCTCCAAAAAATACTCTTAAAAAAGCTATTGTTATTGGTCCATAGGAATAGGTAGCAATTTTAATATTAAAAAAAGCAGACGCCCATATTAAAGCTAGCAATGTTAGTAAAAAAAAATCTAAGGGACTTGGATTTCTCATTCAATAATTTCTTTTACTTCACCTTTTGTCATCTGAACTAATTGACTATACTCAATTTTGAAAATGGAATTTGGGTGTCCCGCTGCAGCAAATACACTTTGAAATCTACCTAAAGATTGATCAATTAAAATGTTTAGTTTTTTTAAATGTGCTATTGGTGCAACTCCTCCTATCGAAAAACCAGTGTTGGTTTTAACTTCCTCGGCATTGGCCATACATACATCTTTTTTGCTTATAACTTTTTTTAATTTATTTAATGAACATCGTTTATCACCTGCAACTAAACAAATCAAAAAGGTATCATCGGCTCTAAATACTAAACTTTTTACGATTGCTCCAACTTCACAACCTAAAGATTCTGCTGCATCTTTTGCCGTTCTTGCCGTGGTATTTAAAGACAAAACTTTCAGTTTAGGATCAAATTGAGCTATAAAATCTTGTACTCTTTTTACTGGTTCTTTATTTAATAAGTTTTCCATTTTTTTAATCTCTTTAATGCACCGGGTATTCCTTGAACTAAATCTTCCGCAATTAATCCTTTTCCATAATGTTTTGCAATATCTCCATGTAACCAGGTTGCCGCACATCCAGCTAAAAAAGGATTTATTTTTTTTTGACCAACTAAACTAACAACTAAGCCGCTCAAAACATCTCCTGAACCAATCACTGCTAATTCCGAAGATGCATGATCATTTATTACAATTCTTTTATTGTGAGAGACAATAACTGTGCTGGGACCTTTCAATATTATATTTGATTTGATCAATTTAACGGCACTTATAGCCTTATCAATATTGTTAAGATTTTTTTTTATATTGGGAAATATTTTATGAAATTCTCCTGAATGAGGAGTAATTATTTTATTTTTATCAAGCAAAGAATAAAGTGTTTTTAAATCATCTTGAAAACAAGTTAATGCATCAGCATCTAATACAACATATTTTACTTTTTTTAGTATTAGTTTGGTAATCTCCTTAATATTTTTATTAGACCCAGAACCTGGTCCAATAAGAAATGATGTGATTTTCTCTTTTTTTAAAAAGTTCTCTAATTGAAAAATACTATTCATTTCCGTTTTTAAAACGGAAGGAAATTTAACAGAATATATTGGTAAAGTATCTTTTGAACATGCAATTTTTACTGAACCAGTTCCGGTTCTTAATGCTGCTTGAGCTGAAAGTATAGTTGCTCCGGTAAATTCCTTTTGTCCTCCATATATAATAACTCTTCCTCTGCTATACTTGTGACCAAAGGGTTTCTTCCAAGGAAAATATTTTAGCCATAAATCTGGAGAATTTTCATAACATCTAGTTTTTGCTTTTCTTGGAGAAAAACCTATATCTACCACTTGAATCCTACCACTGAATTGTTTTCCAAAACCAAAAATATGACCAATTTTCTTTCTGTGAAATGTAATAGTAAAGTCTGCTTTTATTGCATTTCCTAATATTTCTCCTGTATTTGAACAAACACCTGAAGGAATATCAACTGAAACTACAGTGTTTTTGCTCTGATTTATTTTTCTGAAAACTTTACTTAATATTCCTTTTATATTTCTTTTTAAACCTATTCCAAATAAAGCATCTACAATTAAAGCATTCTTTTGTAATTTAAATAAGTTTATTTTTTTTAGTTCTCCTCTAAATTCTTTAAGAGCAGTAAGGGCGTCTCCTTTATAATTGTTCGCACCAGCAAATACATAAACCTCTACCGAATAACCATGATCCATTAAATGCCTAGCTACAACAAAACCATCTCCACCATTATTGCCAGGTCCACATAACACAATTATTGGTTGTTTATTTTTAAAGTTATTACTAATAAATTCAAAAACCCGACTGCCAGCTTTTTGCATAAACGAGTAAGAATTTCTTTTTAAAAACTGTTTTTGTTCAAATCGCTTCATCTCTTCGGAGGAAAAAATTTCGTTCATTTTATTAGATGTATTTTAAAGATAATAAATTCTTGACCCATGTAAACTACGCATACCTGTCATATGATAAATTCATTATAATTAAATCACTTTGATTGGTAATGGTTCAACCTTAAAGTGAAATAAAAAATATTTAGTTACACGTGAAATGTTATATATAAAGGATTAATGAGCGCTAGCAAGGTTATCAAGCTGATGAAGGAAAAAGAAGTGGAGTATGTAGATCTTCGATTTACAGACCCAAGAGGAAAGCTTCAACATTTGACCATGGACGGAAAGATAGTTGATGAGAAAATGCTGAACGAGGGAGTTTTCTTTGACGGTTCATCAATTGCGGGATGGAAATCAATTCATGAATCTGACATGTTATTAAAGCCAGACTTAGAAAGAACAATTATAGATCCATTCACATCTCATAGCACTTTAGTTCTTTTCGTTGATGTTCTAGATGCAGTTAATAAAACTCCTTACGAGAGAGATCCGAGAAGTACAGCAAAAAAAGCTGAATTATATTTAAATAAAACAAATATTGGTAATAAAGCTTATTTTGGACCTGAACCTGAATTTTTTGTTTTCGATGATGTTCGATATAAAAATGATATGAATGAAACCAGTTTTACCATTGACAGTTCTGAGGGTCCTTATAATACCGGAAAAAAGTATGAAAACGGAAATATGGGACATCGTCCTGGAATTAAGGGCGGATATTTTCCCGTTCCTCCTGTTGACGCTGCACAGGATATGAGAGGAGAATTTTTAAAAGCTCTAAGAGACATGGGAATTAAAGCTGAAAAACATCACCACGAAGTCGCACCAAGTCAACA
>Ga0208203_1001233_pt1 | contig 10343 bp, 4 predicted proteins | sample DeeseametaMP2914_FD_184167 | JGI IMG/M metagenome (GOLD analysis project Ga0208203, IMG submission 184167) | Marine microbial communities from the Deep Atlantic Ocean - MP2914 (SPAdes) | ecosystem: Environmental > Aquatic > Marine > Oceanic | place: West of Santa Cruz de la Palma, Atlantic Ocean...
AATGGATGAAGCAATCTTTTTTATTAACAACTGTCCTAATACAAAAATGGATGGGGATCATGATGGCAATCCCTGTGAAAATGACACTCGTTTAAATGGGTGGTAATGCCAAACTGTCAACAATGACAGTAAAGACAACTTACTAATAAAAAAGGGCTTTTCGCCCTTTTTTTTATGTTACGTACCGTAATTTATGGGTAGTTAGTTATACTTTAATCTTTATGTATCGGCAATTATTTTAGCCAGTTTTCCACATAAGCATTTCTAATAATTTAATACTTAAAACAGCTATTCATTTCAAACTTTTGATTTATTTACGATATCAGAAATTTCGTATTTAATTCATAAGCCACTAATTTTACTTAATATTATTTCTTCATCTTATTATAGTAAGCCTTTCGGGTTGGGCCATAAGGCTTAGGCTTCAATCCCGCTCACGATTCACATTAGTCTAAACAATAATAACAAGGATTCTTCATGAGGAAGTTTTTTCTAATCATCATAATTGGCTATTTCGCATGGGATAATTATGCAGTTAATTATGGGGGTATCTCACCAACACAAACGCTTCAAACAAAAATTATTGATCCCGTAAAATCAAATTACAGCCATAATCGAGATATCACAATATCTGATTATGAAAAGCCAGAGTATGAATGTGATGGCCGTCAATATTGCAGCCAAATGAACTCTCTAGAAGAAGCGTTATTTTTTACTAATAATTGCCCTAACATAAAGTTAGATCAAAGCCCTGGAGAAGCCCCCTGCCAGAGTGATTTCATATTACGTGATTAGATTGTATAAACCTTTATGTGAAATAGTTGTTTTTATATAAACTAATTTGTTGATTTAACACATGAATCAGCCTAATAAATAAGATGGAAGATAGGTAAGTTTTGACTATACTAAATTAGTAGTAGCTATATGTAGCTTGTTTCTTTTTTAGTAAGGAGTTCTCTTGCCGGTTCCAGGATATAGTTTAGTTGATTGTATCGACAATAGTGGTTACTTCTTACTTCATAGCGCTAAGTCACTAAAAAACGGTGACTTAGTTCTTATAAAATCACTAAAAGAAGTAAGTAGAGACAAAGATACAATAAACAAGCTTTTACTTGAGCATGCATTTTCAGATAAGTTAGACCATCCTAATATTTTAAAACCTATTAATTTCATTAACGAAGATGACTGTACAGCCATCATTTATGAATATTTTCCTGCCAAGCTTCTTTCTAAACTTTTACAAAAGGCCCCTATTTCAGTAAATGATTTTTTGCCATTAGCTGTTAAGCTGGCAGAAACGGTTAATTACTTGCACTCTAAAAAACTAATTCATAAAGATATTAACCCCCATCACATTTTGATTAGTGATGATTTATCTAGCTTCAAGTTATTTGGTTTACATATTGCGACCTCACTTTCGAAGTCTTCACAAAACTTAACTAGCCCGGCAGTTTTAGAGGGTACCCTCGCTTATTTATCACCAGAACAAACCGGCCGTATTAATCGAAAAATAGATTTCCGCAGTGATCTTTATTCTCTAGGCGCCAGTTTTTATGAAATGCTAACTAGTAAACCTCCTTTTAGTGAACAGGATCAACTAGCTCTTGTGCACTGTCATATTGCTAAAAAAGTTGTGCCTGTTAATAAAATTAATAAAAACATTCCCGAAGTTATTGCTGATGTTATTAGTAAGCTACTGCAAAAAAATGCAGAAGATCGTTATCAATCAGCTTGGGGGTTAGCTAAAGATTTGCAACTAATTTCAGCTCGGTTTGAGAATGATCCAGCACTCACTAATTTTGAATTACCAAATGTAAACTTCTCAGCATCAGAGCAATTTAATATTCCGCAGAAGTTATATGGTCGTGAAAAAGAAATAGATAATTTATTGCAGACTTTCAAGCGTGTCGCCCAAGGAAGTTGTGAGATCTTTTTAGTATCTGGTTATTCTGGTGTCGGAAAGTCAGCTCTGGTGAAAGAAGTCTATAAACCAATGACTGGAGAATATGGATATTTTAGTTCTGGTAAGTACGATCAGTATCAGAGAAATATCCCTTATTCTGCTATCACTGATGCCTTAAATAAATTTTGTCGTTACATTTTAACAGAACCTAATGATGAATTAATTCTTTGGCGCGATATTTTTAACAACCACCTCACCGATAAAGCAGTATATTTGTGTAACATAATCTCTGACTTAAACCTAATTCTTAAAATTAAAGATATAGATATACCAAAAAAAAACATAGATAAAAGTCTATTACACAGTTTATTTCTAAGCCTTATGACTGCAATTTGCAGTAGAAACCGCCCTTTCATTTTATTTTTAGATGATATGCAATGGGCTGACTTAGCATCTTTAGAGTTATTAGCATCTTTATTTGATAATTTACAATTACATCATTTATTAATAATACAAGCATTTCGAGATAATGAGGTTGACACCCAACACCCATTCACTAAATTTATCACCGAAATTAAAGATAAAAACGTACCTGTAAACCAGGCTTTTTTGAATAACTTACCAAAAAATGTAATAAATACTCTAATCAGTGACACAATAAAAACCCCTGAAATAGAATGTATTCCTTTAAGTGAACTCATATTTAAGAAGACATTAGGAAACCCCTTTTTTGTTTTACAATTTACGACAGAGTTGTATGAAAAAGGTCTTCTATATCACAACCTAGAAAATGATAGTTGGTGCTGGGACAAAGAAACTATTTTGGCAGAAAACATCACCGATAATGTTGTTGATTTTATGGCAAGTAAAATTAATGAGCTACCTAATCAAGCCTGTGATTTACTTAAGTATGCTGCAAGTGTTAGTAATACATTCGACACTAATATGTTGGTAGCGCTTTCTGATAATCAATACACAGCCAAGCAGATAATTAATAATTTGATCCCTGCTATCGATAGAGAACTTATTTTAACTCCGCAATCCATTTCACATGTCATTCCTTCACAAGTGGCCGTTGATGAAAATGTGCAATTAAAATTTTTACATGACCGTGTGCAGCAAGCCGCCTACTCACTTATCCCTGAAAATGAGCGTCAGCAAGTTCATATTAATATTGCCAGACTGCTTTATCAGTATGCACTTAACAATAACATTCTAGATAAAAGTTTATTTGATCTAGCAAACCAATTTAATAAAGCAATAGAGCTTATATGTAACCCTCTTGAAATAAAGCAAGTTATTGAAATCAATTATTTAGCCGCAAGAAAAGCGTTTGACTCGGCGGCTTATAGCTCCGCTTATAATTATCTTAGCTTTGCTAAGAGATTATTAAAGGTAGAACATTTTAAAGTTAACTATAGTGTAACGTTTGAGACCTTACTGTTGTTATGTAAAGTTAATTGTATTTTAAATAAATATAATGAATCCGATGAAATTTATAGTCTATTACTAAAATACAAGCATACAGCTTTAGATCATGCGCGTGTACTGCTGGTGAAAATGGATGATTTCCACCAACAAGGACTCTATCAAGAAGCACTAGATACACAATATCTAGCGTTAAAAGTATTAAATCTAACGCCGCCTTCTGAGTTAGAGAATTTAGATGCTCAAATCGTTAACGAGATTACGCTCATAGATACATACCTTGCACAGTACACTATTGATAGTCTCTATGATTCTAATGACTTAGAAGATGAACAAATTTTATTATTACTCGATATTCTGACCAGCCTTTGGATCACCGCATATTTATTATCTGATGAGGATGTTGTGCAATGGGCATCAGTAAAAATGTGTAGCCTTTGTCTTGAGCATGGTAGGTGTGAACAATCTGCCTTTGCTTATATTCTTTATGGTTTTGTTTGTGTTAATAGGCTAAATGAATTCAAAAAAGCGGATGAATTTGGCAAAGTAGCACTAAAAATTGCTGATAACTACCCAAACCTAGCGTTACGCGGCAAAGTGTACTTTATGTATGGCTTAACAATTTGTCATTGGAGTAATCACCTTTCCTTCTCTACTAAAAGCTTTCGGCAAAGCTATCAATTCAGTTGTCAGGCTGGTGATTGGACATACGCAAGCTACGCAGCAGTTAATATTATTTCAAACTTAATAATAGAAGGCCTGCCCTGTGATGACGTTTTATCTGAGGCTAATAAGTACCTAAGTTTTTTAAAAGAAAAAAATGAAGAATCAACTAAAAGCTTTTTTATACCTGGCGCATATGTACCATTACTGCACTTAATGGATAAATGTGATAACCATAATAGCTTTGACTGTGATGTTTTTAATGAACAGGAACACCAACTTTATGCCAAAGACTCACCGATTATTCAAGCTTGGTATTACTATGCAAAAATCAGAGCGCTCTATTTAATTGGCCTATATGACGAAGCTCTAGCAATTATTGACCATATTCATATCATCCCAATGGGTGTGCCAGGACAAATAAAAACACCTGAAGCGTATTTTTATTCATGTTTAGTTTTGCTTGCTAAACCAGAAACTTATTTAGGTTCTGGTAAATATCAGGACATGTTTAAGCACATGTTTGAACGCTTAAAAACGTGGAGTGACTCTTGTAAAGATAACTTCCTTCATAAGGTAAAATTGATAGAGGCTGAATTTGCAAGTTTGAATAACCAACCTTTCTATGAGGTATTTGATCTTTACCATCAAGCAATCGAGCTTTCTAAAGCTGCCGATTACAAACTGATTGAGGCATTAGCAAATGAGTTACTCGCAAAATATCTAATGAAGCAAAGTAAACTTGAATATGTCATGCACCACCAGCAAATCTCTCAGTCTATTTATAATCATTTATCAGTTTATGTTAAGGCGGCAAATTCATCATTACCAAACGATGAGATACCAGTTTTAACCAGTAGTCCATCGATAGAAGTGTCGACTAGTTCAATTGCGCTTCATTCTATGATGCAGGCAGCTAATGTACTTTCAGAAGAAATGGTTATAGATAAATTAATGAATAAATTAATTGCCATTGTTATGGAGTTTTCTGGTGCCTCAAAAGTTGCTTTGTTACTTAAGAAAAATTCAAAATGGTGGGTAGAAAATATTGGTATTTTGAATGAGCCAAATTATCAATTTAAACCATCATCTTACACTAAATCCACTGATATACCTGCCAGTGTTATCCGTTATGTGATTCGAACACAAAGTATGGCATTAATTGGTAATGTGTCTGTCGATTCGGTTTTCACCAACGATCCTTACATTGAGAAGCATCAACCAAAATCTATTTTATGCTTACCACTTATCTACAAGAATCGAATCAACAGCATTGTCTATTTAGAGAATGAACTCACTACTGATGCCTTTGGCCAAAACCATTTAGATATGCTTAATTTATTGATTGGTCAAATGGCAATCTCAATCGAAAATTCAGTCCTTTATAGCCAAATGGAAGAAAAGGTTGTTGCCCGAACTAATGATTTAGAAGAATCACTAAAGCAATTAAAACAAACGCAAAATCATTTAGTCGAATCAGAAAAAATGGCTTCACTAGGTCGCTTAGTTGCAGGTGTTGCCCATGAACTTAATACCCCTTTAGGTGTGAGTGTTACAGCCTCTTCAAATCTACTTGAACTAATCGAGCAACTCCGTGTAGCTTTCGAAGCACAAACTCTCACACGTAAAGAATTTGTCTCTAGCATTGCAAATATTAACCAAGCAGGTTCCATTGTTTACCGTAATTTGAATAGAGCAGCCGAACTTGTTGCCAACTTTAAACTTGTCGCCGTCGATACCAGTAACGATGAAGAGCGTGAAATCAATCTAAAAGAATATTTAACAGATTTAGTGAGCAGTTTATCTCCTGCTCTTAAAAAGGGTCATCATTCTATTCAGATTGATTGTAGTGATGACTTAGTGATTAAGGTTGACCCTGGTGTTATCGCACATATATTCACCAATCTTATTTTAAACTCTTTAATACATGGCTTTGAGGATACTCAAGAAGGCCAGATAACGATTACTGCAGACCTTGAAAGCTCAAAACTTAGAGTTGATTTTCAAGATAATGGTAAAGGCATGACTAAAGAAGTACAAAGTAAAATATTTGAACCCTTCTACACGACTAAACGTGGGGCTGGCGGTAGTGGTCTTGGAATGAATATTGTTTATAACCTTATCGTTCAGAAGCTAAAAGGTACAATCAGTTGTCACTCTGAAGTTGGAAATGGCACTAAATTTACAATTTTATCTAACCTTTAACCCAGCCACCTAGCTTATATCAGTCAAAAGGTATTAACTTTTTTAACATAAAACCTGAATTTTCCTAGTTCTTTTTCACGAATTTATCGCTAAATTGTTTATAAACATTAGTGATCAAATTAACACTACCTCTTTCTTGTTCAGACTGTTTTTACCCCGCTAATTTACTTTCTGAATCTAAAGCTGTACTTGGGTGATTTTAACGTGAAACATAGAATTAATACCGATACCGAAGTTAAATTTTCTGAATCTGACATCCTCCTATCGACTACTGATTTGCAAAGCCATATTACCTATGCTAATGATGAATTTTGCAAAATAGCTGGTTTCACGCTAGACGAAATAGTAGGTAAGCCTCATAACCTTGTTCGCCACTCTGATATGCCGAAACTGGCTTTTGCAGATTTGTGGCAACATCTAAAAAATGGTCAATCTTGGATGGGGCCTGTTAAAAATCGCTGTAAAAATGGTGATTATTATTGGGTGAATGCCTTTGTAACACCGATTAAAGATAAAAGTGGTCGTACTGTTGAGTTTCAATCAGTCAGAACTAAACAAAGTGATGAAGTCGTACAAAGAGCGACCGCTGAATACGCTAAAATAAACAATAATCAAAAATCTCATGCCACTGCAGCAAAGTTCGATGCCACTCTTTACATAAGTGCCCTATTATTCATTAGTTTTTTAGGTTCGCTGGCTGCCGTTTTTAGCTATGGATTCGATATTTTTAATTGTCTACTAGTTCTATTTTTAGCATCAGCTAATGGGCTTATGTATATTTGGCGTCAAAAATATTTAGCGCTTATAAATAAAGCAAAACAAGTGTTTGATAACCCTTTAATGGCCTACCTCTACTCTGGTACTAATGATCAATCTGGCTTTTTACATCTTGCCCTTGAGATGCAACAAGCTAAATTAAAAGCGGTTGTTGGCCGTGTAAATGATGTGACCATGGGCGTTAATCACAACGCGCAACAATGTGCAGAGTCTGGTCATAACGTGACTGAACTTTTAAATAAACAAACAGATGAAGTCTCTCAAATTGTTGTTGCCACAGAGCAAATGACGGCCTCAATCAATGAGCTTTCATCAAGCACAATGCAATCTAATCAAGCTGCTGAAGAGTCAAACCAAGCAACCGAACAAGGCTCACTTGCGGTCAAACAAACGATCACTTCAATTAGTGAGCTTGATGAAAAACTCAAAGCTGCGAGTAGCCAAGTAGAAAACTTAATTGAAGGCAATCAACACATTGTGGCAATTTTATCTGAGATAAACGCCATTGCTGATCAAACTAATTTACTTGCTTTAAATGCGGCCATTGAAGCTGCCCGTGCTGGTGATCATGGCCGAGGCTTTGCCGTTGTTGCTGGTGAAGTACGTGCATTGGCCTCACGAACTCAGCAATCCACAGAAGAAATAAACAATGTATTAAATCAGCTCACACACGCCTCAAAACAAGCACAACTTGCCATGCAAGATGGACTTAACTTGTCAGCTAAAAGTGTTGAGCTTGCACATCAAAGTGGCGATAGTTTAGATCATATTAAAGCTCAGTCTATCAAACTAAGTGAACTCAATAGCATCATAGCGCATGCAATGAACGAGCAACTGACAGCAAGCCAGGTTATTGCTACCAACTTAACGTCAGCACAAGACTTTGCTCATGAGTGTACAGAGCTTGGCCATACTTCGCAGCAACTTTGCGAAGCGCTCCTCAGTAAAGTGACAGAGCAAACTGCCTTGATTAATCAGTTTAAGTAGCGAAAGCAATACTATTTAATTAGGTTTATTTTCGGTGTGTGCTTATTAGTACACACCGCATCGAATGCTTCTGCTAACCGTTCTGTTTCTTTGAATACCTGCTGCCAATACTTAATTCGTGTGTCAGCATCAAGTTCTGTAAAGTCTTTACGATCAGGGATTTTGCCATAAGGTAACGAAGCAACAAAGTCAGCTGATGGAGTGATCATCACTACGTTTTCATAGTTACTCGGGGTAACACCGCGCTTTAGGCTCTTATCAAACCAACCTGCTTTAGGGCTGTTATTAAAATGCGGATATAAAATAAGCCCGTCATTATGAATACTTAAGTCAAAGTGATAATCGATGATACCGCCATCGCGATACATACCTGGTGGTGTTCCTTTGATATTTTTAATGCCCTGCATGACTAATGGAATAGAGCCTGAAGCAAGTAATGCATCGGCTAAATTATCTTCGCTAAGCTCAATAGTATGGGTATTAAAGGTATTATTATCGGAAAAAGATAACTGACTATCTGCAGGCTGAAATACATAACGCTCATATTGCTTGCTTAACAAACGCCTATTCATTCGATTGAATAAGTAGCTTTTAGATAAACCCATTAACTGCATCACTTTGTTTTCTGATGCTGTAAAGCCATTCGATTTTGCAACTATAAAGTGGGCTTTAAAAATAGGGTTGTTAATGATTTCTTGAATACCATTTTCAGCAAAAACTGTGCTTAATAACTCTCGCGCTTTTGTTGTTATTTCTTCTGGTTTTGCTTTATTCGATGAATAGCGTGTTTCAGAGTAAGACTTTGCTAATCGAGATATTGCAGCAACAGGGTCATTTTGTGCAAAACAAGCAGCTCTAAATGCCCCAGCACTTGACCCTAATAAGTTTAAAGGTGTGGTACGGTCTTTAAAAAATTCACCAAATAGATATTTATCCAAACCAAATAATGTAAACCATTTGGGCCCGCCGCTTGCTCCTAAAAAGGTATTAAACAAATCGGCAGACAGGCCTTGCTCTTGAATTACTTTTGCAGCACTTGGCCCTGCGTAAATATCTATCATGGTTACTTTTCTCGTTATTGTTTTAGCTTATTTGCGCCAAATCCCTTGTTCTGTTTGACCTTGAACCTGCACTTTTTCAGAATCAAAACTCGGTTCTTGGCCTGCTTCACGTTGACTATGGTAGTCTTTTGTCACAGATAAGATGGTTGGCGTTAAGCGTATGATAGCGATAACGTTCACCACTGTCATTAAACCTAAAGCAATGTCTGCGAGATCCCACACTTGTTTAATGGTGGCCGATGCACCCCAAATCATCATTGATAAATATAGACAGGTGTAAATTCCACGGCCGAGTTTATTATCTAGTTTAAATAAATGTAGGTTACTTTCTGCGTAGGCATAGTTTGCAACCACAGAAGTAAACGCGAATAAACAAATTGCAGCCGCTACAAAGTAAATGCCACCAGTAGCCATATGCGCTGTCATCGCAGATTGAGTTAAGCGGATCCCTTCCATTTCGCCGCTAATATCAATATCAGCCAATAAAATAATCACTGCCGTACAACTACACAGCACAATGGTATCGAAAAACACCCCTAGCATTTGAATATAGCCTTGAGTGACTGGATGATTTGGTACGGGTGATGCACAGCCAGATGCATGTGGCACACTCCCCGCTCCGGCTTCATTCGAATAAAGCCCTCGCTGAATACCATTTTTAATTGCGGCGCCCATTGCCCCTGCGCCGGCCTCTTGTAAGCCAAAGGCAGAAAGTAAAATATCTTCAATCATCGCAGGCACTTTACCGATATTCAATAAAGTAATAATAATGGCGGCTAGTACAAATAAAATGCCCATAACTGGCACAATACGTTCAGCAAAGCGGGCAATAGCTTTAAAGCCACCTAAAATAATAGAGCCTGCCAGTATCGTGATCACAATACCTGAATACAGTGTTGGTATTTCAAATGCGTAATTGAGGGCATCGGTAATGGTATTCGTTTGCATGGCACTAAACGTAAAGCCATAACCAAGAAACAAGCAAAAAGCAAAACACACCGCAAGCGCTCTGCTGCCCAAGCCTTGCTGAATATAATAAGCAGGCCCGCCCCTAAACTCGCCATTAGCATCCCTAACTTTATAGACTTGACCAAGTACGCTTTCGGCAAAACCTGTGGCCATGCCCAAAATGGCAATCATCCACATCCAAAATATTGCACCGCTGCCCCCTAACGAAATAGCAACGGCAACCCCTGCAAGGTTACCGGTACCTACACGGGCTGAAAGACCAGTACATAAAGCTTGAAATGAACTGATTGAGTTTTTATCGGTGCTGCTACTCGACTTTAATAGGCTAAACATATGGCGAAACTTAACCA
>Ga0208203_1001235_pt1 | contig 10314 bp, 8 predicted proteins | sample DeeseametaMP2914_FD_184167 | JGI IMG/M metagenome (GOLD analysis project Ga0208203, IMG submission 184167) | Marine microbial communities from the Deep Atlantic Ocean - MP2914 (SPAdes) | ecosystem: Environmental > Aquatic > Marine > Oceanic | place: West of Santa Cruz de la Palma, Atlantic Ocean...
ACCATCTTATAAAAGAAGGTCATGAAGTTATTGCTCTTGATAACGAGGCAAATGGAACATGGGAAAACCTAGCTCAGTGGAGTAATCATCCGAGGTTTAAAAAAGTTCACCAAGATATTTTAGAGCTTTCATGTGACGATCCTCATTTTCAGAACCTAGACTACGTTTTTCATCTCGCGGGTTTAGAATGTCCCATATCAAGTATTAAAAACCCTGAAGTCTTTTTTACGACGAACGTTAATGGAACAATTAAAGTCCTCCAAGCTGCTCGCCAGTCAGATTTAAAAAAGTTTATTTTCGCAAGCAGTTCAAGTATCTATGGAATCGCAAGTACACCGACTCTTGAAACTGACTCTACTCATCCCTTAACTCCTTCAGGTCTTTCAAAACTTCAAGCTGAAGAAGCTGTCTTCCACTGGGGAGAACTCTTTAGCCTTCCAACAGTATCTTTAAGAATTTTTAATGCCTACGGGCCTCGTAATATTTCACGTCTCTTTCCGGGCTCTGTTTTTAGTTTGTGGATGAAGCAAAAAGCAGAAGGTATGAATTTAACCATCGTCGGAAATGGTCAACATGCTCGCGACTTTGTTTATTGCACTGATGTTTCCAATGCTCTTTATATCGCTGCAATAGAGGGCAATGACGGTGAAGCCTATAACGTAGGTAGCGGTCGCTCGATCGAACTTTCAGAATTAGCAACATTACTTAAATCTAAAACAACATCACTTAAGGATTTAAAAGATGAGCCCATAAAGGTTTGGGCAGATATTTCTAAATTTCAATTTGATTGTAATTGGCAACCAAGAGTCCCTATTGAAAGTGGTGTTGCTTTTAGCTTAGATGTTTTAGAAGATTGGAATAAAGCTCCACTTTGGGACACAAGCAAACTCGACTCTTTCTTTTCGACATGGTTTGAAGTCTACTCCTAACAAAATCCTAAAAAATAAATTCTTTTTCCCTGTTGACAATAATTTTTTTTAGGTTATTTTGAATTCTATAACGTGTGAATCAACAACACGGAGGAAACTATGATTAACAACATGACAAAATTCATCGGAATGCTTGCTTCAACAAAAGCAGGAATTGATGCGTCTAATGTTGCTGGCGTAGTGACCTCACCTCTCACGACGCAACTGGATCCGCGCAAGCGTAACTAGTCACAGCGACAACTTAAAAAAATTTTTACCCTACATTTACTGGTGAATACCCTTTAGGCACGTGCGTGCTTTCTCGCTTGAATCAACTTGGGCCCCTTGAATTCATGCGTTTAAAGCACTCCTTTGTCTAAAGACCAAACATAATAATTTAAAATACTTAGGAGTATGTAATGTTTAAAAACAGTTTAGAAATATTTGAATTAGAAGAAGAATTAAGAAGATTGGCCATAAGCCTTCGCCATAGCTTCAAACCTATTGGAGCAAGCGCTAAGAGAGCTGGTCGATTTCTCTGGTGGTTTCTAGAGTCTCCAAAACTTTATGAAAAAATTGGACCTGATCGTAGCCGAGAAGTCAGTCCTCTTGAAAAGAGAGCGCTGATCATGGCATCGATGCATCCCCCAAGTCACCATTTACTAAAATAAGAATGAGGAAATTATGAATATACAAAATGAACAAACGAAAAAATTTATTAACCGCTATCTCGGTCAAAGAGACGCCTTACCAGCAACAGCTAAAGAGCTCCTTGCCACTGAGGATAAGGGAAGAATCCTTCTCTACTCTCTCATTGACCTTGATGAGCAACTCAAATTCTGTGAACACTGGCTTATTATTACAGAGAGTTATGTAACAATCATGGCTGAACGGAGTGGCTCCTTTCTCATCACTTCACGATTTGAATTAAATCGAATCGCTGAAGTGAGAGAACAACGCTCTCTCTCCTGCTCGAGCTTGGTCTTCATCGAAGCCCATGACAAAAAGGCTTTGGCGAGGGTTCAGTTCACTCATCGCCAGAAAGTCATTATGGGTCATATTAAGTTTCTCTGTGAAAATGCTAAAGAAAGCCAGTTTCAAGAGATGACCCAGAATTTACTCGGAGGCCAAGAGAACGCTGACTCGATTTACCAAGAGTCTGTCATGAAGCCCGTAGTTGAGGCACAAAATAGTGTTACAAGTGAAAACGCTAAAACGTTAACACGTCTTCTCTCCTATCTCGGGCCCTATAAGAAAGAGTTATTCTTGGGAACGAGTGGTGCTGTGGCTACAACACTTGTGAGCTTAGCGCCGCCTTATATTTCGGGGCGCCTGATAGACCAGGTCGTGAGACCTTTTCAAGATGGTAAACTGAGTTTTAATGAGGCGAGCACCCTTGGTTGGATAATGGTTGGTACGCTTGGGGTAACCTACTTATTGCGCGAGCTATTTATTTACATTCGCCTTAATAAGATGAGTATTTTGGGCGAAAAAGTTGCTTTTGATCTACGTCGAGAGCTCTACGCTCACTTACAAACACTGAGCATGGACTTTTTCTCCCGCAAGCAAACGGGTTCCATTATTAGCCGAGTAAGCTCCGACACGGATCGCATCTGGGACTTTGTGGCCTTTGGTGTGGTGGAAACAGGGATAGCTCTCATTACGTTGATGGGCCTGTCTGTTGTTCTCATTGCCTTGGATTGGCAGCTTGGATTAATCCTCGCCCTTCCTGTGCCTGCACTCCTTTATAGTATTTATGCTCATGGGGAGAAAATGAAGCGGCTCTTTTTGAAGGCGTGGAGGAAGTGGTCGAATGTTACAGCTGTACTCTCAGATACGATTCCGGGAATACAAGTCGTAAAGGCCTTTAACCAAGAGGAAAAAGAGAAAGCGAGATTTAACGACCGAAACGAGAAAGTCGCCAATGAGTTTAATAATATTCATGATGAATGGACCAAGTTTTGGCCACTTCTCATGCTCTCATTTCAGATGATCCTTCTCGCTGTTTGGTGTTTTGCCATGCCACGCCTTATTGCAGAGGATGGCAATTTGAGTGCAGGAACATTTGTTTCGTTTCTCTTATATATGACAATGTTTTCGGCTCCTATTGAGGTTTTAGGACAAGTTGCAAGAATGCTTAATAGAGCCCTTTCTTCAGCTTATCGAATTTTTGAGATTCTTGACACTAAGGCAACTGTTGAGAATCAAGAGAATCCGATTCGACTTGAAGAGGTGAAAGGAAGTGTGGAGTTTAGAAATGTTTTCTTTAGCTACGATGGCGTAAGACCAATTCTTCAAGACCTTAGCTTTAAGGTTCAGCCTGGAGAAATGATCGGTTTAGTGGGTTCAAGCGGTGGCGGGAAATCGACAATCACGAAATTGATTGCTCGATTCTATGACGCTCAAGCGGGAAAGATCCTTATCGATGGTCAGGAGCTCAAAGAACTCGAACTTGGCAGCTATCGTCGACAAGTGGGTATGGTTCTTCAAGAACCCTATCTCTTTCACGGAAGCATCATGGACAATATCGCCTATGGTGTGCCCGAAGCGACGAGAAGTGAAATTATTGAAGCGGCTAAAATCGCCAACGCTCATAATTTCATCGGTAAACTCTCTCTTGGCTATGACACCGTCATTGGAGAAAGAGGACACACTTTAAGTGGTGGAGAAAGGCAAAGAATAAGCATTGCAAGAGCCGTACTAGCAAACCCTCGCATCCTTATTCTTGATGAAGCGACTTCTGCTGTTGATACAGAGACAGAGCGCAAGATTCAGGATGCACTCGATCGTCTTATTGAAGGACGAACGGTATTTGCTGTAGCTCACAGACTTTCGACGCTAAGAAAAGCGGACCGGATCTTTGTTATTGGTAAAGGAAATATCGAAGAGATGGGAAGCCATGCAGATCTTCTTTCCGATGAGGATGGTGCTTACTCAAAGCTTCATCGCATGCAAAGGGAGATGGCTGAAGAATATGCTCTTTAGAAAAGAGTCATAAAGGAGGAATAATGAAAGCGCAAAAGAATATGCCATTAACATTATGGCGACAAGAAAACGGAATACTTTGCCTTAAATACGGTGAAAGAGAAGTTGAGGTTTTTCTCAAGCAATGCTTCCCCTGGACTACACCAGGTCAATTCTTATCCTTAAGAGATAAGGATGATAATGAAGTTTGCTTGATAGAAGATCTTGAGCAGATCAATACTGAAGCCAGGGCTCTTCTTAAGGAAGAGCTCGCCTTCTCTCAATTTGTTCTCAATATTATCAATGTAAAGAATATTGAAGAAGATGTTGAATTAAGAAGGTTTCAGGTCGAGACCTCTCAGGGATTAAGAGTATTTCAGACAAAACTTGAAGACTGGCCTGAAGTTCTTGAAAATGGAACGATTCTCATTGAGGATCTAGCTGGTGACCTCTTTAGGATCACCAACTGGAGAGAACTCGATGGTCATAGTCAAAAAGAACTCTCGCCCTATGTGAGCTAGGCTAAAGTCTCAAAAAAGTTTGCAAACGATTTTTTCACGTGGTGGGCATTACGAGTAATTGTCCCACCACCTAAAATCCTCTGAAAGAGATAAGTCACCATGACCATACGATGATCATCCACAGGATCAAAGTTGAATTGCCGACCCTCAATAGGTAAGCCCTTACCATGAATAATTAATTCGTAATTCTTGAAATCGGCATCAAAATCAACCTTAGCGGCTTTTAGCATCCTGACCATCTCTGTAAAACGATCACACTCTTTGTGAGTCAGGACCTCAAGATTTTTAAGATGGCTTTCCCCTTCAGCAAAACTGCAGACAAAAATCAGGGTTGGTATAACGTCCGGACACTGAGAACCATCAAAGGAAATCCCCTTTAACGGCTTCTTTTTACAAAAGAGTCCTCGCTCTTGAAACTCGAGCTGTGATCCCATGTCGCGTAGAATTTCGAGAAATTGAGAATCTGCCTGATTTGGATCTGGTTCATGGCAATTGGTAATGAGAACTTCTCCATCCACTGCGGCGAGTGCTAATGGATAACTTAAAGATGAGAAATCTACAGGATTGTGATAAACACGAGTGTCAGTCCTAGAGGTTTCAATGAGGTTTTGTGTTAAATGCCAATAAGGAAGACTAACTGAAAGATTCTTCTCTTTAACAGAAATTTTCGATCTCGATAATGCTAGAGATAAGCCCGTTAAAAACTGTGTCGTTTGTGAGCAATCAATTTCAATTAGACTGGTTTTACTTTGGTACGGGCCTTTTACAACTATCCACTTTTCATTGAGATCATCAGATGGATTAAAATCAATATCAACGCCGCAACTTCTGATGGCCGTAACAAGCGGTTCCATTGGACGAAGTCGCATATGTCCTGAGGCCTTTAGTTCATACCCTCTTCTTCCCAAGGCGAGAAAGGGCAACAAGAATCGGTTAGTTGTTCCCCCATCACCAGTATCCAAAACAATTATTTCATCCCCATCTCTCTCACATTGAGGAAATTGACTTCGGATAATGACATCATTGCCAACACGCTCAAGATCAATCCCTATTTGCTCAAAACAGCTGAGCATGGTCTCTACGTCTGAAGAGAGAGGAAGGTTAGTCACCTTTATTTCGTTTGGATTTAATGCCGCGAGTATAAGTAACCGATTTGCATATGACTTTGAAGAAGGTATTGAGATTTCTTTATTAAAGGACTTCTTACTAGTTTTAAAAGTCGAAGATTCTGAGTTCATCTTTTTCCTTTTCAAGTTCCTTTCTTATCTCATCTAGGGTTCGCTCTTTAGTTTCAAACTTTCCAACTTCTTTTATCGTAACAGTTTGAACGATACCATTCGACTTTACTTTCTTATCTTTTGAGACATATTCAATAATCTTATCAACAGGAAAAGTCTTGTTGAACCAAGGACTTTGACCGAAGCTTGCACCTACCCCTGTTTCAAAGGTTCTCAATAACTTGAGCTGTTCCTCTGTTCCATAGAGTTTGAAAATAAGTGCCATTCCCCAAAAGATGGCCTCACCATGAGGCATCGTATAGATCTTTTCAATAGCATGGCCAAAGGTATGTCCAAGGTTGAGAGAAATTCTCTCTCCTCTCTCTGTGAAGTCAGCCTGGACAATGGCTTCCTTCTTTTGAGCACAAGCTTCGATTATTGAGGAGAGATCACTCTTTGCTTTGAGAAGCTCTGCGATTTCCTGAGAGAGAAAGCCATACTTAATAACCTCTCCCTTTCCACTGTTAAGTTCAGTTTCAGGCAACGTTTCGAGGAAGCTCTCATTAATCCAAACATGATCAGGCATATGAAAAGCCCCGATAAGGTTCTTCCCATTTTTGGAATTTAATCCCGTCTTCCCACCGATCCCTGCATCAACCATTGATAATAAGGTTGTTGGTATAACAGACCATGACAGGCCTCTTAAGAGAGTCGCCGCGAGAAAGCCGGCAAAATCACTAGTAGCTCCGCCACCAATGGCAACGAGATGGCTTTTACGATGAATTCCTTTTTCTAAAAAGAATTCGAGTCCTTTTTCAAATTCGGCCATGCTCTTAGTTGCTTCACCTTCAAGCGTTTTATAGAGAAGAACCTTCTTATTAGCCTCAAGGACCTTATTAATATTCTCTTCGAGATCTTTTCCATAGAGTTGCCAAACTCGACTATCGACAACAACTAACAAGGTATCAGTTTCAACCTTACTTAAGGCCTCAGCAATTTCTTTTAGGCTGGCTTTTTTAACTTCAGAATTCATAGGCACTTTGTCTTAAAAAATGGTCCGCGAGAACAAGTTTCACCATGGCTTCAACGACGGGAATAGCTCGGGGAATAATACAAGGATCATGACGTCCTTCTTTAGCTTTATCACCAACGGTACTAGTGGGCTTAAAAGTCACATGAAGAGTAATATCCTCTCCATTTGAAATCCCCCCTTCAATTCCACCAAAACTCGCTCTATCTTGGGAGATAACACTTCCCTCGAGGTCAGCCATCTTTTCTCCAAGGCCAAAACTGAAGGAAACAACGGCACCAATGGAAAGAAGGGATTTAGCAAGATCAGCCTTGAGCTTGTCAAAAGCTGGCTCCCCTAATCCCGCAGGCACACCTCTCGCAACAATCGTTACCTTACCACCACGACTTTCTCCTTCTTTTTTTAAATTAAGAAGGTAGTCGCGAATTTCTTTATCCTTTCCCTTGATGGGAAAGTAATAGGGAGAAAAATCTTCTTTTAAGTCTTTGGGAATTTCTTCGGTCTCAAAGGGACCCATTTTCATCATGAAGCCTTTCACTTCAATACTGGGTATAACAAGACTGGCAAAGTAACCACCAATCACGCGAGCAATCGTTTCTCTACCAGAAGAGCGGCCACCACCTCGATGATCACGAACACCATATTTTTTCATCGTCGTTTCATCGGCATGACCTGGCCGATAGTCAGACTTTAACTTTTCGTAATCACCACTTCGCTGATTGGTATTTCTTATAAGAACGGCGATTGGTGTCCCCAAGGTTTTACCTTCAAAAACTCCAGAGAGCACTTCAGGAAGATCAGCTTCTTTTCGCGCTGTCGTACCAGCGACTTGGCCCGGAGCACGTCTTTTTAGTTCTGCCGCTAATGAATCAAGTGAAAAATCAAGGCCCGGAGGCACACCATCAACCACGACTCCAATACCGGGACCGTGGGATTCACCAAATGAAGTTATCGAGATCATTTTCCCGAAAGAATTGCCACGCATAAGTGCAGACTCCTTTTAGCCCCTAGAAACTTCTGCTAGTCTTAGGGAATATCAATAATAACATTTGGAAACCTAGTAATCTATGAGCATCGCCGCCTTTTCCCACCTCAAAGAAATTCAATCCTTGGACAATATGATTAAAAAGCATCTCGATGCTATTGCAGCTGAGGAAGGTCGCCTTGAGCATATTAACGCTCTCAGAAAGCGCGCTCAGGATGAGATCGAAAACCTGACCAATTCAGTTTCACAGAAGAAAGTGACTACTCAAAATCTAGAAAAAGAACTCTTTGATTGGGAGAACAAATTGGCGAAAGCCGAAGAAAATCTTCCCTATGCAACTAATGAAAAAGAAGTTTCAGCTCTTGAGCGTGATCGCTCTTTGTCCCAAGAAAATGTGGATGACCTGCAAGAAAAAATCCTCACTCTTCTAGAGGAAATTGAAGAGCATGAAAACCTCATTAAAGGAAAGGAAGTCTTTCTTAGCGGATCTCAAGAAACTCTTGATGAGATTAATCTTGAGATTGAAATCGAAACCAGGCAGGAGCGCCAGCAAATCACTAACTATGAAGCTCGTATTGAGGTTCTTCGCCAAGAAGTGCCAGGTTCTCTTTGGCAGACTTTCTCAGAAGCGAGGAAAAAACACCGATTCAATCTTCCTCTTGCTCGAATCCTAAATAAGTCCTGTGAAAAGTGCCGCTTTATTGTCGACGCTCAGACTGCATCAAGAGTTGAAGCCGCCACCGGCTATGAGCTATGCACTCAATGCGGCCGTCTCCTTATCCCTCTTGAGTCGTAACAATAATCCCTTAATTTTCTTCTTCGATCTCTCAAAAACTAAATAATTACAAGGAACAAAGAAGAGAGTAACGAGAGAAGCAAAGAATAGCCCCCATGCAAAACTTAAGGCCATTGGCTGCAAGAAAGGATCACTGTCCGTATTAGCACCAAAAGAAAGTACCTTAGAAACACTTGGATGAGCGATGGGAACAAGGCCAGCTACTGTTGTGACCGTAGTAAGAATAACAGCTCGAAACCTCCCCTTAGAAGCTTCAAAAACCGCCTGACCTAAGTTCTCTTCACCTAACTCTTCCACCTTCTCATTTATAAATGTTACTAAAACAATAGAGTCATTCACAACAACTCCAATAAGGGCGACAACCCCCATGAGTGCCATAAAACCAAGGGCATGTCCTGTAATCTTAAACGTCCAAATTACTCCTATAAGCCCTAAAGGAATCGCCGACATAACAACTACGGGGTGAAGAAGGGAATTAAACATAATTACCAAAATAATAAAAATAGCCCCAAGAGCAAGAACACCTGACTTTAAAAGCCTGAACATAGACTCTTGAGTATCTTCATTTTCACCACCAAACTTAAAATCCACTGAAGGAAAATCCTTAAGCGCTTTTTTTACCTTAGGAGCAAAATCTGCAGCGACCTTAATCGGAGTGGTTACTTTTTTATCAATATCTGAAGTCACCGAAATAATCCTCTTACGATTAAGTCTGCGAATAACAAAAGCGCCTGGTTGCTTCTTTAATGTTACAACTCTCTTAAGAGGAATCCTTCTCCCTTGAGAATTAAGGATATTAAGTAACAAAAGACTATCAACAGAACTCCTCGCTGCCCTTGAAAAGAAAAGCTTAATCTCAATATCTTCATCTGACTCACGAATTTCTGTTACAGAGTCACCACTGAGAACACGCCTTATCTCTAATGCAATTTGCTGAGTACTTAGGCCCAGACGTCTCGCTTCAGCATCATTAACATCAAGAACAACTTGTTCTTTCCCCTCTTCAAAATCGATTTCAGGTGCAAGTATGCCTTTCTCTTTACTTAAAAGAGAATGAATCACCTTAGAGCTCGCTTTCAATTCGTCGAGCGAATCACTCGTGAGTTGAATATCAACCGCCTTGCCCTTAGGAGGTCCCCCTTGAATTTTAGTGGTTGTGATTGTGTATTCCGGTACGAGATTTTTTCCCTTCTCTGTGAGAGTACTCAATATTTCGTCCGTTGACCTTTCCCTGTCACCAGGAGGCGTTAAATAGAGGACAATTGAGCCGTAGTGATTTCCCGTCTTATTGCCATTATCACCCCTTAAAACACCGACCTGTGCTTTAATCTGATCGAGCTCCTTTGGGTTTAATTCTTCGAGAACCATTTCCTCAAGCTTCATTACAGCTTTATCAGTCTCCTCTAAAGGCGCGCCAACCTTCCCTTTTACTTGAAAAAAAACAGTTCGAACATCATCGCCAGGAAAAAGTTCAAAATCCATTTTGGTTGCCATAAAGACGGAACCCACAAAGATAAAAAAGAAAGATCCTAGAATAATCCAAGGCTTCTTTATAAAGAATTTGAGAATTCCCGCATAGAAGTCTGTTAAAGAATCGTACCAACGTCTGCCTTGTTCTTTCTTACTTAGGCGACAAAAGTCTGCTAAGTGCGATGGTAGAATGAAGAAGCACTCAAGAAGAGAGGCAAGCAAGCAGATAATAACGACGGCAGGAACAGGCCAGAGAAACTTCCCCATGATTCCTCCCATAAAAAAGAGAGAACCAAAGGCAACCATTGTGGTGGCAATCGTAGCGGTCACAGGCTTAATCGTATTCCAAGCCGCTTTACGGGCGGCTTCATGGGGAGGAAGCCCTGCCTCTAATTGTTGATAATAGTATTCAGCAACAATAAT
>Ga0208203_1001236_pt1 | contig 10307 bp, 11 predicted proteins | sample DeeseametaMP2914_FD_184167 | JGI IMG/M metagenome (GOLD analysis project Ga0208203, IMG submission 184167) | Marine microbial communities from the Deep Atlantic Ocean - MP2914 (SPAdes) | ecosystem: Environmental > Aquatic > Marine > Oceanic | place: West of Santa Cruz de la Palma, Atlantic Ocean...
TTGTATAAATTAATAAAATGACAAGCAGCCATACAGAAGTTCCAAAGGATAAATCCATTTACAACTCATAATAACAGAATTTTAGTGTGAGGTGTAGGTTGGAAACAAAAAGTTTAGAACCGATAAGTTAAAATGCAAAAAAATTATAAAAAATGGTACCATGTAGAAGAAAGGAAAATATTATGTCAAAAAGATATAGCGGAAAATCACTTAAAGATTCTAGCACAATGAAAAAAGCCAAACTTTCTATTAGAGAAAAAAGGAAAATAAAAAGAGAAAAAAAGAAGAATAAGGTCTAGCAAAAAAATTTTAAAAATTGTAAATCGTTTTGAAAAAATATTTCAAAAATTTTCCAGCGAAATCAACCTTTATACAGGCACCTGGCTCCTAGAAAAAATTAAATAACAAAAGTGGAATGAAGAAGTATTTTATTCATTTTTAATGTAGTTTATCCAATTTCTAACTTCTTGAGTTCTATTATCAAAATCTAATATTTTTTCTTCTTCTTTTATATAAGATATATGTTTGTCCAAATCTTCTTGATTATTAAAGCGCTTGTTTTCTAAAAGTTTTTTTGTTCTTAGTTTAGTTAGGTTAATTGTGTATTTGTAGTAATAATCTGGATGGTATTGTATTCCCCAAACTTCAGATTGTTCCACGTTAATATGTAATGCCATAACTTTATTAACATAATTGCTAGCAAGAATTGTAGAATTATTTGGCAATTCACTTACCTCATCAAAATTAAAAGCTGGAGTAGTAAAAACATTTTTTTTTGAAATATATATTTTATGCTTTTTGCCATTTTCATTAATTTTAACATCAGTAGCAATACCGACATGAGACCCATTTTTGCCAGTATTTACTTTTCCTCCTGCGGCAACAGTACAAACTTGCAGTCCCCAGCAGACTGCCAATATTTTCTTCCCTGATTTAAAACACTCCTTTGCAAAGCTTATATGTTTCTTTATCTCTTCAGTTTGGTCATTGATCCTCATGGCTCCACCAGCGAAAATTACTCCATCATAATCTTTAATTTTGGAAATAGTTTTTTGAACCTCTAAATCATTACCGGGTTCAATAATATCTATTTTACACTCTGGTTCAAAGACCTTAATTAGTTTACGAAAATTTTCTGATACTGAGGTGCCTGCTGCTTTTATAAAAGTTTCAGTATCTTTTTTGATATTCCCTTCAACAATCAATAAATTGAGATTACTCATGAAAGATTACCCAAACAGCTTTCCTGTCATACTATTTTGATACTTAATTGATTACATGCGTCAACTAAATTATTAATGCGATTTTGACCAACCCAAATAGTTGTCGGATAATTCCAATTATATTTGCTCATATATCAATATTTAAAAAAAATTTTACGAAATGGTTTTAATATGCTAGACAAAATTAAGCTAGTCAATAATAATTATTTTTTATGTTTAAAACTATAACGCCAATAGACAATACGGTATATCTTGAAAGAGAATATGATTCAGCTAAGATTGAAGATGCAATCTCAAATTCCGTAATAGCTCAAAAAGAATGGGCTTCGCTTGAAGTGAATGAAAGAGTTGAATTATTGAAAAAATTTGTTTCTGATTTTTTATCAAGAAAAACTCAAATAAGTGAAGAAATTACATGGCAGATTGGAAGGCCAATGTCTCAAGTTTTGAATGAATTAAAAGGTTTCAAGGAAAGAGCAGATTATATGCTTTCAGTTGCTGAAAAAAAATTATCGACGATTAATTTACCAAGAAAAGATGGTTTTAAAAATTATATTAAAAGAATTCCGTTAGGAGTTTCTTTTGTTGTGGCGCCATGGAATTATCCATATTTAACATCTGTAAATTCAATCATACCTGCTTTGGCAGCTGGAAACACTGTAATATTAAAACACTCTGCACAAACACCATTGTGTGCAGAGCAATTATATTTGTCTGCTAAGAATACTCTGCCAAAAAATGTTTTTAGTTATTTACACTTAAATCATGAAGATAGTTTGAAGATTGTTTCTGATAAGAGAATAGGTTTTGTTTCTTTTACGGGCTCTGTAAAAGCAGGTTACGAAGTACAAAAAGCATCGACAAATAAATTTATAAGTATGGCACTTGAATTGGGTGGCAAAGACCCTGCATATATAAGGCATGATGCCGATATCGAAAAATCTGTTGAAAATCTTGTTGATGGTTCATTTTTTAATTCGGGTCAATCTTGTTGTGGTGTGGAAAGAATATATGTAGATCAAAAAATATATCAAAAATTCTTAGAATTATTTATTAACCAAACATATAATTATAAATTGGGAAACCCTCTTAAAAAAGATACTACTCTGGGACCCATTGTTAAATTATCAGCTGCAAAATTTATTGAAGATCAAATGAATTTGGCCGTTAATCAAGGGGCAAAAAAAATGATTGATGGTTCAAAATTTAACTATCCTAAAGAGCATAAAAACTACATGGTTCCCCAAGTATTGACAAATGTAAATCATGAAATGAAATTTATGGTCGAAGAAACTTTCGGTCCATGTGTTGGAATTATGCCAGTAAACAATGAAAAAGATGCAGTTAAATTAATGAATGATAGTCCTTATGGACTAACCGCCTCTATATGGACAAAAGATATTGAAGTAGCAGAAAAAATTGGGAATGAAATCGATACTGGAACATTTTTTATGAATAGATGTGATTATTTGGATCCTGGTTTGTCTTGGACAGGTGTAAAAGAGACCGGAAAAGGATGTTCGCTATCTGAAATAGCTTATGAACATCTAACAAAACCTAAAAGCTTTCACTTAAGAAAAGTGCTAAAATAAGAAAATGAGATTATCTTTTAAAGGTAAATCAGCAATTGTTACTGGCGCTTGTGGTGGAATGGGTTTTGAAACCACAAAAAAATTATTAAAAAATAATATCAAAACACTAATGTTGGATATAAAAACACCTCCAAAATATTTTTTACAAAACAACAGTAAAGTTTTTTTTAAAAAAATTGATATTACCAATTATAAAAAACTAAAAAAAATAATTGATAATTTTTATAAAAAAAACAAATCTGTTGACTATCTAATTAATACAACGGGTGTATTATGGTTCGATAAAGATATTTCCTCAGTAAAAATTGATTTTTCAGTTTGGGACAAAGTGTATGAAATAAACCTTAAAACTATGGTTTACTTATCCAAAATAGTGATACCAAAAATGGTGAAAAATAATTTTGGTTCAATGGTGCATATATCATCTGTAGATGCTTTATCAGGAGATGATAAACCACAAGATGCCTATGGATCATCTAAAGCTGCAATGATTAGATTGTCAAAATCTCTTGCTATTCAATACGCTTCTAAAAATATAAGATCTAATGTGATTTTACCTGGACCAACTGAAACAGGAATGCAAAAAAGGTGGAAAAAGAAACCATCATCTAAAAAAAAATTACAAAAAATTATTCCTATGAAAAAAGTTGGAAAACCAGATGATATTGCAAATGGAATAATGTTTCTTTTAAGTGATCAAAGTCAATATATTACTGGCACAGAGCTTATAATTGACGGCGGCCTAACTGCAAAACCTTAGTATTTTTCCGAAAAACTTAGAGTGAAGTTTGCAGACGCTCTGATTAATTCAGAGCGTCTGCAATATAAATATTATCTGTAAGGATAACCCGCCTTTTCCATTGTGCTTGCATATTTTTTAAATGCATCAACTACTTTTGCACAACGAGGACTTATTTTAGAAGTCTCATCCCAAAACTCTTTTGAATCTACTACAACTCCATCCCATTCTTTTGCCGATAATTGTGTTATTTCCATTTTTTTACCGTTGACTCGAAGATCTGCTTCGCCACCCCAGTACCATACTTGTCTATAGTAGTGTGACTGATCGATAGATATTTTATATAGTTCCTGAAGTTTTGGTGGTACTTTGTTCCAGCTCTTTGTATTAACAAAATAAGAGCCAAACCATGCACCAGTGACAGCATTTGATAGTGCATAATTACAAATATCAGCCCATCCAACTTCATAAGCTTCCGTAAATCCACACCAACAAACTCCATCCAACTCACCTGTTTGCATAGCAATTTCCACATCATCCCAGGGCACAGTTACAGGTATCAAACCATATCTTGCCAAAAACCTTCCAGCGGTTGGAACACCAAAAACTCGAAGACCTTTCATATCTGAAAGTTTTTTAATTGGTTTTTTTACTGTAAAGAGAATACATGGGTCCCAGGCACTAGTACTTAGCCACGTAACATTCTTTACTTCGCCGTATGCCTCAGCCCAAATATCATTTAAACCGTAATATTTAAACAACGCAGGTACATCCAAGCTAAAACGTGTAGCAAAAGGAAAATAGCCACCAAATATTTGTATATCTACCGGCGATCCCATGGTCGCATCATCACTTTGTACTGCATCAATAGTTCCTGCTTGCATTGCTCTGAACAATTCATCAGTTGGAACTAATTGATCCGCATAATAAAGTTCTATTTCCATTTCACCGTGCGCCGCTTTATTGAAAGCCTCAATTTGTGGCAGAACAACATGTGCTCCTAAAGGTGCTCCAGAATATGTTTGAAGTCTCCACTTAATTGGATTTGTGGCAGAGTATACATAAGGAACTTTAATAGTAGCAGCTCCAGCAGCTCCTAAAGTTAACAAACCAGCTTTTTTTATAAACGAACGTCTTTTTGTGATTATCTTTTTTTTATCTTTCATTCCTAACCTCCTTTGATAGTTGTGCTACTCTAGCCATTAATGATATTAATGTCCATTAAACCTTAAGTTGAGTTTTTTTAAATAAACTAAAAAATTTTGAACGTTTGTAATGGTTTTAATACAATTGGTTATTTTGATAATAATTTTTCTGGAAGCCAAGTAGCAATTTCTGGGAATATCATAACAATCGCTAACCCTAAACACATGACTAATACAAAAGGAATAATTGAACTATAAATATCACGTAATGTAATTTCCTTTGGTGCCATAGCTCTCATCAAAAATAAATTATAACCAAATGGTGGTGTCATGTAAGCTATTTGACAGGTAATAGTGTAAAGCACTCCATACCAAATTGGATCAAATCCTAGAGAAATTATTAAAGGCACATATAATGGGGCAACTATAACTAGCATTGCCGTATCATCTAAAAACATCCCCATTAGGATGTAAGATAATTGCATCATTATCAAAACTCCCCACGGTGTTAGGTGCCATCGTTCAATAAATAAATGCTCAATTGCCTTCACAGCACCAATACCATCAAATACTGCACCAAAACAAAGAGCCGCAAGAATTATCCACATAAACATACAAGAAACACCAAGAGTTTTTCTTACTGTTGCTTCAGTCACTTTGTAGTTTAATTTTTTTTTGAAATAAGCGGCAAGTGTTGCACATAAAGCTCCTACAGCTGAACATTCAACCAAACTTGCAATACCCATTAAAAATAAACCCGTCATAAAGAAAAAAATTAAAAAAGGAATAATTCCAGCTTTTAAAAGTATAATTTTTTCTCTAAAAGGAATGTTTCTTTCTTTTTCTGGCAAAACTGGGCCGAGCTCAGGTTGTAAACGACATCTTATGTAAATATATAAAATAAATAATGTTGCCATTAGTAATCCAGGAAAAACACCTGCTAACCATAATTTACTTACTGGTTGTCGTGCAATCATTCCATATAAAACAAGAACTACACTTGGTGGTATTAAAATTCCTAAGGAACTTCCAGCCTGAACTACACCTGTGATCATTCTTTTGTCATAATTTCTGCGAAGCATTTCAGGTAAAGCAATTGTTGCTCCTATTGCCATTCCAGCCACGCTTAAACCGTTCATTGCAGATATTGCAACCATCATACCTATAGTTCCAATTGCTAATCCACCCCTCACACCGCCAAAATATACATGAAACATCTTATATAAATCGTTTGCTATACCAGATTCAGAAATCATAAAACCCATATAAATAAATAGAGGAAGTGTAAGCATCGGATACCATTTAAATAGTTTCCAGGCAGCTGTGTAAGGCATTTCAATACCTCCATCTCCCCATAATAATAAAGCTGCTGCTGCTGAGACAAATCCTATGGCACCAAAAACACGTTGGCCTGTAAACATCATTACCAACATTGTTACAAACATAAAAATAGCTATAAATTCGTAGCTAAAATATTGTGCCATCAATTTATTTTCCTACCTTTCAGTTTAGCCATGTCTTTAAAAAGTATTGAAAGCGTTTGAAGCAACATCAATAAAATTCCAGTTAACATAAGAACCTTGATTGGCCACACATATGGTGCCCAAGCAGTAAACAATTTTTGTTTTGTTTCAATTGTGTAAATTAGACTGGAGACTGATCCAATTAATAAGGTTACCAAATAAAATAATAAAAAAGCACTTGTAAATATATCCATTTTTGCTTTACCACGTTCTGATAAATTTCCATAAAATAAATCCATACGAACATGATCACCCATTTGCATAGAGTATGCTCCACCAAGAAAATAGTAAGCTGTCATAGTAAATTGAGCCATTTCTATGATCCACATCAATGGAAAATTAATTATGTTTCTAGTTACAAAAGAAAGTACTAGGATGAACATCATAAGATATACTCCGTACATTGTTATTCGACCAACCTTAGTACAAATTAAATCGATAATTTTAACATACTGAGTTATTAATTTTGGCATAGATGGATATTTATTAGATCATTCAACATTAAGTTTGTAATAAAAGAAAGCTAATATATAAGTCAATTTAAAGATTCATTCAAATCTTAGTTATATGTTCTGTTATTTAAATATTTGTTGGGTAACTTCATTTTGGGTTCATAATAAAGATGTAATGTCCAAACCACATGATCTTTATTTCTGTCTACCAGATGCCATTAACAAAGCACCCCGAAACCAGAGGCGGGATAAATGAAAAAACTATTTCTCATTGATCCAAATCAAACAAAAATTCCCACTGATTCACGCACCTGACTCACTTATAGATTTGTGTTAGGATTAGGAATCATGAAAAAACTTTTAAGGATCTTGGTTCTGGGTTTGTTGGTTTGCAATAGTGCCACACTTTGATGCTTTAGTCCTAAAGCGGATGATAGTATAGTGTCATTAAGGAGTAGACAATTATGACAAACACAAGCACTTGGCATACAAGTATAAGTGATGCTATAAAAGTTCCAATTGAAAAAGGACGCCAGTCTGCTTTCATCTTTGAAGATAAGGATATGCAGGTACGGTTTTATTCACCCAAGCAGAAAGATGGACAAACACCACATCATCAAGATGAAGTTTATGTTATAGCCAAAGGTAGTGGAAAATTTGTGAGGGGAAATGATGAAATTTCTTTTAAAATTGGAGATATAATTTTTGTTCCAAAAAAAGAACATCATTACTTTAAAGATTTTACTCATGACTTCTCAACATGGGTTATCTTTTATGGTTAAAAGTTGAATGACTGATTATAAAGCTAAATTTCGGATAGGCCAGATTGTACATCATAAGTTATTTGATTATACAGGAGTAATATTTGATATTGATCCCTTCTTTCAAAGCTCGGATGAGTGGTATGAACAAGTAGCTCAATCACGTCCTCCAAAAAATAAACCTTGGTATCACGTTTTAGTGCATACAGCTGAACACACAACATACGTTGCTGAACAAAATCTTGATTTAGAAGAGCATCCTAAATCAATACAACATCCGCTTATTAATTCTCTTTTCACTAAATTTAATGGTTCACAATATCATTTAAAATCTAGAGCTAATTAGGATAATGTTTCATGAAAAAGGTTTCCATTTTCCATATTTATTGAAGACTACAAAAAAAAACACAATTTAAATAATGTTCAAGACTCATTGCTGGTGGTATGATAAATTAAAAAAAAGATAGGCAAAAATTATGTTGCGTACAGGTGATCAATATCGCAATTCTCTTCGTGATGGAAGAGAAGTTTGGATAAATGGAAAAAAAGTTGAAGATGTTCCTAATCATCCGGTTTTTAAACCAATTGTGGATATACGTGCACGTATTTATGACATGGCTCATGAAGAAAAGTTTAGTGACAAGTTAACCTACACTGATGAAAAAACTGAAGAAAAAAATTGTGTAGGTTCTAAACTTCCAAAAAGCAAAAATGATTGGTTAATTAAAAGAGAGGCTATTAAAATTATTATGTATGAGGTTGGAGCAGTTGTAACAAGAATGGGAGATGAAACCGCAGGTGAGATGTGGTCTCTTTACGATGGAACAGATATTTTAAATGAAATGGACCCAAGATTTGGTGACAACATCGCTAACCATATTCAGAAGGTTTTAAAATCAGATACTTTTCATGTGTCAGCTAACACTGATCCAAAAGGAGACCGATCAAAACTTCCACAAGATCAAGATCCGGATATGCTTTTGCATGCAGTTGAAGAAACAGACAAGGGTATTGTAGTTCGTGGCGCTAAATATGAAACTGCTGCATCGTATGCAAATCAGGCATTTGTTAAACCAACTATTGCAAATTGGGGGGAGCAAAAGCTTTCAAATTATGCTTTAGGATTTATCTGTCCCATGAATGCTCCTGGCTTAAAACATATTTGTCGTAGTGGTTTTGCAGGACGATCGAGTCCTGAGGATTACCCACTAAGTAACAGGGCAGACGAGATCGATACTTTGCTAGTATTTGATAATGTATTGATTCCTTGGGAAGATGTACTGTTTTATCAGCACACTAAAGCAGCAACCTTTATTCGTGCAACATTGCACCGTTACAGCGCTCATGCTTTTATTGAACGGATTTTGCATATGGCTGATCTTATGATCGGTACAGCATTGCATAATATTCGCCAAACGGGTTTGGAGCATCAACAAGCAGTTCGCGAAAAAATCGCCACATTGATTTGTTACCGCGAAGGTATTGATGCTCATTTAACTGCAGCAATAGCAAATGCAGAAAAAAGTCCAGCTGGTTTACTAATGCCTAATCAGTCTTTTCTTTACACAGGGAGAGTTCATGCATGTAGTCAGTTACATAAAATGATTCATATTGCGCGAGAGCTTTGTGGCGGACAAATATGTGTTACGCCTGATTATGCTGATTTTAATAATACAGATACACAGCCTTGGCTTAAAAAATTTTATTCGATTAATGAAAAGTGGTCATCCGAAGATCGCCGCCGCTTATTAGCATTTGGACGAGACTTATTAAATTCAAGTTACGCAGGACACAAGCTAACCTTTCAGTTATTTGCTCAGTCCCCACCTTTTGCACATCTTAACGCAGTATATAATAATTTTGATTTTAATGAGCCATTGGATTTTGTTAAACGTTCGGCAGGTTTGTCTGATAAAGTTATGAAATAATGTGAAAATTAGATGTTGGAACTATTATGACACATCGAAGAATAAGAAAATTTAATACTGCACAAATGTATCCCGAAAAAAAAATGGATAATGATCTATCTATGGCAGTAAGAGCAGGCAATAGAATTTTTTTGCGTGGACAGACTGGTTTCGATTTAGATGGTAATATGACAGGAATAGGAGATCCGGCTGCACAAGCAGAAACGGCGATGCAATGTGTTAAAACTTTACTTGAAGAGGCAGGCTCAAAGCTAGAACATATTTGCAAGACAACAATCTATATCACTGATAGGGCCTATCGTGAGGAGGTCTACAATGTTATAGGCAAACATTTGAAAGGTATTCATGTTTGTTCAACAGGTTTGATTGTTAAAGGGTTGGCAAGACCAGAAATGATGATGGAAATAGACGTTGAAACTGTAATTCCGGACAACGAAAAATGATAATGTATTAAGGATTTTTATGTTAACAAAAGCACAAGTGGAAACCTATACACGCGATGGATTTGTAATTATACCAAAAGCTATTTCTAGTGATAAATTACAAGCGATGCGAGATGAACTAGATAAATGGATTGAGGAGAGCAAAAGCTACAAAGATAACTATGGTAAAACACCTAATGGCAAAGCACGTTTTGATCTGGAAAAAGGGCATTGTGCAGAAAATCCAAAACTTCGGCGAGTTGCTAATCCTGCGGATATCTCTCAAGCTTATCGAGATGTATTATTTGAGGGGCCAGCTGTTAAAGCAGTTGTGGATTTAATTGGACCTAATGTGAAGTTCCATCATTGTAAGCTTAATATCAAACTGCCAGGTATGAAGACTCGAGTTGATTACCATCAAGATCAACCCTTTGACGTGCATACTAATGATGATCACTTAGCTTTGTTAGTTCTTATAGATGATATGAACGAAGAAAATGGTTGTGTGAGAGTTCTTAAAGG
>Ga0208203_1001237_pt1 | contig 10305 bp, 9 predicted proteins | sample DeeseametaMP2914_FD_184167 | JGI IMG/M metagenome (GOLD analysis project Ga0208203, IMG submission 184167) | Marine microbial communities from the Deep Atlantic Ocean - MP2914 (SPAdes) | ecosystem: Environmental > Aquatic > Marine > Oceanic | place: West of Santa Cruz de la Palma, Atlantic Ocean...
AGCTTTCATCTCTTCACAAAGTTCAAGCTTTACGGAGTCCATGATCTGGTGCATCAGATCAAGGAAGGTGTCGGGGCGAACCCGCTCTTCGATTCGATAAGCGTTAGGGCCTTCAATAGCATGACGTCTAATTACGAACCGAAAACACACATAATGCTGATGAGTAATTGGCGAGATCCAATTAATAGCATAAGCGGTATCAGTGAGCTGCTGTTCTTCAATGTACAGCCAGTCATTACCATGCTTATTCAACCACTGACTGTTAACAGGCCCTAAAACATCTGGCCATAGATCAGGGTTTACGTCGAGAGCGGCCTCTGTATAGCCCTCTTCAGTTCTTGCATAAATACACAACTCCCTATTAGTTAACACTTGATCTGCCAATACGCCAAAATCAAACAAACTCTCATTAATCGGGAGGCCATCTACCGCATGGACATCAACAAAACAACTGAGATATCCGACGCGAGGCTGGATAATTGGAAAGCCATTAAAACGCCAGTTATTCGAGTAAAGCCGCTGCCAACGCATACATTCGATAACTTTTTTATCCCAAGTTTCTGCCAACTCAAAGCGCGCTGGAGAATTTAGATCAACTGAGCCTGGTTCCTCCTCCCAGCGCCCTCCAAAAGCCGGCCGAGGGGCTGGTGCCTTGAATTCCAGTGAGCTACATCCCAAGTCTTTACAGATAAGCCTTGCGGAGCGAAAACTAGGCCCCTTGGGGAGCTTCTCCGTACCAAATAATCGCATAATCCTCAGAAGACCTTATTCTGAACTTTCTTCGCTAATGTTTTGAGTGGCTCAACAGGGCTTCTATGGTAGCCCTCGGTCAACGTAGGTGCACTGGCCAGAATAGCGCCCAACACTGCAAGGGCAAATCCTGGTTCCGTGCCTAAGGCCCCCACTAATCCCCCGACTGCCATAGTATTCTTGCTTTGTGCGACGACATCATAGGCCGTACCAACGAATTCACTCGCTATTTGGTCCCTCGGAGTATGATTGACAAGCTTATTAAGAGAGCACGCTACCGTCGCACCACCGAACCTCTGGCCACCAATAACCTGGGCTAGTCCCGGAGAAGAATTGAACCACTTAGAATCACGCACATCCATACCAATAGCCCGCCGAGCGATATCTGCTTCATAGTGACTGCTAGTGTGATCGCTAAGAAAAATGCGCTGCGTTCCTTTCAAGTCAACATTGGCCTGCTTCAAACATCTCATTGCCTCGGTCAAAACAGCTGAACCACCACGATGACTCGTCCACTCGACGCGCAACCCTCGCTGGTGTGCATCTTTCATATAACTAGCTAACACCCGCCCCGCCTTAACAACATCTTCTGAGGGAGTCCTCTTCCCGAGACGCCTTACAAATTCCCAGCCAGCCTTACCCGCTTTGTGTTGCGGTGTATAAAATAACTCGTAACCAGACGCTTTAAGCTTATCTATTACAGCAGGGTCACCTTTTGATATGTGATCAGGAAGTATTTCAGCAGCTTCTCTAATGCCGCCACAATAGCCGTTAATACCTATTTGTAAGGGCTTCTCTATAGTTCCGCCTCTCTGGCTTGCAGCCTGGAGGTTATATGAAGGAGTAGAGGCAACCTTCCATGACCCATTCTCAGCGTCCTCCTCAACATTCCACAGCGCGGGCTCAGTTACCTTACGAGCGCTTTGCCTCACAACCCGAATATCTGTGATCGTGATATCGGTCTGCGAGAGCCCCATATTCAGCTCATATTCAATTTCGAAACCTGGGCCCGAAATGCAACGGGTCGATGGGGAGCCGTTACGAACATAAGAATTCACTGGAACGGCACTACTACGAAGGCTGTTAACTGCACTTATTACTGCCAGAGCATGATACCCAGTACTGCTTTGCTCTTGCGAGCTCGCCTGAAAGTTATGAAGCAACTTTTGCATTTGCTCGTCAGCGAGTATCTGACGGCCGGAGGCTTGCGCTCCGAATGGAGATAGCTGGAACTGGGAAAGATTGGAAATGACCGGTGCACTCACGTTACACATCCTTATGCTCTAAGTTAGGGCATTGATACTATCAGGCCAATTATTTCTTGCCTATAGTTTTGCCTGGCTAAACCATATTGAACTCAGCCCGCCACTTGCCCGGTGTTTTGCCCGTCGCTTTGCGAAAAGCCCGGTTAAAAGGCGCCTGCTCCGAGTAGCCAAGCAGCAGCGCAATTTCACAGAGGGTCAGGTGCTGATCACGCAGGTAGACCTGAGCCAGCTCTACCCTGACCCGCCCCAGCAGATCCCTGAAGCCAATACCCGACTGACGCAACCTGCGCAGCAATGTGCGTTCTGACATCGCCAGACGTGAGGCAATTGCGCTCTGGTCAGCCTCACCCAGCGGTAGGCGCTCAATCATCAGTTGCCTTACGGTGTCCGCAAACCGCCCAAGATCAGGCATGTTGGCGAGTGCTGTGGTTGCCTTATCATTCAATGCCCTGAACGCTGCATCGTCGTGACCGACCAAAGGCATAGTCAGTACACTGGCATCAAACCAGAGTGCATTCGCACTGGCGTTCAATATCAGTGTGCCACCCAGGTACTCCTCGAACAGATCAGCAGCTGGCAAGTCACTCCACCAGCTTTCTGCACGCTCTATTACAAGATCGCTCTGCCCCGTCATTCGTCGCAAAAAAGTAACGAAGCCCCCAAGAATCACTTCATCCGATAAACGCGTAGAACCGCCAAAGCTGGTATCCCACACTAATCCAGCGAGGCCGTCTCTCAATTCGAGTCGTGCCTTAGGGCCTTCATAGAGCAAAGTCTGGAACCGCTCGAAATATTGAAAGGCCTCCAAAACCGTCTGGCACGATAAGGTCAGATAACCAATAACGCCAACATGCTCAGGCCCGACTCGCTTCGCAAGGTCAACGCCGACAGATGACGTTCCAACTCCTGCTTGCACGCTGTCCAGCAGCGACCACCACTCGTCGAAGGTCAGACGACGAGCAGACTCCTGACGACTGAGCACAGCCGGAACTGAACGCCGCTGCTCAGAGACATACGAAGACACAAGAGACATTAAATCTCCGGTGACAGACAGCCCAGCTAAACGAGAATCCCGCTCTTTCATACGCCGCGCTCTTTTATAAGTACCCGTGCACAATTGTCATAAGTCGTTGATCCTAGCTGAACAAGAATGTCTGAAAATATCAATTAAGAGTCTGAAAGTATCAATATAACCCACAGCGACTGCGCTAATCTATCAGCATCAAATAAGAAAGCTGGAGACACAGATGGAAGACTTACTGCGAGCACTGCTGTTTATCGGGCTGTTTGCCGGTGTGTTCATCGGAACCATGGTCATAGAAAACCTCTGGGCCAAACGTCGTGGTGTTACTAAGCTGTATCACTTCCCTGAGACCTTCACCAACCTGATGACAGGTGCGTCGTACAAAATTGTCGACGGCATCGCCATCGCGCTCTTTATTCAGCTGTTTTACGACTGGGTTTACCAGTTTGGCTTTCAATGGAATCCGGACGTCGGCGTTGTCAGCATCATCGCGCTCATTCTGTTTATCGATCTGTGTATGTATGCCGCCCACTATCTGATGCATAAAATCCGCTGGTTCTGGAATGCGCATGTCACGCATCACAGCTCAGAGCACATGAATTTCTCGACGGCGCTGCGCCAGAACTTCACCTATGCATTCTCAGGTACCTGGATTCTGTGGTGGATTCCTGCCGCGTTTGTCGGTTTCGATAAAACCTGGACCTTAATCGCCATTGAAGCGAACCTCGTGTATCAGTTCTTCCTGCATACCGAACAAGTGCGCACGCTGGGCTGGGCCGAGAAAATTTTCAATACTCCGTCGCATCACAGGGTTCACCATGGCAGCAACCCGGAACAGATCGACAAGAACTTTGGCGGCGTGCTCATTATCTGGGACAAACTTTTCGGTACATTTCAGGCAGAAGAAACCGCCGGAGAAATCGTATACGGCGTAAAACGTATGCCGACCAAGCCAAACAATCCATGGCATGCCCAGGTGTATGATTGGCAGAATATGTTCCGTGACCTGAAAACCTACAAAGATCCGCGTATTCTGTGGAAACACCCCGACTGGGTGACTGAAAAATACGGGGAGGCATCTGTTCAGAAGAAATAGAACGCCACGATTAATTGCCTTCCTGAATACAAGTAACGACCAGCTGCGCCATTTATTCAGGAAGGCAAAATGACACAAGACCTTCACCAGTCAGTTGCAAAACTGAAACCCAAGCTACCTAGCCTGAACCTCCCTGTTATCCAACTGATATGGAGGTTAATCATGAAATCCTTACTGACCTACGCGCTGGCATCTCTGATGCTGATTGCCGGCTGTGCATCCCACGCTGGCAACGGCCACGGCAATAAATTTGGCCACTGGTTCTTCGGCAAGTTTTCTGAAACTCAGATCGGGCCGCGCCCTTTCTACCTTGTCGAAGACATGGACGAAGGCGAACTGAAAGATAAGCTGAAAAGCTGCGAAAGCGGTCCGTTTTTTCAAAGTCGTTTTTCGATTGGCCACCGCGGTGCGCCACTCCAATTTCCTGAGCACACAAAAGAGTCCTACGAAGCGGCTGCCAAAATGGGCGCGGGCATTCTTGAGTGCGACGTCACCTTCACTAAGGACCGTGAGCTGGTGTGTCGACATTCACAATGTGACCTTCACACCACAACCAATATTCTGGCAACGCCACTGGCTCAAAAATGCTCAGTCGCCCCCGAATTCGACAGCAATGGCATGCTGACCAATGCTGCAGACATTACCTGCTGCACCAGCGATATAACGCTTGCTGAATTCAAAAGCCTGCAAGGCAAAATGGACGCGGCAGATCGTACGGCAACCACCATCGAAGGCTACATGAATGCGACGGCAGACTATCGTACTGACCTGTATTCATCGAAAGGCACCCTGCTGACCCACGCAGAAAGCATCCAGCTGTTCAAAGAACTCGGCGCTCATTACACGCCTGAACTGAAATCCCCTTCCGTAGAGATGCCATTTGAAGGCGATTACACCCAGGAAATGTACGCACAACAAATGATTGATGAATACCGCGAAGCCGGCATCCATCCTCGCAAAGTATGGCCACAATCCTTCAACCTTGAAGACGTAAAATACTGGATCGATAACACCTGGTACGGTCGTCAGGCGGTGTACCTGGACGGTGTTTACGACACCAGCGTGACTCAAGCTCAAATGGAAGAATGGGTTGCCGACGGCCTGCGCGTGCTTGCTCCACCTATGTGGATGCTGCTGGATGTAAACAGCAACGGAGAAATTATCCCGTCTCAGTACGCTGAAAATGCCAAAGCTGCAGGTCTTAAACTGATCGCCTGGACCCTCGAACGCTCGGGTCGCCTGACAGACAACGGAGGCTGGTACTTCCAGTCGGTAAATGGTGACGATGGCGGCATGGACGTGATTGATAACGATGGTGACGTGATGACAGTGCTGGATGTACTGGCTAAAGACGTCGGGGTTATTGGCGTGTTCTCAGACTGGCCGGCAACAACGACCTACTATGCGAATTGCATGGGGCTGTAAGGCATTTTCATGCTGGGTGGAATTCAATGCATTGGCGCTGGATTCCGACCTGCGTGGGAATGACATTCAAACCAGCAAACCGTCCGCAACCTGATGAGATACCTCTTCACCGCACAAGCGGGTAACAACCGCCAGAGCAAACTGCATTGCTGTCCCCGGGCCCTGGCTGGTGATAACGTGGTCATCAATAACGACCACTTCATCGCTCGGCGCCACCCCAGCGGTTTTCAGCTCCTCACGGAATCCAGGATACGCGGTCGCCGATTTTCCTTCTAATAATCCATGACATGCCAGAACAACGTAAGGCGCGGCACAGATGGCTCCGATTGTTTTTCTGTCTTCGTGTTGACGCTTCAGCAAAGAAACAAAAGCTTCGTTGTCTGATAGGTTTTGAGCTCCCGGCATGCCTCCCGGCACCAGGATGGCATCCCACTCATCATCAACGCACTCTCCCATCAGTACGTCAGCAACTAATTGAACGCCTCGCGAGCAGGTGACCTGATGGCCCGGTGCTACTGAAGCAACCGTGACGTCGATCTCCGCTCGACGCAGCACGTCGATGATAGTGACGGCTTCCAACTCTTCGGTACCGTCTGCGACACCGATCAGGACCTTCTTGTTCATTTCACACCTCAGGCTGAAGTATTACCGGAATGCAGGCCAGAATCACAATGCACCAGAATACCTGCACTTTTGATATGGCCTCTCTGAACAATAACAAACCACCCAGCAAAGCTCCAACAATGCCGACGCTACGTTTGACGGTTTCAACAATGCCAGCATCCAGACCGTCCAGCGCCAACCACTGAAATACCACCGCACCGACAAACACCAGCAATGCTGGTATCAGCCTTAACGCCCTACCCTGCAAGCGTGCAGGTGTTCGCGTTGCCAATGCGTAAGTCGCAATCAACAGTGAGCCCAGCGTTGTCTGAATCACCCCATGAAAGAACGGGCCACTGTGCTCCAGCGCTTGCTTGTCAAACACAATACCAACGCCCCAACCAAAGCAGACCAGCAACATCAACATAAAGGGTTTACCCTTCACGTGATGTAAACCACCCTGAGCGCCACCAATCGCCACTACAGTGACCAGCATCGCCAGCCATTGATACAGACTCAGTGATTCACCCAGCAACCAACCTGCTGCCAGTGTTGAAATGACCGGCGTCAAAGCAAGTACCGGGATAACACGGGCAACGTCACCCAGTTTCAGCGCGGTTATAAAGCCCACAGCAGCCATTGCCGCAAGTGTTGCGGCGACGAGCGACGGCAGCCAGTATCCAGCGGATACCGACGAGTCTGAGGCGATGAAATATGCGGCAAGATATAAAGGGATCGCGCCGACGTTGAAAGCCAGCGTCAACGCCAGCGGAGTTTCATTAGCGACCAGCTTTTTGCGGGAAAGATCAAACAGCGTCCAGCAGATCGCTGAAATAAAAAGAAAGGCTATCGACATATTACATCCGCGGAGTTTTTAAACCCGCCGCTTTGCGCAAACGCCGGGACAGGCTGTCGACGATAACATTCAATGCGGCGGCAACAAGAATCAGGAAAAAGGCCTTATCAAAGCGGATTTCTTCAAAGGCAGAGTCCACATAAAAGCCAAGCGTAGCGATACCAAGAACGCCCATTATGGCGCTTTCGCGCATGATGACTTCCCAGCGATAAAACAGCAGCGCCAGAAACGCAGGATAGCGCTGTGGCAAATCCTGATAAAAATAACGCGCAAGCCCCACGGGGGAGTCCTGCCTCTGTTGCGCACATGAGTCCTGGCTGTGGTTAGCCAGAAGAAACGCTATCAACCCGCCATTATGCAATGCCAGTGCGAAAATCGCCGGTAACGCCGAAGGACCAAACAACAGCATAAAGAGATACGCCAGCATCAATTCAGGAACCGAACGCAACACCAGCAATTTAAATCGCCCCAGCCAATAGTAGCGCCCTACCAGCCAGCGGCTCGCGAATGGATACCAGGCCAGGGCCAGCACACCACTGAGCACCAGCGCTGCCTGGGTAATCGCTATCGTCTGAATAAGTGCTGGGCCGACTTCATCCGCCAATACATTGCCGTACCATCTCAGTGCGCCTGCAATGTCGCCGTTAAGAAGAGAACCTGGCCATAAGTCCTGAGTAAAGAATTGCCACACGAAACTCGCATTCACCGGCGGCATCTCCGGCAGCAGAAATAAAGCCCCAAGGAGGTACGCCAGTAATAACTTTTTGTAAAACCAGAACCTGACGGTGCCAATTAAAATAAGGAATACCCAGAATACCGCAGCCGCTTCACTGTAGTCCCCCTGACGAAACGCCGTCTCAAGGTGAAACCCTAGCGTTGGCAGGCCAATAAAGCCCAGAATCGCACTCGACCGCAATGCGCACTCGAAGCGGTAACGGATATACGAGCGCATGGCTGGCCAGGCCTGTGGAATCCATGCATAAAAGAAGCGGCTTAAACGACTGGAGCCTGACAGCGTATCGACCGTTGCAGAAGACTGCTGATGAAATATATCTGAAAAGACCTTAGCGAATATGCCCGCAAAAGGAATCGTGATGGCCAATAACCCAGTCAAAGCACTGAGACCGAACACCTGCATAAACAACAGGCCCCAGAAAATCTCGTGCACAGAACGGATAACAGCAGAAAATACCCGGACAATCCGCCAGTGAAACCAGATAGCCAGTAACACGCCCAGCGCCGCCGACACCGCGACCCCGAGTAAAGCAAAGCTGACGGTGTGTAACGCCGACATAAGGAGTTCATCAGCGTCTGGCCAGAACGGCGTGATCATCCCCCAGCCTATGCGTCCAAACTCTTCCCAAGGGTCGGGCTGATACAAAAAGATGTCGGCAAAGAACAGCGACACGAATGCAACCAGAGCAAACCACAGGCTCAGGTTCCGGTAGCGTGCCCCCGTCGACACTGCATGGATTTTAATGCCCATGTTCAGGCATCCTGATAGACGGTTTCGAGTACGCTGAGATCAACCTCTGTCGCTTGCCAGTCGCCATACACACGACCGTTTTTTAACGCGATAATACGATCAAAATATCTCAGTGCCAGCTCTGGACTATGGATGGCAACCACCGCTGTCATGTGCTGGTCCAGCACATGCTTTAAGAGTTGTTCACCCTGTTCAGGGTCAAGAGAAGAAACAGGCTCATCCCCCATAAATACCGCCTGCTGTCGATAAAGCGCCCGCCCCAACGCAACGCGCTGACGTTGGCCACCGGATAACTGATCCGGGGAATTCTGCAGTTTATCTTCGATGCCCAGCGTGCGAGCCAGATCCGCGACCTCTTCACGGCGGGCCGACCAGGGTCGGATCAAATTAATCAGGTTATAAAACGTCGAAAAGCGGGATAACCCGCCCATATAAATATTCTGATAAGTGGACAACAAGTCCACAAGGCCACCGTCCTGCGGACATAAGGCGACGGCGTCTGGGTGCTGCTCCCACAGCAACGAAAGCAGCGTTGACTTTCCGGCGCCCGACGGCCCAACCAGAGCGACCTTTTCACCCTCACGAATGGCCAGCGTTATATCGTGCAACACTGGCTCATCATCGTGAGAAAAAGACGCTCCGGTAAGCTGAAACATGGCCTCGATCAGCGTCATTAATCGAACAGGCCGATAGCTTTACCCGTCCGCTCAATCGGAGCGTAGTCATCATTGCTCGCAGGGACGAACGACTTACGAGGGAAACTCGCCAGCAGATCTTCGTCTTTCATATTGAGCAATACGTCTCTGACTTTTTCTTTAAAGCCTTCGCCATAACGGGCATCAACATCACCGCGAATTGTCCATTGGTAGTCAGGATACGTTGGCGTTGTCCAAACGACTTTGACTTTATCTGTGTCGATCTTGCCTTCTTCAACTTCGGTGTCCCAAACGCTGTAATTTACAGCGCCCACCTGGTACACACCGCTCTGTACCTGAGCAATGGTACGACTGTGGTCGCCAGAAAATCCGACGCGGCTGAACAGCTCATCCGGCGCCGCATTGAATGTATCGCGGATAAAGAATTCAGGCATCAGGCGGCCAGAGGTAGAACCCTTCGAACCAAAGGTAAAGGTCTTGCCTTTGATATCTTCAGGCAGCTCGTCGGATGCTTCAATGCCCGTGCTGGTATGCGCGATGATATAGGTTTTGAAAAACTGATCTTCATAGCCCTGAGCAATCGCCTCAGACCCATCTACCAGCGCACGTGCCTGAACACCTGACAAACCACCAAACCAAGCCAGTTGTACCTGATCGTTACGGAAAGCAGTGATTGCCGCAGGGTAAGATTTCACTGGGATATACTTCACCTCAACGCCCAGTTGCTCAGACAAATAATCAGCAACCTTACCGAAGCGCGCGTTCAGGCGGCTCTCATCAGCGTCAGGAATCGCGGTAAAGGTAAAGGTTTCGGCAGCCGCTGCAGCACTCATCAGCATACCCGCTGCAACAGCGAACAAAGAACGTAACTTCATTTTTTTATCCTTGTAAATCAGAATCAGAAAGTGAATTTAAATAATCGCGTACCTCATTAAATGAGCCACGTATAACCAGCCGTCCTTTCTTTCGGGACAACTGGTATTGATACATAGGGTCGTAATATTGTTCGAGCAAATGCCCAATCCATTCACGATGTAATTCAGGACTACCCTGCTCGTGCTGCCGGATAGCTTTTTCGAGAAGTTCGGTAATCGCACGATGGCGTACACCGCCCAAGCGACGTTCCACTTTACTCATACTCTGA
>Ga0208203_1001244_pt1 | contig 10257 bp, 7 predicted proteins | sample DeeseametaMP2914_FD_184167 | JGI IMG/M metagenome (GOLD analysis project Ga0208203, IMG submission 184167) | Marine microbial communities from the Deep Atlantic Ocean - MP2914 (SPAdes) | ecosystem: Environmental > Aquatic > Marine > Oceanic | place: West of Santa Cruz de la Palma, Atlantic Ocean...
CGTGAAGTTCTTAGACTTAGAGAAAATCTTAAAAAAAAGTGCTCTACACTTGAGGAAAAAAGCACCTACTCCGGTCTTTATTACGATAAGCGACTTAGTGACTTTAAAGAGAGAGTACCAGAAGTAGAGATCATAAAAGTAACGACCAAAACCTCTCCCTTGGTGAGTATCATCATTCCCCACTTCAATCACCAAAGAGAAATTGAAAGTACCTTAAAAGAGCTCTTTCGTAATAAAGGGGCTATGGAAGTTATCATCGTTGATGACGGCTCCTCCCCCCCTTTAGAGATTTCTGATTATGATCTCACCTTACTTAGGCTAAAAAGGGAAGATTATCGAAAAATGGGTGATAACACTTATCGTGCTGGTATTGCACGAAATATTGGTTTTCACCATTCAAAAGGAAAGTATATTGTTTTCCTCGATGCCGACATGTTGGTGCCTACTAACTTCATCGACATTGTCCATAAGGAGTTATTGAAAGCTGACTTCATTCAATTTAAAAGACTTCACCTCAAAGAAGAGGTCGTGCTTCAGCCTCATGAACAGCTCCTTATTAATAGCGAAAACTTCTATTCTCGCTCCGGTGGCTACTTTGAGCATTTTCAAGAAAATACAAAAGATTGGAAGGATATCCCACATGGGTGGAAATACTTTTCAACCTTTTGTATCGGAATGAAACGAGATTCTTTTTTAAATCATGGTCCATTTTCCCCAAGCTTTTGCCTGTATGGGTTTGAAGATGTTGAACTTGGCTGGCGCGCATGGAATAAAGGAGACCATTTTAAAAAAGTCGACACTACTGTTTTAGCCCAATTTCACGAGAGAGAAAGATCTGAATATCAAAATAGCCAAACAAACAAAAAAGAAATCTTAAAAAAGACTGGTGAGCTCTTCTTTACACAAAATCCTTCACTAGAAATTTTTGAAGCTATAAAAGGCATTCTTGAATGAATCTCTTATTTCTAGTTCTAATGTTTACTTCCCTCTCTTCCATGGGAAAATCCCCCAAAGAACAGCGTCTTGAGTTTCTAAGGAAAGACCTCTCTCATGTTAAAAATGATCACGAACTCTTCCACTTCAAAGCTCCTGAAGATTATGATCATTGTCCCAATATGGGTTACTGCCATGTGAAAGACAAAACCGTTCATCATGTATTAAGAACCAATAAGAAAACTGTCTATGATGTAACTTATGAAATGGATTCGTATCGCAGACGAATGACTCCTTTTCGTTCTCAAGGGACCAGACATCTCATTCTCAGTGGATGTTCTTTTGTTTTTGGGACAGGTCTTTCTTCGGATAAAACCCTCCCCTATTTTCTTGCTAAAGAAATACCCCATTCCTCTCCCTATAACTATGGGCTTGCTGGGTCAGGAACAAATTCCATGACAGCTCAAGCACAAGAGTTCATAGACAAGGAAAGCATACCTCAAGAAGAAGGATTTATGATTTATACTTTATTAAATTTTCATGTCCCCCGCTCAAATGCCTTGGCGATGGAAAGAGAATGGTTATGGGATACACCTGTCTACGAAGATAAAGGACATGGATTTGAATATCAAGGAACATTCAAAGAAGCTCAACCAATAAGAACTTGGATCTACCACAAGCTTCAAAGTGGCCTAAAGCTCTTTGATATCAAACTTAACTTCCCCCCTCTGGGTTCAAAGCACTACAACTACACCTGCAAGCTCATTCATAAGGCGCGCCAAATCTACAAGCGCCGCTTTCCTAAGGGGAGGTTTCTCGTTTACGATCATCCTTTCGATGAGCTCAATACCAAGCTGAAGTCTTGCTTAAAAGAAAAGATGATTGAACTTATTCCATCAGGGCTAACTAAAAAGACAGATGATTATATTGAGCATGATGGTCATCCTAGTGCCCAATTAAATAAAAGAATTGCTAAGGAAATTGCCCAATACCTTAAGGCCCATGAGCAATCTCCAATAGAGAGTTACTAAAAATCCCAGATCATCTCGCAAGTAGCGTCACCTGCTGCGTCTTTCTATGGGCCATTCCCTCTAGCTTAAGTTCAATCACTTCTCCAGCGAAAAATTTTCGAGATAAGGCGTAAAGAAAAACTAAGGCTAATACTTTCATTTTAAACTCCCATCTCTTAGAAAGTCTGGCTATAAGAGAGGTAAAGTCTTCTTCTCATAGGAGAAAAAGAAGAATAGTTTCGATCAGGACTACCAAAAGTGAGATAATCATCGTTCTGTGCTGGTGGACGAGTATTTGCAAGGTTTTTGACACTTATATTAAAGCGTCCTCCCCAACCTGCAGTGTAACCATAAGACCAATCATACTCGGTGTACTGAGGTAGTGTTTCTTCAAAAATCCCACGTCCAACAAGCTGCTTACTAACAGTAAGCATGGAAACTCTCATGAAGTGGTTAGCGTTTCTAAAGCCAACATAGGCTCTATTTTTCCATGTATCCATGCGGTCTGTTTCTTCTTCAAAACTAAAGCGCTTCTCTCTTCTTTCAAAGATTAAAGAAAAGCCAGATCCCATAAAGAGGTCAAAGCCCTTACTGAGACGAATATCAGTATTAAGTACAGCATCGACACCTCTAAGAGTACGAGAACCAAGGTTTACAACTCTTGGGATTCTAACACTCGTGATCTCACCGTTTGCATCTCTATTAATTTGGGCACCCAGTTCATTTACAGCGCTAGCCCCAACACGGTTTTCAAGCTCGGTATAATCTCCCGCTCTAAGAGCTGTAAGAGTTCCCTCTCCTTCAAAGTTCCACTGATCGATTGAAAGAGTTGTGCGTTCAAAAGGCTGGATAACTGTTCCAAAAGAATAGGACTTACTTGATTCAGATTCAGTTTCAGGAGTTGTGTAGGTTGTAACATCATAGAAGCTAGAACCGCAGTTACCATTTACATTACAATCGACAGCATCTCTAAAACGCTGAAAAGAACCTTCCTCACCGGCATAAATATCAGTGATACCAGGAGCCCTAAAGCCACCCGCAAAAGAACTTCTTAGAAGGAGTTGCTTAATTGGTCTATACGCCAGAGCAATTTTAGGATTCGTCGTATTCCCAACATCTGAATAACTATCAACACGCCCAGCAAGCTGGATTTCAAGCTCTTTAACTGGGAAAGCCGAGAATTCTAGAAAGGCGGATTTCACATTTCGGCTTCCCGAAAAGTTTCTTGTTGGTCTTCCCAGAGCAGTTCCATCAACAAGGGCCTGATCATTATTAAAGGCAAATGATTCATTCTGATACTCAGCTCCGACTGCCATAGAAATGAGACCGCCATTACCGTAGTACTTGCCAAGATCAAGGAGTTCACCAGCAAGAACTGCTTTTGTGGTGAACATTTCCCCTTTGTTTCGGTAGACAGGCTGGATTTTTGCGCTAGCAGCATCAGCTTTGTTTCCTATTCCTGCAAGAAGATTGAGGTCACCATTTAGGAAAAGCCTTCTTAATTCGTTTTGATCGGCTTCTCCACTAATCACTTTTTCTTCAAAATCAGCAACTGCATATCCTGATTTAACCTTCCAATCCCAATCAAGTCCCAAGTAACCACTTGCAGATGCCTGAAGGTTATAGTTATTTTCGGTGGCTTCCGTAATATAGTCACCAAGCTCATCAACAAGCTCACCTCTAACTGTGAAGCGTCCATTATCAACAACGCCCGCGTTATCAATTTCTGTGCGATAAGAACTATTGGCTATAGCGGAGAAGTCTACAGAAAGATCCTCTCCTCCTTTAAATCTTTGATCAGACCAGTCAAGAGTAAGTGGCCCCTTTAAGTTTGTTACATTTTTCTGATTGAAGAGACCTAAGAATGAGAGAGTCGTCTCGCCAAATCCATATGTCCCGGTAAGGAGAGCACTAATATCTTCGTTATCAGGACGAGCTTGGTCATAGATAAGCCTATCAGTTTCACAAACCTGACCACCACATGTCGGACCAACATCAATTGCATTGGCTCCACTACCAATAGAGAGATTAGAAGTCTTAATAGGACTAAGGTTTTCGCCTCTGTTGATACTTCCAACTTCTGTCTCTAAGAATCCATCAGATTTTTCATATTGAAGAACTCCCATGATATTTCCACGAGCAAAGTTCTTACCAAAAGTCCCTTCGATATTTCTCTGAGTTCCAACACCACTTTCAGCGACAGAAGTACTCATCGCAATATTACTGCCATCAAAGTCACTCTTTGTGATGAAGTTCATCACACCACTCATGGCATCAGAACCATAAACGGCAGAACCACCATCTTTAAGCATCTCAACTCTATTAAGGGCTGCAGTCGGGATATTCCTAATGGAGGTGTAATAACCACCATTGAGTTTTGGCATTCTCAATCCATTTAAAAGAATGAGAACGTTTCCAGCATGCTGGCCACGAAAACGAATATGGCCGACATTTCCGTATACTGCTTCAAAAGCCGGATCTTCACGAAGAACCTGACCAATCTCAATACTTCCAGATTTTACAAATTCATCGCTCGTAATAGTTTCTAACGGGGCTACTCCCTGAACATCGATTTTTCGAATGTGTGAACCAGTAACTTCCACTTTCTCATACTTAGGGGCATTGTTGACCTCAGGGTCAGTCGACTGAATGACTGTCTCAGATGTGCTTTGGGCCATCGAATAGGTAGAGTTAATTGCAAGAATAAGTGCAAAGGGAGCGAGAAAATTCGTTTTCATGGAGTGTCCTAAAATTTTGTGGTTATGCCCCCTTGTCTAACTAATTACTCAAGTATTCGTAAATAGATTTCCCAAAGCCTAACAGTAGCTTAATAAAAGTATGTAAAAAGGTAATAAAACGCTGCGAGTCAACCTCGTTTCTTACACTAGAGGAATCTCTATCCCCCTTACGCCACCAAAATAAACATGAGAACATAAACTCAACATTATTAATCGTCGTGAGGTGAGAACATGAGAAAACTAATCGGACTAATAGGAATTCTCTTCCTTATAAGTTCATGCTCAACAATAAATGAGTGGCGCCATCCTGCCAGCTTTGGCCGAGATCTTTCAGGAACCTATCTTGGTGTTGCTGATTATAAATTTGGTCGTAAAGGACCCAATAAAGCCGCTACACGCCTCTATCTCCATGAGGTTGAAGGTGAACGCGGAAACTATCACGCCGTTTTACTGGAATATTATAATGTCATTGATATGGCACCAGAATATCTCGCAGCAGCGAAACTTCCAGCCCTCAATAAGCTGATTGGTTACCTGAAGAGAATCACAAGAAAGATATTTGTCTATAAAGTGATCCCTTCAGAGAAAGATGGGACTCTCAATATGTATCCCATGAAAGTAGAAGGCGAAAAAATCGTCGCCAATATGAAGGCAACCCCGCGCCAACTCATCCTCAATAAGGAAGGTAACCTCAAGCATCCCCTCTCGGGAGCTAAAATCACAGGTCCTTCAAATGAGAAAAAGTTCCAGCAAATCTTCTTCCCCATGAAGGACGATAAAAAGAGAAACGGTATTCAATATGGAATCACCAACACTCTTTACACCAAGGTTCCCCTTAAATCGACTTGGAGAAAGGAATTTCTCCCAGGACCTTACCTCTCAGCCTATGGTCGTTTAGATGACGAAGTTCTTACCCTTAGCAACAAAGAAAGTGCTCATCTCATGGAATTCAAAATCAATCCAAAGATGGCCAAGAAATCTAAGTCAAGACGTGAAAGGATGTTTACAAATAAGAAGTCGGCTTTTATGAAAGGTGCCTATGAGGCGCGAGAAGCCCATGATGGTATGTTTCTAGCCACCCCCATTGAGGCAGAGGCGGCAACGACAAAAACACTTTCAAAAAGAATTGGTCTCTTCATCGACATCTTCGACGCCACTGAGTCACTTAATCAAGATGTTGTCGAGCTAGTCTTTGTTGATCCAGAAAATCCAACAGACTTCTTAATGTACTATGAGCATCCGGATAATGGCGAAGGAAACTAAGCTAAGCTCTTTCAAATGGTCCAGAATTTTATTTTTCTGGACTATTTTTATCACTAGCCTCTCTCAACAAGCTTATAGCCTTGAGATGGGCTGGTTTGGAACATCCTCCATTAGTATTTCTGATGGGGAAACCCTTATATTTACCGACCCCTTCTTTAATCGGCCTTCTCTTTGGAGTGTCCTCTTTGCTCGTAAAATAGGAACAAACTATGAGCTTACAAAGAAGTATCTCGACCAATTCAAGCCTCATAAGAATAAAGTTATCCTTATAAGCCACACACACTATGACCACATATTAGACCTTCCTAGCGTCTTAAAGATCTGGCCTAATGCTACTGTCATAGGACCTAGAGAAACACCTTTCTTCACTCTCAATGAAAAAATGAACTTTATTTCAGCGAATAAAGGCGAAGCCGTCACAATTGGAAAGTTTACAATCAAACCCTACGACGGAGATCACAACCCTCTTATCTTCGATTATCAATTTGCCCATGGAAAAATGACTACTCCAATAAGTGATGAGTCCAATGCTCATGACTATCTCGCTAATAAATGCTTTACCTATACAATAGAAACTGAAAATCAAAGTGTCCTCTTTCATCCTGGCGATACTGACAAGGGTGTAAAGTTTAATAAAGAATTTGATATCCTCTTCGTGGGAGCTCAAGGTCGACATGAACCTAAAAACTACTTCAAATTTCTTAAAACTCTTGGGGCGACTCAGAAAACAGCTATTATACCTGTTCATCATGATAACTTCTTTCGCCCCTTAAACGAGCCCATGGAAGTCATGCCACTCTTTAGTTATAAAAAAGTAGAATCATACCTAAAAACAACACAACTTCGCTTTAATACTAAAATAGCTCCCTATAAAGGAATTATTCAGTAATCCATTGGAGAAAGTAATGAACTATTCAAAAAGCCTAAAACTAAGCATCCTTACGAGCCTTTGCCTGTTCTCCACAAGTTGCCTCTCTGCTAAAACCTATCACTTACCAGAAGGCTACGAAGCTCTAGATGGCTGCACAAAACAAGAAGCTTTATGGAAGAAAATTGTCTCTTCAAAACATAAGGAATTGCCAGAATTCAAAAGTTTTGGAGCCCTTCAGCTTATGGCAATGGGAGTTCAAGAATTAACAAAGAAGAAAGCAAGACAATCAGATGTCGCTCCGAAAGGTTGGAAGAAATATCTTCATCGCAGAGGATCTATCGCCAAAGTCAAAATTGTGCCCGTTGAAGGCCAACCCTATAGCGGAATTTTTAAAGGCGCTCCCTGTGCGCTACTTCGCCTCTCCATCACCTACAAACCCACAAAGAAGAGAAAGTTCGCCCCAGGTCTGGCCTTGAAAATTTTTCGCTCAAAAGAACCAAGTGCCAACGTTTCAGCTCTCTATAAGCTTGATGGCCAAGGTGATAATTATAACTTTTTTGAAAATCCTCTTTCAAATATTGTTCCGATTGGAGATGGCATTGGCTTGAAGCTCGTTCACACTATATTTAAGCGCGTTTCAGATTATCCTGAAGAGATTCTTATCGATCACCTCGCATCGATAGACTCTAAAGGTGAGAGATATTCCAATCCAGTCAGCCCTCGCCAGATCTTTTTTGTTCCCCAGGGAAATCTCAAATTCTCAAGCTCTAAACACGATATCAGAGAGGACTTTCACTCTATCCCAGAAGGAACTGTTATTTATCGCCTTTACGCAGCCCCAGAGAAGTATAATCAGTTTAATTATGACAACTATACAGATGAAAATATTAAAGAATTTGTAGCGGAATCCACTCCTATTGCCGATATCGTGTCAACAAGCCCCTTTATATCTTCTGAATTCGGGGATGTAGGTCTCTTTTTCCGCCACGAATTACGCCCCTGAAATCTTTACCCAAAGGCTCCTTTAGTACCCTCTTTTACGTTAGCTTAGGAGGGTAAATAAAATCATGTTTTAAGGAGCCCTTAATGAGTCGTATTTCTTTGGCTTTATGCCTACTTGCACTTTCCTTTAGTTCTCAAGCACTAGAAGAAAAATACGCTTATTCTGAAATCGTCGATTACCTCCAAAATGGTAAGAAGTGTGATGGGAATCCTAATCAAGATTTTTGGGAACTCAAATCTGTAAAGACTCCTTTTTATGCCTTTCAATCACAAGGGAAAAAGTATCATTTACGGTATTCAAAATTTGGCTGCTCAATAGGAAAAAAAGGAGCACTCGTTATTGGCCCAGGAAGAACTGAAGCCTCTGTAGAATACTATGAAACGGCCATTGATTTTATCAAACGAGGTTATTCGCCTGTCTATGTTATTGACCACCGCGGCCAAGGATTCTCTCCTCGCCTCTTAGAAAACACCTACAAAGGCCACGTCGTAAACTTTTTGGATTATTCTTCTGATCTCAACTCAGCAACGATCGCGATTCAAAAAGAATTAAAAACAATGGGCTTTAGCGCTACAGATAACCTCTATTACACCTCAAATTCTATGGGTGGAGCCATTTGGCTTGGTTACCTTGGTACAGTTAAAGGCAAAGTGCCATATAAAAAAGCTGCCATCCTAGGAGCACAAATTAGAGTTAATTATTTAAGCTATATTGATAAGGAGCCCACTGTTCTCAACAATGCTATTTATTCTGAAGCCGGAGTCATTGCTCAAGCAACATTAGCCTGTAAAGTTCAAGGCAAGTGTAATGATTTTGCTCGAAACGATTCTTTCGGAACGTACACTCCAGGAAGTCGCCAATTCGTTTATGAAGACAATGTCCGCGATCAAGAAAAGTTCATGACTCACTCTAAGAACCGCTATGATCTCAAGACCTATATTTGGGATACCCACGATTGGAGTGCACTTATAAATGAAGCCTACCAAGGTGAAAATTGGATCAGTCCAGCACTAGGCGGAACAACATTCAGCTGGACCTATACTGCGACTAAATTCCTTTTAAAAATGAGATCGAGGAAATTTATCAAAGGGTTTCCTAATGTTCCGCTACTCATTCTCACTGGATCAAATGATCATCGTGCATACAAACCCTTAAGAGATGGCGGATCAGACCTCTCTCGTCATATTAAATACTGCAAAAAAATCAACCGTCACAATAGCCACTCCAAAAAGCTCTGTACGTTTAAAGAGCTCAAGGGGTCCTTTCATGAGATTTACAAAGAAAGTGATATTTACCGAAATGAAGGAATTGAGAGTGTAGACAAATTTCTCTCAAACTGATCCCAAAGGGATCTCTAAGCAGAAGCAGGTATTGCTATCATCTCTTACGTATTTGATATCGCCTCCCATTGAGAGGAGTAGAGTTCGACAAATGGCCAGGCCAAAACCGGTGCCATAACCATCAGGCTTGGTAGAAAAGAAAGGTTGAAACATTCTATCAGCAATCGAATCTTCAATGCCTTTTCCGCTGTCTCGAAAATAAAGGTATAATCTATCCTTTTTTTGTTCCCCTTCTATCCAAATTCGTCTCTCCCCTAGAACTTGAGTTGCATAAATTGAATTACTAAATAGGTTGATAAGAACTTGCCCTAATTTTGTTGGATGGGCCCTCACCTTCAGATGAAGGAGATTCTTATCAACTGCAAAGGAAATATTATATTCTTCAAGCTTAGACTCAACAAATGTCCATGCAGTTTCGAAAGAATCTTCAAAATTGGTTATAGGCTGTTCCTCCTCACCATTTCTCTTGCCTAGTGTAAGCATCGTGCTTGTCATATAGCTGATTCGATCTACTGTCTTTTTACTTTGAAGGAGAGACTTTTGTAATCGACCTGTTTCTCTTTCATCGAGGTTCTCTTTATCTGTAAGTCTTGAAATAATTTCTAAGTTCCCTTTGATTACTTGCAGAGGATTATTGATTTCATGAGCAATACTTCCTGCCATTTCTCCAAGAGAACTGAGCCTTGCGGTATTCACATCTTCTTGAATTCTCCTTATGAGCATCTTCTCGTATTTTATCCGATAGCTTTCAATTTTATTAAAAAAGAAAACGAAGATGAAGGAAAGGAAGAACCAGCCAAATAGTCCGTTAATTTCGAGGGATGAAAACTCCTTCATCACAAAAGGGTCGTAGCTTTCTGTTTTAATGATAATGACCAAACAAAAGACCTGAAAAAAAATAAAAGCTTGAATACCAGTAGCAAATCGACCGTTAAGAAAATAAGTACTTAAGCAGGGAACGATCAGGTACCAAAGAAGTGGTGGTGAGAACACACTATCAAAGACAAGATAACGGTTAGGTAGATGCACTAAGGCCATAAAGATAAGAAAGTAAATTCTATGTTTTCCCTTAACCTTATTTCTAAAAAAAACCTGATCG
>Ga0208203_1001245_pt1 | contig 10246 bp, 9 predicted proteins | sample DeeseametaMP2914_FD_184167 | JGI IMG/M metagenome (GOLD analysis project Ga0208203, IMG submission 184167) | Marine microbial communities from the Deep Atlantic Ocean - MP2914 (SPAdes) | ecosystem: Environmental > Aquatic > Marine > Oceanic | place: West of Santa Cruz de la Palma, Atlantic Ocean...
TTCAAAATTAAATACAAGAAAAATAAGAGCATTTAAGAATAAAGAGCGAACTCTTCAAATGCTCACATGTTATGACTACCAAAGTGCTCTCATGCTAAACGAAACTGATCTCGACATGATTTTAGTTGGAGACAGTCTTGGAAATGTAGTTTTAGGATACGAAACTACCGTTAGTGTGACCTTAAACGACATGCAAACCTTTGGTGCGGCAGTTAAAAGAGGTGCTAAAGACAAATTTGTTGTGGTTGATCTTCCATTCGGAAGCTACAACACTCTAGAGCAGGGTCTTGAGAGTGGAGCAAAACTTTTCAGAACAACACAGGCCGAGGCTTTAAAGCTTGAAGGAGCTTTTCCCTACCAAATTGAACTAATTGAAAGACTCACCCAAATTGGAATCCCTGTGATGGGCCACATTGGACTCACTCCACAGTCAGTCCATCAACAAGGTGGTTATTATGTTCATGGAAAAACTCATTCATCCAGTGAACAGCTCATTGAAAATGCAAAAAGGCTTGAACAAGCAGGCGCATTCGCCTTAGTTCTTGAGTGCGTTGAAAAGAATACATCATCCATAATCACAAAAGAGCTTTCGATTCCAACCATTGGTATAGGTTCAGGACAGGATGTTGACGGACAGGTTTTGGTCTTAAATGACCTCTTAGGCCTTGGTCAAGATAAAGGACCAGGCTTTTGTACACCAATCGCAAACTTCTATGAAGCAAAAAGAGAGCTCATTCAAAACTACCTAAAGGAAGCACGTGATTAAGTTCACTCTTACAATTGATGGTGGAAACACTCTCACAAAGTATGCTCTCTTTGACACGAACAAAGATTTGATCGAGAGGGTTGATGGTGACCTCTCAAATTTAATCAAAAAATATGACTTAAGCCCCTCAAACACAATTTGTGCCAGTGTAAATGTAGCTCGCACAAGAAAAGAGCTTTTGGAATTTAAAGCTCATGATGTCTCTAATTACTTTAAGGACAGCTATTTTCTCGATATGCCTGTTCATTACAGTGAAACTCTAGGTATGGATCGTTTAATTTTGGCCTACTATTTTTATTCAAATGAAAAGAACGTGGCCTTAGTTGATAGCGGAACTTTTACCACAGTCGACCTAGTTGGACCTAGTGGTTTTGAAGGTGGTTTCATATTACCAGGCCTTGGACTCTTACTAGATACGTATTCATTTGGATTCAATCTCAAAAAATATAGGCCGAAAAACACCGACTTAACAGTTAGGGATATGCCAAAAGATTCCCAATCTGCAATGTCCAGTGGACTGATGATCTCGTTTATTGAGCCAATTAGGGCCATATTGGTGAAACTTAGCTTTGACGAGTTGTATTTTACCGGTGGGAACGGTGAAAAACTCTTTTTAGAGCTTAAGAAGCAGTCTTTTCAACAATGTGCGTCCATACTTTTCAATTCAGATCTGATACACAGGGCACTATTAAAATTTCTAGATAAGGTTAAAAGTTGAAAATTTTATTAGGTGTATGCGGTTCAATATCCGCCTACAGATCTTTGGATGTTTGCAGACAACTTGTAAAAGACGCCCATGAGGTAAAAGTTGTCCTAACAAAGGGAGCCTTGGAGTTTGTAAAACCTCAGGTCTTTAAATACCTTGGTGCTCAAGAAGTATTTACTGCAAATGACGACTTCAACCTTGAGGCGATGAAAGATAGGTCAGTTTTACACATCGAGCTATCCAAATGGGCACAAAGAATTCTTATTGCTCCAGCGAGCGCCAACACCCTTGCCAAGCTTGCAAACGGAATTTGTGATGACCTTCTGACCAGTATTTTCTTGGCAAGTGCTAAAACAACCACAGTGATTTTTCCTGCAATGAATACAAACATGTTAAGGCACCCGTTGACAGAAACTAACTTTCAACGCCTTAAGTCTCTAAACAGTGTATTTATCCACCCAACCAAAGAAGGGCTTCTTGCCTGTGGAGATGAAGGTGAAGGAAAGCTTTCAGACGTGGACCTCATCGCAAGCGTTGCACCTATTGTTGAACTAGGTCCAATTAAGCGCAAGATTTTAATTACAACAGGAGCCACTATCGCTCCACTGGATCCTGTAAGGTATTTAACCAACCCCTCTTCTGGAAAAACAGGGTATGAGCTTGCCAAACAATACCTCAAAGATGGACATCAAGTTACCTTAATAGCTGGCCGCCACGCTTGCAAAGAAATAGACTATCTTACCCATTTGCCAAAGGCAAAGGTCTTAAGAGTTTCCACTACCAAGCAGATGCACGTAGTTGTTAAAGCCCATTTCGACGATCATGACACTTATATATCGAGTGCAGCTTTAAGCGATATTGAATTCCCTCAAAGTTCTAAAAAAATTAAAAAGAGCGAGCTTGGTGACTCATTAAGCATCTCCAGAGCACCCGACGTCTTAAAGGATATGCTGTCTAGAAAAAAAGACCAAAAGATTGTTGGTTTTGCAGCCGAGTCAAATGTTGAACTTGAAACATTTCTAAAGAAATGGAGGGACAAACCAGTTGATGTATTAGTCGGAAATTTTGTGTCGGCCAATCATGACCAAGTGTCGGTTGGGTTTGGAAGCGCCGAAAACGATTATACGATTTTAAAGAATGGAAAAGAGTATTTTACCGGCCGTCTTTCTAAAAGCGAGTTGGCCCAAAAGATTGAATTGGCCTTGGATCATTAATGTTATACTTTTGCTCTACAATAGAAGAATTTAAAAACCTAAAGCTAAAACTAAAACCAAAACATATTGGGCTCGTTCCCACAATGGGAAACCTTCACGATGGGCATATGAGCTTGGTTGACGAATCCCTCAAGGAAAACGACCTAACAGTCATTTCTATTTTTGTGAACCCTATTCAGTTTGCCAAGGGTGAGGACTTTGAAACTTATCCAAGAAGTCTTGAGGAGGATTTACAAAAGATTGAAAAAACCCTGACAAAAGCTAAGGGTGAAGAAAGAACTGCGATAGTCTTTGCCCCTTCCAACGCAGACGAAATTTATCCAAAAGGCTTTAGTGACAATGTCAGTGCTGGTAAATTAGGAAGAATTCTTGAGGGAGAAGTGCGCCCCCAGCACTTTGATGGTGTTGTAACAGTGGTGAAGAGACTATTTAAAATCATTAGTCCTCAAAGTGCCTACTTTGGTAACAAAGACTTTCAGCAAGTTACACTTATTAAGATCATGAGTAAGAATGAGAAACTCAAAATTAATATTAGAGCTCTTCCAATAGTTCGAGAAAAGTCAGGACTGGCAATGTCCAGCAGAAATGGATACTTAAGTGAAGAAGAAAAGGTAAAAGGCCTTAACCTTTACAAGGCCTTGAAACTTATTGCCAAGGCCATTAAAGATGGTGAAGATCTTCATGATATAAACGATAAGATTAATGGAATTCTAAAAAACGATGGCTCCTTCAATTACCTTGAAATAAGAAATGCACAGGATCTATCGGTTCCAAAAAAGCTTGAAGGAGAGCTTGTAGTACTTGGAAACTACCAAGTAGGCAGAGTTCGCCTTATAGATAATATTGAAGTGGTAATTTAATGAATCAAGAAGAATATAAAGTAAAGATAGGATCAAAGGCTGCCTTAGTAAGCATTGTATGTGAAAGCTTTGAGCATCACTCTAACGAACAAGAGACACAAGCTGGCCTAAGCGAGCTAAGAGAACTTCTTAGAACACTGGGAATAGAGGCCGGAAAGTCCTATTGGCAAAAACGTAAACAACTCGATCCAGGGACGATGCTTGGAGTTGGAAAGCTTGAAGAAATTGCAGAAGAGGCCAAAAGGGATGAATGTCACTACTTGGTTTTCGACTTTGAATTAAGTGCTTCGCAAATTAGGAATATTCAAAAGATAACGGGTCTTGAGGTAATTGATAGAGTTCAAGTGATTCTTGAAATTTTTGCGCACCATGCAAGGACAAGAGATGCAAAGATTCAAATTGAAATCTCTAGGCTTCAATACATGTTGCCAAGACTTCAATCCCTTTGGACCCACTTCACCAAGCAAAGAGGTGGTACCTACCAGAAGGGTGAAGGTGAGCAACAACTTGAGCTCGATAGAAGGATAATTCGTAGAAAAATTGAAACCTACAAAAAGCAACTTGAAGAGATAGCCAAGTCCAGAGAGCAGCAAAAGAAAAGGCGCCAGAACCAGGCAGTAACCGCCGCACTAGTTGGTTACACAAACGCAGGAAAATCGAGTTTGATGAATAAGCTATGCAAAGTGGACGTGCTATCTGAAAATATGCTGTTTGCAACCTTGGACTCAACCTATAGAACTCTAAACCCAGATACAAAACCTCCAATGATTCTCATTGATACAGTTGGATTTATCCAAAACCTGCCAAGTACACTTGTTCAAGGTTTTAAGACAACGTTAGAATCTGCAATGGAGGCGGACCTTCTTATAATTGTTTGCGACCTTTCAGATCCAAATTATAAAAAGCACTTAAAGGTCACTCAAGAAACTTTGTCCGAGCTTAACTTGGAAGGCAAAGACCAGATAATTGTCTTCACTAAAAAAGATAAAGTAAAAGATCCATTCTTGCCGAAAATTGCTTTAAGAAACTTCAAAGCAAGTTTTCTTGTATCTGCATTTAATGAGGAAGACATCACAGACCTTAGACAATATATTGTGAATTATTTTCTCGCCAAACAGGAACACTTCGACTTGTTCATTCCATACGAAGATGGAGCCGCTCAATCCAAAGTGCTTGCAAATTGCAATGTTTTAAAAAGCATTAATCATGAGCAGGGAATTTTCTACAGAGTCAAAGTTCCAGACTTTATCTTCCACAGATTAAATTTAAAGAAGTACATTCTTGCGCCTGATGACCCAATGGCAAGTCAACTTCATTAAACTAAATTATTGAATAGGAAAAAATCAATTCAAAGTGGTTGTAATATCGTCAAGAATTCTTTATTGTCGTATCCCTTGACTACACAAAAGGTTCAACCTCAATGGGCTACAGTACCAAACAAGCAGAAGACAGATTGAAGCGAAGTATCAATCATAGATTGAAAGAAATACTTAATACAGAAAGAGATAATCCAGTTCTTAAAGCTCAGCACTCTTGGAGTATTGTTTCCGAACAATTGCGTTTTATTCTAGGAGAGGAAGTTCATCGTCAATGGTTTCAAAAAACTAAACCACTTGTTTTAAATAACAAAATTTTAATTCTTCAAACTCATTCAACTTTTGCAGCCCAGTGGATAAATACACATTACCAAGAACTGGTTGAAAATCTTCTAAAGTCTCAAGATAGAAATTTATCTTGCTTCTTTATAGCTCCAAAAAAGGTTACTCGAAAATCCCACTTCGGTAGTAAATAGTTAAAGCAAAAAAAACTATTGTTAAGATAATACCAAAGATTGTGAAGAGTTTATTTTTATCCATCTTAGTTCGATAAGGCCTTTAATTCTTTTATAAAACTTTCAACCTTTATCGGTAGCTTAAGTTTAAAATCAAAGCCTTCGAGCTCTTTTTCCTTATAAAGAATACAGCTTTTAAAAGAAGAACTAGAAGTTTCTAAAGACTCCCCTATCAATGAAGAGTTAGCATCCCACGAGACTTGATCAATGATTACAAGTTGCGGAGAAATGTCATCTAGAATGTATCCAAAGTTTTCTTCAACTGTGGACATTGTATAGCACTTAATCCCCTCGTCAGCGGCCATTTTCTCTACCAATTTACAAACAAAATCGTCACGATAAATAAAAAATATTTGATTTAGCATTTATAGGCCTCAAATCTCCAAGTTACTTTGCATGAAAGAGCTAATTAGTTATGATGCAAATATCACGGAGCAGCTAAGGAAGCAATATGCCTAAGGAACTCAAAGTAAAGATCATTGATATTCAGAGCCAGGAAACTCTATTTGAGTGCTCAGTTGATGAGATGGAGTCCGCATATCAACAGGCCGCGATTTATGAAGAGATGGGCCTAGACGTTAAAATTATCGCCCCATCAATTACCCAGACTCTAACTAACACTCTTGGACTTACACACGACGAAGAAGAGGAGTATCAAAATAGCGTAGTGGCCGAGATGGAAGATCATGATGGCTCATGCTGCGCAGAACCCTCTCAGGTCCACGCAGGCGAGCCAGATAAGATTCAGTAAGAGTATTTTAGCCTGGCATAAGCAGTAAAAGGCTGAACGCTATATCCAAAAGCCTCTTCATAATCTTCCCCAAAGGCATTCTCAATTCCAGTGTTTAATGTGAAGTCTTTAAAGATTTTTTCATAGTGAACATCAACTAGAGAGTATGGATCCAGCTCCAAGGTTTCACTATTAGTTTGCAGTCGGTCAAAACGCTTGCCGCTCCATACGTAATTGATTCTTATCCTTTGCCCAGCTCCAAAATCTCTGCCAACTCCAAAAGTTACTTTCTGGGACGGCCTTCTCAGTGCTTTCTTGCCATCGGCCTGATTGAAGTTTGCAAGGAAAAGCCCAGAGTTTAATTCATATGCACCAATTTTTTGTTGAGAATTAATTTCAAGACCATAGCTTTCAAGCCAGTCGGTGTTTATATAATTCCCCTCAAAACCAATGAAGTCATCTATACGATTGTAGAAAAGACTCAATTCAAATAGCTTTTTAAAACTATAGTTTAAATCAAAGTATTCACTCGTTTCAGCATCAAGCTCATTGTTCCCAGCACTGAAAGGCCCATATAGTTGGTAAAGTGTCGGCGCCTTAAAGCCCTGTTGATAATTAAAGGCAACCCTATTCTCACCATAGAACTTTCCCACCCCAACAGAGGGAGAAAAGTTGTTTCCGGACTCTGTATGGTGACTTGCCCTATATCCTAATTGTCCAAATACAGAACCTTTCTTGTAGTCTCTAATTAGGACCAAACTGGTAAGTCCTGTGACCTTCTCATCCAAAGCGTCCTGAGAGAAGGACTCACTGAGGTTTTCTAGACCTATGAGGTAGAATCCATTTTCAATTTTTTGATTCCAGTGAAGCTCATTTGTAAGCTCTTTTCCATATGATCCCAATACAAAGGAGCCAAACTTGTTAAAGCGATCAATCTTATTAAACCCAAGGAGGTGGGATAGCTTGCCTGAACCAGTCCTATAGTTAAGCTTTTGTGAAAAAAGCTGTTGAATATTTTTAGCGTAGTCTCCATCAGAATCAATTGGAAGGCCTGTGCTAAAGTCGGTATTATCGATTTCTGAGAATTGATCTGTTACTTTGAGAGTCCAATCTCCTTCCAACTTGTCACTAAACGAATGAAAAAAGTTAAGGGTGACGCCTCTGTTTTCATAACCATCATCTTCATCTCCACCATCAGCAGCACTTATCCCCTCAGCTTTGTCATGAAAAAGGTGGGTATGTAGTATCGAGTCTCCAAAAGTAAAAGTATTATCGAGTTGTATACCTTGAGAATAGCCAGCATTTAATGTGATTGAATCCTTCTCACGGCCCTTTTTAGTGATAATATTAACCACACCACCTATAGCGTCTGAGCCGTACAATAGAGTTTGAGCACCTTTAAGGACTTCCACTCTTTCAACATCCCCTACATTTAAAAGCGCGGGGTTAAATGACTTGTTTGGATCAGAGGGATCATTAACTCTTACTCCATCAATTAGAACAAGAACATGGCGCCCCTCGCTACCTCTAATACGAATAGTGGCCTGTTGCCCTGGAGCACCACTTTGGTTAATCGATACGCCTGGCAGTGTTTCAAGTACATCGACAAGCTTTTCATTTCCAGCATCTTCGAAACTCTCTATTGTCTCAACATCCACGGTGTAATCGGATTCGCGCAACTCCCTCTTAGAACTAATGACTACATCTTCAAGTTTATAGTTTTGGGAATAGGCTATCAAAGGTATAAGAAACAGGACAAACTTCAAAATAAACCTCCTCGGGCAGTCCAGTTAATGCAAGTGAGTATCTGGCTTGTCAGGATTGACTTACAGTTGCGGGACAGCGTCGGACTTTCACCGACTTCCACACTTACGGACACTTAGAACACATAAATTGCTATACTTGACCTCAATTGGCCCTAATAAATGTAAAAGTTACAGAACTTTGAGACATTTGACGTATTTCAATGCACTATGACGTTCGAAGGAGCCTAAGTGAGCAGTATTTCAATTTATCTAAATTCAAAGGCCTCAGGTGGCAACAATAAGTGGGTTGAAGAAGTTCAAAAGCAGCTTTTTAGACATGACATCCTTCTAAAGGCCCCACCTTCAAAAGAAGAGCTCTATCGTGAGCTTGAGAATGATATCAAAAGAAGTGTAGACCATATTTTTAGTGTTGGCGGTGATGGAACAGCAAATTGCATTCTTCAAAAAATTGCTAAAACCAATACAAAGCTTCTTATTATTCCTTGCGGAACCGCAAATGACCTTGCGACAGAAATAGGTATGGGCAAATCAATTAAAAGCTTAATTAAGGCCTTTCAACATAAGACTTATAAAAGAATTGATCTCATCGAAATTAACGGCAAATATATGGCCACCAACGGTGGCATAGGTTGTGCAGCCGATGTTGCAGGTAAAATAAACGCCTATAGGTCTGGTATATTTGGCTTTAAGGGTCTTATGAAAAATTTGGGTGCCACAGTTTACCCATTGATTTTCACCAAAGAGTTACTTATTGGAGACCTTAAGCAATACAATCTAAAAATTAAAAGCTCTGAATATACTGAAGATTTAAAGACACCTTTAATCCTAGTAAACAATCAATCAAATCTTGCTGGAAAGTTTTTAGTTGCTCCACATACCAAAAATAATGATGGCAAATTCAATGTCACGATATTTAAACATCAAAACAAGAAAGACTTTTTAAAGTGTGCTATGAAGATTCTTTCAGGCTCTTATCCATACAGTGACAAGAATTTGGTTAGCTTTGAGACTGATTCTATTGAAATTGAGGAGGCCAATGGTGGAAATCTTCCGTTTTTTGGTGACGGAGAGATTCTTAATCAAAACTCAAAGTTCAATATTCAAGTCCATGAAAGAGCTTTTAGTGTAAGTGCTCTTTTAGATGATGTCGATTACTCTAACTCCTACGATTTGGCACAAGTAAGGCTGGTATAAAAAAAGGAGGCATTCGCCCCCTTTTTCATATTTAAAGATGCTTAAAGTAAGATAAAGACATTAGTAGCAGGATACCAATTACAGCAATTAATTTAATAGATAACTTCATGCTCATTAAAAACCTCCCTTCCTAAGAGACCTATTAATCAATACTTATTGTAAATAAAATGATTTGAGATTGACAAGCCTAGAGAGAGCATAAAAGTACTCAAGCATTTTAATCAAGTAGCCGACAAGTTCATGTACTTAAACATTTAGACCAAGAGAGACACTTGAACGTTTTTATTACAGGATCGTCAGGATTCATTGGAAAGCGGCTCGTACCCTTAATACTAAAGGATTTTGAAAAGATTTATCTTTTAGTAAGACCGCAAAGCCTCAAATACGCCAGAGAACAGTTTGGTGAACATTCCAATATTATTTTAGTGGCCGGCGATATCCTATCAAATGACGTATTAGTAAACGTGGAAGATCTTAAAGAGGTCGTAGAAAACGTTGATTCCATCCTTCACTTGGCCGGTGGCTATGATCTCGAAATGAGCGTGTTGGATGCTTACACTCACAACGTGGTGGGCGTTCAGAATACGTTGGAATTGGCGAGAAAATGCAAAAGATTAAAGTTTTTTCATCATGTATCTACTTATGCAATAAACGCACATAAAAAAGGAAAGGTTTCTGAGTCAGAGGATACTGAAGGAAATATTTCACGAGATCACTACACTAAGAGCAAATTGCAAGGAGAACTTCTTGTAAAAAAAACAGATATTGGTTCGGGGGTTAAAAAAAGAATTTATCGTCCTGGAATCGTTGTTGGGGACTCATCTCAAGGCCGAATAGAAAAAGTTGATGGACCTTATTATTTTATAAGTTTTCTACTCAAGCTCGAAAAGCATAAGGCCATGCTAGAGAAATTTGGAGTGTTCCCAATTCCTTGTACTAAGAGTTCGAGCTTACCCCTGGTACCAGTTGACACCATTGCAATGTGGCTACAAGTGGCGATTTTAAAGCCTAGCGAATCAGAAGAAACTAAGACATACCACTTTTTAGGAAAAGAACAGATCAACCTTCGCCAGTTTGTAGAAATGTGTTTAAAAGAACTCGATATACAATGCTCAGTCATGCCGATCAGATCAAACTTATTGCTGCGTAAAGCTTTACACAAAATAGGCATACCAGAAC
>Ga0208203_1001248_pt1 | contig 10229 bp, 6 predicted proteins | sample DeeseametaMP2914_FD_184167 | JGI IMG/M metagenome (GOLD analysis project Ga0208203, IMG submission 184167) | Marine microbial communities from the Deep Atlantic Ocean - MP2914 (SPAdes) | ecosystem: Environmental > Aquatic > Marine > Oceanic | place: West of Santa Cruz de la Palma, Atlantic Ocean...
AACAGAGTATTTTAGAAGAGATTAACCTCAATGGCGTTCCTTCGGACTATCAGAAGAAGATTCTCGATCAAATGGTAAACAAAGAAGGCCAACCACTTAATGTTATCGAACTTGAAAAAGACCTTAGCCGAGCGCTTAATACAATTAGAGAGCAAGGGTTTTTCTACGCCACAATTACGAACTTAAATGAGGACAATGTTGTTTCCTATGAACTGAACTATACGCGCTCTCGTATTAACCTTAATTTTAATACAGGAAAACTCACAAGACTAGAAAACGTTGTCCTAAGTGGAAACAAGGTCACTAAAGATATCGTCTTGAGAAGAGAAGTCCCTCTGAGAAGAGGGGATATTGTTACGCCTGAGGTATTAAAATTAATTCGCGATAATCTTAATGCTCTAGGGCTTTTTGGATCAGTTCAAATCTTACCGATTATCACTAATAAGCTCGCTGATGAGAAAGAGAATAAGGTAAATTTAGTACTTCAAGTTGTAGAAAAAAAGTTTGGTCGAGGGGAGATTGCACCAGGCTATCGAACAGATATTGGGGCTAAGCTATCTTTTACGATCTCGAGGTCAAATCTACTTGGTTATAATGACAGTGGCACTCTCAAACTTCAGTTAAACCGCCGCTTTAGTCTTAGTCAGTTTGATCCAAGAAGAGCGCAAGAAAAGAATCACAAGATTGAAGGCATTGCGACCTTAAATTATCGCTTTCCCCATCTCTTTGAATTCGCAAACTTTGACAGTAGCTTTTCCGTGCAAAGAAGAAGGTTCTATTCCTTTGATGCTGATATCTTTAGAATCTCTCCTCAAATAACAAAGCAAGTAACCAATAGAATTAATCTTTCTCTTAAGTATCAATATGAAAGGATCAGGCAGTTTGATGCAACTGAGTTAAAGGATAGGGCGACTTTTGAAATTGGCTCCATTACTCCAGGTATTACTCTAGACTTTAGGGATAGCAATATCTCTCCTCGAAAGGGTGCTTACTTTGGACTCAACTGGGAGTTTGCTAGCCCTGCCTTGGGTTCCCAAAACAATGAGGATATCGAGATTAATTTCTCTAAAGTGATTTCTAGAAATAGATTCTATATTCCTATTGGGAGCAGAAATTTTGTTTTGGCCCTGAGTGTAGCTGGGGGAATGCAGAAAAATTATGCCAACGAACAAGCTGGCTTCAATAGCGATGGCACTATCCGAACGCGAGGTTATATTCCCTCTATTAAGGTGTTTCGCCTAGATGGGTTTGATATTGTTCGTGGCTTTGCAGACAACGAAATTAATAAGGTAGGTGAAGGGGAAGATATTACTTCCAAGAGAATTCAAGGCAAAGCCTACTTTGTGAACTTCAAGTTTGAGCCTAGGTACTATATTGATGACACCTTAGTTATAGGACCATTTTTTGACGCAGGAAGGCTTTTTGTTGACACGATTCGTCCAGCAGATCTACGTACTTCCACTGGTTTAACTCTTAAGTTTTTGACTCCGGTAGGAACTTTAGATTTTGATTATGGTGTAAAGCTCAATAGACAAAATTTAGGGAATGGGAACAGAGAGTCATTTGGAAGATTTCACCTCAGTATTGGGTATTTTTAACAGGAAGTTTTAATATCTCTCTTGACGTAAGGCCCAATTTTCTATTATAAAGCTCTCTACTTATATAAATCGTGGACTTGTGGCTCGTTGGAAAGAGCCAATAGAAGGACTGTTAATATGTATACTCAAAAGTCGTTCGTGTTGAAACCTGCTGACGCTGAAAAAAAATGGTACCTTGTGAATGCTGAAGGGCAAACTGTAGGTCGTGTAGCTACTAAAATAGCTGATATCCTACGTGGTAAAACTAATCCTCAGTATACTCCTCATACGGATTCAGGTGACTTCGTTGTTGTTGTAAACGCAGAGAAAGTTGTCTTCACTGGTAGAAAACTTGATAATAAAGTATATTACAAGCACTCAGGATATGTTGGTGGTCTAAAAGAAAGAACTGCACGTGAGCAGCTAGATAGACAACCTCAAAAAGTACTTATGGCCGCTGTTAAAGGTATGCTTCCAAAGAACTCTCTTGGACGTAAGCAATTAACTAAGCTTAAGGTGTTTGCTGGTACTGAACATAATCACGAGGCTCAAAACCCTCAAGAAATCAAACTGTAGTAGAAGTTAAAGGATAGTTGGAATGGCTGCGAAAGGTAAAACATACGAAGCTCACACTGTTGGTAGAAGAAAGTCATCTGTTGCGAGAGTATACGTGTCAGATTCTGGTAAAGGTGATGTAATCATTAACGATCGTGATATTAAAGAATACTTCCCAAAAGCAACTGACAGATATGTTGTTAATCAACCACTTAACCTTCTTAAGATCGCTGATAAGTATGACATTAAGATTAATGTTCGTGGTGGTGGTACTACTGGTCAAGCCGGTGCAATTAGACATGCAATTGCTCGTGCCGTTCTTAAGCTAGATCCAACTGCAAGAGTTGAACTTAAGAAAGCTGGATTTCTTACTCGTGACCCACGTAAGGTTGAAAGAAAGAAACCTGGTCAACCTGGTGCAAGAAAGCGCTTCCAGTTCTCAAAACGTTAATATCGAATTTACAGATATACGAGAAACCCGGCTTTATGCCGGGTTTTTTTTGCCTAAATATTTTAGAACTCACAAATGGTCCTCCCTAGGTTATAAAGTTAAGTCATGGCCAAAAGTAATCAGTTCAAATCAATTCAAGTAAAGGGTGCTAAGACCCACAACCTCAAAGATGTTGATGTCGAAATACCCCTTAATAAAATTACGTGTATCTATGGACCGAGCGGCTCGGGAAAGTCCTCACTGGCCTTTCACACTTTGTTGGCCGAATCTAAAAGGCGTTATCTTAACTCTCTTCCAAACGATGTTAAGTTCTTTTGGAATATGCCAACAGCTGCAGATGTCGATTCAATTCTTCCGGTTCTCCCTGTTTGGGGGTTAGCACAAAGTAATCCCATTTTAGGCTCAAGACCAAATATCGCTGATACAATTGGCCTGTCCGACTTCCTTCAAAAGCTATTCTTTGATTTTGCGAGAGAAAGTTGCCCCACTCATAAGGCTTTTCTTGAAGAGGTCGACTGGATTGAGCTCTTTAAAGAAGGCTTTAGTGATCGAGATGATAATCTTGTCTTTCACTTTATGAGTGACAGGGGAACTTATGAAGAAAAGTTTGGTGGAGATGCTATTCCAGTGCGCTCCTTTGACTTTGAAACCTCTGAGGTTCGCTCTTTTGAAGCTGATGATCTGTATTGGGAAGTCTTTCGTCTTAAGCTTAAGGGTTTAGATAAATTACCCGCTAAGTTAAAAGAAGCAGGTCTTACCACTGATGACGTTTATTATCACATCGCGGGAGATGAGTTGGGGATCGCTCCTTTGCCAATGGCTAAGGCCCTCAAGTGCCCGCACTGTGATTACCAGAAAGCCAAATATAATTTTGAGCCAACTGAATTTAGTCCCTACAATGCAGCTGGTGCTTGCCAAAAGTGTAGTGGCCACGGGATGAATCTAGAATACGATAGGGCCAAAATTGTTAAGTACCCCTACCTCTCTATCGAAGAGGGGGCTATTTCTTTACTCGAGTCATCTCACTTTAGACATCTTCTTCCCAGATTGAAGACGGAGTTAAGAAAGAAAAAGATATCTTTAACCAAGCCATTTGAACTTCTCGACCAAAAGAAGGTCTGGGAGGTTTTAGATGAAGGAAGTGGTAATTTTCCAGGTCTTCAGACCTGCTACGATTATTTAGAATCAAAGCGCTACAAAAGAACTGTGAGAATTTTCTCAAGAAGGCTAAAGTCAGAAGTTCTCTGTACAGACTGTGAAGGCACAAGAGTAAATAGAAAGGTACATCAATTTATTTTAAGTGAAGGTCATCCTCTTAATTATAAAGAAATATGGCAATTAATCTCGTCAGAGTTACTTGGTTGGTTTGAGGGACTTGAAAAAGAATTTGAAGAAAAGCGCAGAATAAAACCAATTATTCATCTTCTCAAGGTCGCCTGCGAGCTTGGCCTTGGGGCTATTCCACTGTGGAAAAAGTCAAAGTTTATCAGTAGTTCTGAGTATCAGAGGGCCTTACTTACTAAAATTTTAAGCTATGAAGGCTCTGGATCGCTTTTTATTTTAGATGAGCCTTCCTATGACTTGAGTATTGATGAGCAAAAGAGTCTTTTTAAAAGCCTTGAAAAGGTTAAGGATCAAGGAAATACAATCTTATTGGTAGAGCATAGTGAATTACTTCGCGCACTTTCCGATCATCATATAGAGATGGGGCCAGGAGCAGGCCCTAGAGGTGGTGAGGTTTTGATGACAAAACAAAACCGCACCAAGAAGTTTCCTACTTATAAGAAGTTTAAGCCACATAAGAAGTCAAAGAGTGGTGCCTCTGTAACTCTTGGAGGGTTCAATTTTCAGGAATGGGAGTTTAAACCCTTTACCTTTCCATTAGGTGAAACCTCAGTTGTTTTTGGCAACTCAGGAAGCTTTAAAAATTATTACTTTTATAAGTTTCTCGCCAATACTCTTTCCTTTGCTATTAAAGGTGAGCCTATAGAGAGTATGACGGACGTAAGAGATGAGCTCATTAAGAATAAAGAACTCCCTTTAAAGGACATTATTGTCTTTGACTCATCTGTAGGAAAAGTGAGTTCTCGCTCGACTGTTGGGACAACGATTGGTTTAAGTCCTCAGCTGCGGATGTATCTTTCGAACCTTCCTGTTTCAAAGGAATTGGCACTTGAAAAAGGTCATTTTTCACCTAATTCTGATCTTGGTCGATGCCCTACCTGTGAGGGAAAGGGAGTTAAGGAAGTTGAAATGTCTTTCTTAGAGGATATTATTCTTTCGTGTGATGACTGTGGTGGTAAAAAATTAAAACCTTTCATTGCAAATATCTCTGATGGTCAATTCACTGTTTATGAATTGTTTAATCTTCCTATGAGTGAAGTTATTCCTAGGCTGTCTCTAACTCCAAAGTTTAAGAAGCTCTGGGAGATGGTTCTTCTTTTAAAATTGGATTATCTGAGCTTAGATCGACCTCTTTCCTCCTTGTCTGGTGGAGAAAGGTTACGCGTAAAGCTTTTAGCACAGCTATCAAAGAAGCTTGAAAACAGCCTTCTGGTTTTTGATAATATTAGCTCTGGGTTATCAAGTGGAGAGGTTGAAAAAATATTTTCATTTCTTGATTCTCTTAAACATGATGGAAACACATTATTGATAGTCGATCAAAACCCTGTAGTCTTGGCTATGGCACCAAACTTAATCGAGTTTAGCTAAGTAGCTGATTTCTTAAAACAATAGCCGACTTTTTTAGTAAAGTTTTTCTGCTGACCTCCGAAGAGGTAAGTATGACTAGGGCTTTATTTCTTCTCACATTACTTTTTGGACAGTCCCTTTGGGCGACGACCTTTTTAGAGACATCTCTTGAGGACAGGCTAAGAACTGCCCAGGGGGTTATTAAGGGGGAGTTTATGGGCTCTAGCTCTAAAAGACTACCCTCTGGTCAGGTGGTTACTGAGGCTTCTTTTAAGGTCCTTGGCGTAAGTGGAATAAGACCAAATGAAATTATTAATCATCAAGGCTTTAAGATTCTCTATCCCGGCGGTTCTTGGCAGGGGCGCACCTATCGAGTCCATGGGACACCTGAATTCTCTCAGGGAGAAGTGTCTTATCTCGTTATTCAAAAAGGTAAATACGGTTATCAATTGGCTAATCTCGCGATGAGTAAATATCGTCCCATCGAGCGTAATGGAGAAAGATTTCTACAAAGTGAAGTATTTCCAAATAAAGAAGGAATTGGGCTAATTTCTTTGAATGAGTTTAATGAACTATTAGGAAATGCCTTTGGGGATAGAATGACGGCATTTCGTGTTGATAAGTTTATTGATAAAGGATCAAAAATTGTTCAAGCACAGAGTATGAAGAGAGGTTCTCGTTCTCCGGCAAGTAGAGGAAGCTCTACAGAGCGTGAGAAGAAAACGAACTTCTCTCCGATTTGGTTGATCATTGCTCTTGGTATTCTTGGTTTTATTTCATCTTTTTTAACTAGGGGCAAAAGGGATGAAAGCAAGAACCATTAAAGGGTTATTTTTATCGATTCTTTTTTTATGGGGACACTCTCTCTCAGCCTTTGTTCATCAAAGAACACCAAGTGGTCAAAAATCTAAATGGCCCGATGGAACAACTGTAACCCTTCATGTTAAAGGCGATAACTCAAGTGCTATAGCTTCTTCAACTATCGTGAGCATTGCCTCTTCAGTTTCCTCTGAATGGAATGAAGCGGATGCCCCAAATATTACAATAGTTAACGACACCTCTAGTCCACGTGATGGGCAAAGTGATCTTTTCTTCTCGAATAACTCTAATTATTTTGCAAGTACATCTGTACTCGCAGTGACAGAAACAGTTTTTAATGAAGCAAATGGAAAAATAATTGAATCGGATATTATCATTAAGGACTCCGTTCTCTATAGTGCGGCTGTCGGAACAGAGCCTTATATTGGCGACCTCATATCTCATGAAGTAGGTCATCTCCTTGGACTTGATCATGGCACCCTTCCTTTTGCATCCATGTTCTATAAGTTAGTAAAAGGGCAAGGCACACCTTCTTTTGATGACACTTTAGGGTTGAGTCGTCTCTATAACCCCAATATTTCTGGTGTTGGAATCATTTCTGGTTCTATTGCCGGTTCTAGTAATTTAACTCCTGTTTTTGGTGCTGAGGTTGATCTCATTTCGGCCAAGAGTGGCCGCGTGATAGCATCGGTTCTTTCTGAATCAAATGGAAGCTTTGAGTTTAGAGGCATTCCTTTGGACGATATTTATTATATCTTTGTAAAACCAACGAAGGTCTTAAGCACTACGGCAACTTATTATCAAACAGCACGAACAGACTTTTGCACGGGCTTCGCATCCTATAAGGGCGGCTTCTTTGAAACATGTAATAGTGGAAGAAGAGGTCATCCCCAAGGAATTCCTTTAAATAGCTCACAAAGAGAGGTGAACATTGGTGTTGTCTCCATCAAGTGTGATCTCAAGGTACCAATAGACTACTTTAGTGGCCGCGCTGGAGGTGAATTTGTTCTCAGTGATGCCGATAGGGCGGGAGATAGTTTTGTTGGTTTCTTCTCAGAAGCAGATATTCTCTCAGGAGAAGAAGATACGATAAAAATAGATCTCTCCCATATTGATGCCAGTAGTGGTGACCTTTACTTAGACCTCTCCTTACTCTCTCAAGATTTTCAAAGCAAAGTAGCCTACGAGCTTGAGGTGACGTCTCCGTTATTCAGTGTCACCTATGGTGAAACCATCGATACTGACCTCAATCCTAATTTAAATATGAAGGGGAAAATCCCACTCGATAGCTTTACACCTAGTAATAATATTTTCGAGATTAAGGTTAAGCCGATCGAATTTAATACATTTCTTTTAGGGAGTAATTTCCCAACGACGGGGGCGTATTTCCCAGACTTTTCCACAATCGGTGATGAGAGATACTTTTACCAATTTATCTTTTTCATTGGAAAGGGTAGTGGACTTGAGTACTCGGTTAATCAAACCTATGACTATCGCGATTTTCGCGGCAATGCTCAATGTATGGACGGCGAGAAGACTTATAGCGTTAGGTCTACACCAACAGTGAGTAATATCACGAGCTCTTCAAAGAAGGCGAGTAGTGAAGCGGGTGCCATCGCTTGTGGAACAATAGCAATGGTTGATGATTCTGATGATGATCAAGGTCCTGGTCCAATGACTTCACTTGTACTCGGACTATTCATGGCTCAGGCTTTCTTCTTTATGAGAAGAAGTCGCTTTCTAAGTTTTTAGTGTTCAAAAAAGGGCTGTTTCTTGTATCCTATAGGGGATGAAGAACTTAACTTTCAAAAAAACACGTCAATTCCTAACTTTCCTTTTTATCTTAAGTTTAAGTGTAGGCACTGTCGAAGCTCAAAACTTACTCAAAGAAAGAATTAGAAGAATTAGCACTAGAAAAAAGTCTGTCTATTTAGACGCAGGAATCTTCCATAATGGAGGGGCCAAGCGTGATTCTAAGTTGAAGGCAATTCGACATAACTATTCCTCTAAAAGAGGCTATGAGCGGGTTGTTCTCGACTTTGCGACGAATAAGCCACCAAGAATATATGGTTACATCTCAAATGATGAAAGAAAGCTATACTTAGATCTTTTTTCAACCGATGTTCCCGATTCTCTCAGTTCTTTTGGAGACAGTGAGTTTGTAAAGGCCGTAAATTTCTTTCCCATTCAAAAAGATACATTAAGCGTAGAAGTCCTTTTTAAGAAAAATGTCACGCTTGATGTCTTTTACCTCGAAAACCCTGGTCGACTTGTTGTTGATATTAAAGGGTAATTCAATTCCTCATCTTTAGGAGTTCATATGTCAGATATTGAAAATGAATATCAGGTTCAGATAAAACCCAATCAGGATAACGACCTCGAATTTCCTGATGAAGTCGTGATTATTCCCATCATGAATAGTCCCATTTTTCCTGGAATGATCGCGCCGATTATTCTTTCGGAAGATAAATTTACTCCGGAGCTTGATGATTATCTCATGAAGACAGGCTTTGTTGCCCTCAACCTTGTGAAGTCCGACCTCAAGGATGAGCATGGTGACTTTGTCCCAGAAGAAGAGATTGATCTTGAAAGCCGTGAAATAAAGACCCGCGATCTCTACAAAGTAGGGGTTCTTTGCAAGGTCGTTAAAAAGTTGAAGCTTCCTGATGGTTCGGTAAACGTTCTTGTTCATGGGGTGAAGAGATACCGTGCGAGTAAGTACATTGATGAGAAGCCCCTTATTAAGGCGGACTTTGAAGTCTTCGATGATATTTTAGAAGCTGATGAAGAGCTAGACGCTTACACGCGCTCAGTGATTAATCAGGTGAAAAAATTGAGTGAGATTAATCCCTACTTTAACGAAGAGATGAAGTTGGCGATGTTAAATTCACCTTCACCTGGTGCATTGGCTGATCTTGTTGCTTTTGCCATTTCTCTTGATATTCCAGAGGCACAAGACTTTCTCGAAACACTTGTTGTTAAGAAAAGATTTGCAAAACTTCTCGTCTATCTAAGACGTGAAAAAGATGTTGCCGATATTCAAAAGAAAATCTCAGATGAAGTTAACGACAAAGTTAATAAATATCAGAGAGAGTATTTTCTAAGAGAGCAATTAAAAGTGATCCGTTCTGAGTTAGGAATGGATGATGATGAAAAGTCTCGTGATATTGGACGTATAAGTGAAAAGCTACAAGAAATTGGTATGCCTGAGGAGGCCCTAAAGTCAGCTCAAGAAGAACTTGAGAGACTAGAGGTCATTCCTGATAGCTCACCAGAATATAATGTCACTAGAACATACCTTAATTGGATGATCGATCTTCCTTGGTCTCAGTCGACACCAGAAAAGATTGAGATGGATAAGGCAAAAAAGATTCTAGAGAAAGATCACTATGGCCTTGAGAAAGCGAAAGAAAGAATTCTTGAGTTCTTGGCGGTGAGGAAATTGAGACCAGAATATGATGGAACGATTCTTTGCCTGAGTGGTCCTCCCGGAGTAGGAAAGACATCTCTTGGTCGTAGTATTGCAGAATCACTGGGGCGTAAATTCTATCGTTTCTCCTTAGGTGGTATGCGAGATGAGGCTGAAATTAAAGGGCATAGAAGAACCTATGTCGGAGCGATGCCAGGTAGAATTATTCAAGCCCTTAAGCGAGTTGAGGTGAATAACCCTGTCATTATGCTCGATGAAATTGATAAGCTTGGAAATTCCTATCAGGGTGATCCGGCTTCTGCACTTCTTGAAGTTCTTGATCCTGAACAAAATAAATCGTTCATCGATCATTATCTTGATGTACCTTTTGATCTCTCAAAGGTTCTCTTCATTGCGACAGCAAACTACGTTGGAAATATTCCAGAGCCCCTACTTGATAGAATGGAGCTCATTGAATTAAGTGGCTATACAATTGAAGAAAAAGTAAGCATCGCTAGTAAGTGGGTAATTCCAAAGCAACTTGAAAAGCATGGTCTTAAGAAAGAAGATTTCTCTTTAAATACAGCAACTCTTAAAAGGCTAATAAGCGATTACGCTCGTGAGCCAGGAGTTCGTATGCTTGAGCAATTTGTTGCAAAGCTTTGTCGTAAGGCTGCTCTTATAAAGGTTAGTGCAAGAAGAAAGAAGAAGTTCGCCCCTACTCCTA
>Ga0208203_1001250_pt1 | contig 10219 bp, 4 predicted proteins | sample DeeseametaMP2914_FD_184167 | JGI IMG/M metagenome (GOLD analysis project Ga0208203, IMG submission 184167) | Marine microbial communities from the Deep Atlantic Ocean - MP2914 (SPAdes) | ecosystem: Environmental > Aquatic > Marine > Oceanic | place: West of Santa Cruz de la Palma, Atlantic Ocean...
CTCGAACGCTTCGCTCTTTGGATCTGATGCCAGTTGAACCACTTCGAGCTGGCCGAGTTCCGGGTAGTTAAATGGGCTGGCTACACGTTCGTAGACCGCCCAGTCTGGCAGACCGGCTTCCCATTTCAGCGAGTTGAAACTATTCAGTGCCGTGAGTGTTGCCGAGGTAACAACAGCACCATAGCAACGACTCCATAGGTTCCTGCGCAGCTGCGCTGCCACTGAAATTGGCGACGCCGACAGCGAAATATCCCAGTCATCACCATACGGACGTTTGCTTAGCCACCGGGCCACAGGCAATTCGCCTTCTGCCTCTTCCGCCGCTATCCATGACAGTGCTTCTGAAAGCTCTTCAGCACGCGCCAACATAATACCAACCGGCGCCTGCCAGGCCTCAGCAACTTCTCGCTGAAAATCTCCAGTCTCATTCGGGTCCAGAGACTTCTGAAGCATGTCCGACATCTTGTCGAGACAATGAACTACGGGCTGCAAGGGGGCCTTCATTGTCTGCAAAAGCTCGCGGAGCGATTCTGGCAATACACCAAATTCAAAACGCTGACGATCTCTGTCCTGCATCAAATCCATCACCAGAGGCCAGACAAGGCTCGCGCTCTGGGACAACGCCTGAAGATTCGCTGGCATCTCCTGCAACGAATGCATTAACCCGACGGGCATTCCGGCATCAGCAATAAATTGCTCGATGACTTTTTCCAGCTGTTTCAGCCATTGACGTGTTGAGCGCACACCAAATTCCAGCCGGAAGTGGTTCAGTGCTTTATCGGCAAGGTGATGCCCTTCATCAAACACATAAATGGTTTTTTCAGGTGCCGGCAATATAGCACCACCACCAAGCGAGAGATCCGCAAGCACCAGGTCGTGGTTAGCGACGATGACATCAGCGTCTTCCATGGCGCTCCGGGCTTTGTAAAAAGCGCAGTTCTGAAAATGGGGGCAACGACGATTCGAGCATTCCCGGTGAGTCGCCGTCAGGTGGGACCATTGTTTATGCTCAATTTCATCATCCCAGCGATCCCGGTCGCCATCCCAATCGCCACTGCCGTATTTCATCAGCATCTTTTCGTAAAGCTCGCGATCCTGCTCTTCGGGTGTCTGTTCGAACAGATCGACCGTAGACAGAATGCCGGAGAGTTGCTGCAAGGCTTTATCCAGCTTCGCCAGGCACAGGTAACGACCTCGTCCTTTGGCTAAGGCAAAGTTAAACGGCAGAGAGAGGTGTTTCTTCAGCGCTGGCAAATCCTTATCAAGGATCTGCTCCTGCAAAGCTACCGTAGCCGTCGAGACCAGTAACTTACGTTCTCGCTCAATGGCCACTGGTAATGAAGCAATCAGGTAAGCCAGAGTCTTACCAGTGCCGGTCCCCGCCTCTACGACTGCAATTCCCGCGTCGTTGTCGCGCTCGTCTTTTTCGCCTTCGCGAATGGAGCCCAAGGCTTTCGCGATTTCTGCAATCATCACACGCTGGCCATAGCGTGGACGTAATTCCAATGCTTTGATCGCTTCGCGATACAGCGACTGAATACGCTCTTTTGTTTCTTTTTGCAGCATCAGCGAATAGCCTTCCATCCACGCGTACGACCAATTACTACGGGCCACCCAGAAACGTCGAGCAAGATGCCGTCGCGCGTGATCTCCTGCAGGACTACACCTTCCACCACTTGCTCACCTTCTCGCCATACACGGTCATTCATAGTCACTGTTCGCTTAGCTGGTACAGAACTGAACGTATGCCCTGTGATATTCAGATCCGGAATTCTCTCCAACGCTTCGAAAGGTGCACGAACATCTTTCAGCGGCGCTTTTGATTCAACATCACTTTCTTCCGCTTCAATATCCTTACCTGCATTGTCTGCTGCAACGATTTGAGTATCAGGAAGCTCCGCTGTCGTCATAACCGTTGCGGGTTCTGAGTCTGCTTCAAAGCCCTCAACCTCCTCGGCAACAGGTGATGTATTTTCCTGCGTTCCGGAAGGTAAAAAATACAGAGCTGAAATGATGGCAATTAAAATAAGGATTACTGCCAGAGCGGCAGAAATACCTATGCGAACTGACGCCTTATTACTCGGGTGACCTCTTTGCGGATTCACTGGTGGCAACATCTCAGCAGAATCTGAGATCAGGCCTTTTTTGGGGGCCATTGTGGCTGGGGTGCTCTCATCCCGCTCTTGTTCGGATTTTTTCAATGCATCGAGGATGTATGACATGCTATTGCCTCGCCTGCAGATACATCAGGGTTTTCGGCCCAATAATCCGATCTGCTTTTAAACCTTCAGCGATCTGAAATTCAGCAACTGCTCGTTCTAGCAATGGGTCGTAAAATTCCGGATTGACCTCAACCTGAACACCACCCGGCCCGATACTGGTCCACTCCTGATCCCAGCCTGCACCCAGACGCGACCGCACCCAACGAATGACCGATACGGTTTCTCCCGGTTTTACAGCGCTGGTGTAGTCAGCAGGCGCCTGCCATAAAATCACGGCCTCACCGGCATAGCCTCTCTCGTATTCTTCAAGGTCATACCATTCTGCTTCTGCACCCCTGCTCCCCACTCTGACGACTGCGATCAGATTCAGCTCGCGCAATTCAGAGATATCCCAGTCGACCGGAATACACCGCCAACCTGAAGAGTCACAATTCGCGGCGCCCTCAGTGCGGGAGGCCTCAAGTACGGCATACGGATCACTACGGTCTAATGAGACCGTCTTAAGTGCAGGAATATTCTGGTACGCAATCACACCCGCAAAGACAAACACAGCAGCCGCGCAGAAAGCGAGTGCGCTTTTTAATATGCTTTTGCCTGAGGTCTCTGCAATGCCAGCCGCCCCTTTTCCTGCATGAACTGGAGAAACCGTCTCATAATCTGCCCCAAGCACTTCAATAATCGCCTGCTTGGCAATGTCTGTTCCAACGTTATGGTTACTAGTGGCGTAGGCACCTAGCAGAGCTCTGTCGCAAATACTGTTAATCAGGCGCGGCGTCCCTTCACTGGCACGCCAGATAGCCTCGATCGCGGCTGGATCAAATAACATCTGATCCCCGCCTGCACAGACAAGACGGTGCTCAACGTATTCGGATGTTTCGGCCAGACTCAATAACTCCAGGTGATAGCGCGCAGTAATACGCTGATTCAACTGTCTGAGATCGTGACGCTTCAACAGATCACGCAGTTCCGGTTGGCCGACCAACACCAGAGTAAGCAGCTTCTCCCGATCCGTTTCCAGATTGGTCAACAGGCGAACCTGTTCCAATAGCGCGACTGGCATGGACTGGGCTTCATCAATCACGCAAATAACACGCTGATGTTTCCCGTAGAACCTCACCAGTGCTTCGTTGATGGATGCGTAGACTTCCTTGAGCGATGCGCTTTTTTCGTAGGCGATACCCAGGTCATCACAGATGCTTTGCATCAATTCAACCGGAGACAGTTGCGGATTAAATATATAGGCGACATGATCTCCTTCAGGGATCGATGCCATAAGCGCACGGCACAAAGTGGTCTTACCCGTACCTACTTCACCCGTAAGGCAGATAAGGCCGCCCTGATCGGTCAGTGCATAACTAAGATGCGCCAGCGCTTCCTGATGCCCCGGCGAGGGGTACAGAAAATCCGGATCTGGAGAGATGGTAAATGGCAGTTTATCTAGGCCAAAGTACTCTAGGTACATGCTGCATCCTGTCTGATTGATGCCGGCATGATACCGGAATTGCACGTCTGACGCAGTGGTGACTTAGCCTGAAATCACGGGGGATCTCTCACCAGCGACTGATCAACGAAGACCAGTCACCACCGATATTGATACGACAACCCAATACGGGCATCGCGGACTTGTTTTATATTGAGATCATCTACGATGTAGCTGGCAGAGAGCCCCTGCCAGTAGAAAGCAGCACCGAGCTGGCGCTTCGACGTTCCAACAACACCCACTTTGCCGCTACCGAAAGGATATCGTTTTTCGACAGACAGGTTCCGGTAAACGTCATGCCAATAATACTGGACGTAGACATCCAGCGGCTTATGAACTGCATTCGCGACAACTGTCGATTTAATTGATGTTTCCAGTGTCTTCGGATTGTCGTCGCCACTGGCAGCACCGCCACTCGAACAGACAGGGTTAGTAACCTCACCGACTTCTGCGCATATTGAGCGATGTCCGGAGTTACCCATGTCGAGAAGATTCCAGAGATCTCTCACTTGCAGGGCAAGTTCCAGTTCATCCGTCGGGGCCCAAGCTCCTGAAAGGGACGCGCTGTATCCAAACCACTCCTGAGATGCACTGCCTTGCGGGTCTTCATATTCAGGAAGCGTATCGAAGGAAGGAAAGCGATACTCGTCAAAGTAGTACGACAGGCTTGCCGAAAAGTTAGAACCCTCGTCAGCGAAGCTTCGTCCAACAAATGAACCAAACTGATAATGGATCAGCTTGTACAGCATAAAGGCGGGTGACACCGACCAATTCTCACCCTCAAAGCGATAAGAACCACCAATCCCACGAGCCTGGAATACCTTGGCAACCAGGTTAAGGTCTCTGTCCTGCTGAGTTTCTATACCAAACTCGGCGTCCAGGTAGACGGCTGTTGTGTCAGGAGAAAACTTGAGTGAATAGAACCAGCGACGTTCCGCATTTAACGTGAAGTTCCGGTAAGACGCGGATGCTGCGAGACTCATATCCGCATACGCGTACTCGCCGGTATCAGCGTCCTGCTCCCAACCTTCGATCATCTGATCAATCGGAACAGGCTCAGAGCTTGCTTCAGCAGACAAGGAGAAACTGACATCGCCGGAGTACTCTGAAGGCTGCCCTGCTGCCGCATCAACACTATTCGCGATGGCGACAGCAGACGACAGCAGTATGACCTTCTTAATCACCAATAATCATCCAGGTGCCATCAACGAAACGGGCGACAAATACGTTCTCTCGTTCTTCGCGAATTGTGCCAACTAGCGCGCCACGTACAGTCAGATAAGCGACTGCTTCGCAGCCATCATTTGAATCTGCATCTGTTGGCGCTGCTGCTGACAATTTATCGCGGTCGTTAAAGCCGCAGGCCGTTTCATCGTTGCCTTGCGTGTATTCCGTACGAGTAGCTATTTGAGCAAGAACCGATTGATCAGTACCACCCATAGATACGTTTGAGCGTGAAATCAACCAGTAACCACGTTCGACTTCGATGGTTTTCAGTCCGCCTTCCCCATCACTGATCTGCTCTTCCGAGACGGCCAATTCGAGATAAAAGCCCTGTGCATCTCCGCCAGCAACAACACCTAACTGGTTGCTGATATTTTCATAAGTTTCCTCGGAGCCGAAGCCGTACGAGGCACTCAATGCGAATTCATCCTCTACCTGTCTTTCAAGAGCTAGTTCAAAGATAACAGGAATCAGTGCTTCTTCTTCTGGGTCTTTGAGGTAACTTTCTGCAACGGCAGTAAGACGATCTATCCCCAGCTCTATATCGTCATAGAAGGTACCGCTGAACGGCCCATACGGAGTCCCTGTGGTAAGGCCCTGATACTCATTACCGGATACAATATCAGACGTAGACAAGTCTATTTCATATATACCGTTGCCAGGCACGCTGTATCTGGAAAGAACATTATTCTCATAATTTCTCTCTAGAAGCTCATCAAGAGTTACCTCCCCGGCTAGCTCAATAACAGTGTCGCAACTCTGTTCAACCCGTTCGCCATCAACGATGGAAACATTACATGACTCGGAGCGGGTCGTGTTAGTAGTAGAGTCGTAGGGGTACAACTTGATCCGACTAATAAAGTCCCTCCCACGAAGCTCTTCATCAAAATATTCTATAACCCGACCATTCGATAAGACGGTCTGATCGCGATAAAGGCTTTTTACCAGCGGCTCGTCGTCCGGTTCTACACCAATCGTCGCTGGAGCATCTGGCCTCCCAAGGAAGAACTCGTGGGTAGCAGGCCATTTGCTGGTTGGGTAATACGATGAAGAGTTTGTCGTTCTGAGCTGAACGTTCAAGTCAGTCCTGTTCTCTGCATCCGGTTCAAGTGTAGATCTTGCACGAACGACGAATGTAACTGGGTTATACCTCGTCTGAGAAGCATCATCGAGTGGGTCTTTGACCCCTACAAGGTTGGCCTCAATGAGCGCGTTGAATTCATGCTCACCATTATCACCAGCACCTGCACCTGAGATCCCCTGCTCAAACCGAACCAAAGGCCAGACGATCGCGATCTGCGTCGGGGCAACGTGCGAGGGATCAGAGTCGTCCAGAAATGATCCTACTGGAGGAGACGCGTAGCTGTCCTCATAAAACACCCGAACATAAGGACGAGTTGTTATGCTTCCGTCAGAGATGGCCTCCGTGTACCAGTAAAGCTTTTTACCGTTTCCAAGTGCCAGAGCATTCTTAATTTCGGACGGAATGGCATCAACGTCATCTTCAGGGTTGTCAGCAGACTCTATCTCAAAGTCGAATACATTATAGAGTCCGGCATCCGCATCCGTGGTTTCAATCGGGCGCATAACAAGCCGAAGTGAACCGTCAATAAGTACACGGTCACTAGGAAGCCCTGCCGAATCGCTCTCATCAGTTTCGATGGCGAACCCCACTGGCGGGGTGCAATCACCCTCTCCGAACTCACAACGAGCAAGGATCTCAGCACCTTCCAATATTTCATTGAGAACACCAGTAGGCCCAAATGCCAGGTCTGCCACTGTGTTCAGCGCTGTTTCATGCGCCAGATAATATGAATCAACGCGACGTCCATGAACAGGATCGATGAAGCTGGGCTGATTTTCATCATAGCCCCAGAAATTCTTCACTGCCGCAGTAAGGTCCGTCAGAAAATATTTGCTGTTTTCTATTGCAGTACGCCAACCCGCTAACCAGGCTGGCACATCGATATCTACCGATGTTTCAACGTCCTCTCTCATAGAGGCTGCGACGCCGTCGAGCCTCTCAAGAGCTGTGACTGCACCAGCAGGGACTCTGGCACCAAGCCCGTTAAAGTAATTGATGTTATCCCGGAGTATTGTGCTGGCCGTAGAGAAAATCTCGAACTTAGTTACAACATCTGGGGACTCACTTTTCTCCAACAACTGCCCGCGCCGATCAATTACATCACCGGTAATTTCACCCAGTTTCGTTACGAAGTCGGTGTTAGCCGAATCAGCGAGATACGGCAAAGCAGCAATTAACGCACCGTAATAGACCCCTTCGACCAGAGCGTCACCTGAAACTGTCTCAACTTGCGTAATCTGACTGGGGGCAACTACAGGCGACGAAATAATATCCGTCAGACCGAAGAGCTCAGAGACATGAAGATTGGCCAACTCCATCGTGTATTGGTTATACACACCTGTTTTCGCAGTTTCTATATCATCCAACACGGCTTGATTTATGTCAGCCCGATCGTCTGCAGAGAGGCCGTTCGTGACTGCGTCGATATAAACCGTTCTGGCCATACTGCTTGCGATATCAGTAATCCAGTTGACGTTGACCGTCATGCCGTCAAGCAATTCACCGACGCCAGCCCGGACATCCAGATCATCTGGAAGAGGAACGTATTTTCCGTAAGCGAGCGAGTCGCACCCCTGTACTCGCTCACAGCGATAGAACACATCCCCGTTGTCCGTATTCGCGATAAAGATAAACGATCCTGATACGTCTTCGGCCTCTGCCGTCAGCTCGTAAGTACCCGTTTGAGAAGACTGCGAAGCTGCACCATCGTATACAAGATTACCGCTATCGTTTTCTATGAGCGTCGGGCCACCCTCATAGTTGATCGGTGTTGCACTGATTCGGGTACCCCAGGTCGCCGTCCCTATTCGACCGCTAATACCATAAGTCTCCTCTTCACCGCTGACGGTGCGGGTAGAACTGGAGTTCCCTGAACAGGCCTGAAGGAGCACGCCGATAAGGATTACTGAGGTAAGCTTATGAACCATCTTCTTATTACTCTTATTCTGTTCTATGTCATTCTACGTTTGGAGTAGGCACAGGATAGCTCTCAGACAGGTGTTTTACTGCCCCTTTACACAAAAAAACCCGGCATTTGCCGGGTTTTTTACAGTGCTTGACGCTACTTACTGAGCTTTGAACTTCAGACGGTATGCGTGCAGCAGCGGCTCGGTATAACCACTTGGCTGCTCTTTACCTTTGAAGATCAGGTCAGACGCCGCTTTAAACGCGATAGTGTCGAAGCCTGGCGCCATATTGATATAAGAAGCGTCACCCGCATTCTGACCATCAACAACCGCAGCCATGCGCTTCAGGCTGTCTTCAACCTGTTCGCGGGTACAGATACCGTGTTCCAGCCAGTTAGCAACGTGCTGAGAAGAGATACGCAGCGTTGCGCGGTCTTCCATCAGGCCAACGTTGTTGATGTCTGGCACTTTAGAACAACCAACACCTGCATCAACCCAGCGAACAACGTAACCCAGGATACCCTGACAGTTGTTGTCGATTTCCTTCTGAATCTGTTCTTCAGTCAGAGCTGAAGCTTCTTCAGCGGTCATCAGAGGGATGCTCAGGATGTCGTCAACAGACGCGTGCTCACGGCTCTTCAGTTCGTTCTGAACAGCGAATACGTCTACCTGGTGATAGTGCATCGCGTGCAGAGTAGCGGCAGTCGGAGATGGAACCCATGCGGTGTTCGCGCCAGACTTAGGATGGCCGATCTTCTGCTCCATCATCATGCCCATCTCATCAGGGATAGGCCACATGCCTTTACCGATCTGTGAACGGCCCTGCAGACCTGTTTCCAGACCAGTATCAACGTTCCAGTTTTCGTAGGCGTTGATCCAGGTCTGCTGCTTCATGACAGTCTTAGGTACAAACGGACCTGCCAGCATAGACGTATGGATTTCGTCACCAGTACGGTCCAGGAAGCCAGTGTTGATGAATACAACACGGTCTTTCGCAGAACGGATACATTCTTTCAGGTTAACCGTGGTGCGACGCTCTTCGTCCATGATCCCCATCTTCATAGTGAAGCGTGGCAGACCCAGTGCGTCTTCGATGCGACCGAACAGTTCGTTGGCGAATGCCACTTCTTCTGGGCCGTGCATCTTAGGCTTAACGATGTTGACAGAACCGGTAGTAGAGTTCTGGAACGGGGAGTTACCCTTCAGATCGTGCATAGCGATCAGGGTAGTCATCATGCCGTCCATGATGCCTTCTGGGATTTCGCTGCCATCGGCCAGCAAGATCGCAGGGTTAGTCATCAGGTGACCGACGTTACGAACGAACAGCATTGAGCGACCTTTCAGCTTAACGGTTTCACCGTTCAGGCCAGTGTACTCACGGTCTGGGTTCATAGTACGGGTGAAAGTCTTGCCGCCCTTGGTTACTTCTTCCGCCAGATCGCCTTTCATCAGGCCCAACCAGTTACCGTAGGTCACGACTTTGTCTTCTGCGTCTACAGCAGCAACAGAGTCTTCACAGTCCATAATGGTGGTCAGTGCCGCTTCCATCAGAACGTCTTTTACGCCAGCTGCGTCGGTAGAACCGATTGGGCTGGTTGCGTCGATCTGAATTTCGAAGTGCAGGCCGTTGTTAACCAACAGAATCGCTTCTGGTGCAGCCATTTCGCCTTTAAAGCCAACCAGTTGAGAAGCATCTTTCAGGCTAGTAGTGCTGCCGTCTTTCAGCGTAACAACCAGTTTGCCTGCTTCAATTGCGTACTTAGTGCTGTCAGAGTGATCGCCAGCCGCCAGTGGGGCTGATTCGTTCAGGAAGTTACGCGCATAAGCGATAACTTTGTCACCACGTACTTTGTTGTAACCCTGACCTTTTTCAGCACCGTCTTCTTCAGAAATAACGTTAGTGCCGTAAAGAGCATCGTACAGTGAGCCCCAACGAGCGTTCGCAGCGTTCAGAGCGAAACGAGCATTCATAACCGGTACTACCAGCTGAGGACCAGCCATCTGGCCGATCTCTGGCTCGACGTTTGCGGTAGTTGCTTCGAAGTCTTCGCCTTCTGGCAGCAGGTAACCGATTTCCTGCAGGAACGCTTTGTATTCTGCAGCGTTGTGAGCCTGACCTTTACGCTCAGTGTGGTAAGCATCGATTTTGGCCTGCAGATCATCACGCTTAGCCAGCAGCGCCTTGTTCTTTGGAGCCAGTTCGTTAGCGATAGCATCAAAGCTCGCCCAGAACGCATCCTGTTCAATACCAGTACCTGGCATTGCTTTGTCATTGATGAAATCGTACAGCTCCTGGGCGATC
>Ga0208203_1001252_pt1 | contig 10202 bp, 11 predicted proteins | sample DeeseametaMP2914_FD_184167 | JGI IMG/M metagenome (GOLD analysis project Ga0208203, IMG submission 184167) | Marine microbial communities from the Deep Atlantic Ocean - MP2914 (SPAdes) | ecosystem: Environmental > Aquatic > Marine > Oceanic | place: West of Santa Cruz de la Palma, Atlantic Ocean...
TTATGGGGTCTCGATGCACGGGCTTTTTAATTAGTGATAATGTTCTTATGACGAACCAACACTGTATTCCCTCTGAAGCTTATGCAAGGGGAGTGAGTGTCAGTTTTGAAGTCGTTGCCGGTGTGGCAAAGGGTGAGGAAAAGAGATTTGATTGCTCGAAGTTTATTGGAAATAATCAGGAATTAGATTTTGCCTTACTCGAGTGTGAAGGAAATCCTGGTCAAGAATATGGGCATGTTAATCTTGCTGAATCTGCTGCTGAACAAGGTGAGCCAGTCTATGTTGTTCAACAAAATTGTGACTATTACTCTAATCAGAGTTGCTACTTTACTAAGAAAGTAAGCTTTGGCGATATTACCGAAGTCAGTGGCAATAGTTTTACTCATAATGCTGATACATTAGGCGGATCATCAGGGTCACCTATTTTTTCGTCGGATACTCATGAAGTAGTCGCCATTCATCATGCGGGTTTAGGTAATAATGGACAAGGCCGAGGCATTGAAAACTACGGTGTTTCTATGGCCCAGATTGTTGAACACATAAAAGATAACTTTCCTCAAATTGGACTTGGTTCTGATTCGGGAAGTGATCAAGGTGGTAGTCAGCCTTCAAATGATAGTCCTGCTGGAGCAAAGGCAATGCGTTTTGGTGTTGGCTACAACGGTTCAATCGGATCATCAGAAGATCTTGACTACTATAAGTTCACGTTAAGTTCCACCCAAAGTATCTCCCTTACTTTGGATATCAGAGGAAGTGCCGACCTCGACCTTTATATCGTAACAGAAAGTGGTCAAGTTCTTGCTCGATCAGAAGGGACTACGAGCTTTGAGCAAATCAGAGGGACAGCGCGAGCTGGCACCTACTACGTCCTGGTTAAGGGTTACAATGGAGCCCAAGGTCAATACCAGCTTAAAGTGAAGTAGCTTTTGGCGAGAGTCGAGTAAGAAAAAGAAGGGCTTCCTAGAGGAAGCCCTTTTTTATGCGGCTTGTTTGATAAATTCAGAAGCCCTCTCTTCGCCCCAAAACTGAAGCTTCTTATTGAGGACCATAAAACCAACATGACCCCCTGAGGGAGTGACTTCCAAAAAGATATTCTTATTTCTATAGGCTTCTCGAATAGGGAAGCATTCCTTTGTGAGAAAAGGATCATCTTTGGCTTGAATAATGAGAGTGGGGGTCTTCACTTTGTGAAGAACATGAATAGCCGAAGCCTGCTCATAATAATCATGAGCATCTTTAAATCCATTCGTGGGTGCTGTGATGAGTTCATCAAATTCAATAAAGTCTTTGCACTTTCTCAGTTGATTCGGATCAACGTCAAGGAGCCCCTTTTGCTGCTTCTCAAGAGCTTTCTTTCTCATTGTGACCAGGAAGCTCTCAGAATAGAAGTTACCAATTTGACTGTCTTGAAGTTTACGAATACTTGATTGCAGATGGAGTGTGCTTGAAAAAATAACGGATGAGGTGATGGGCTCAAGCTTTCTCTCTTCAAAGACTGAAGTGTAGTATGCCGTCAGGTTACCTCCAAGACTAAAGCCAATGAGATGAACGGATTTATAGTTTTTCTTTTGCCTCATGTGGCGGATAACTTCACTGAGGTCACCACAGCTTGCAGCATGATAAAAGTGGCTTTTTCGATTGAGCTCTCCTGAGCAACTTCTGTAGTTCCAAGCGGCAATATCAACACCATCCTTAGCCGCTAAATATTTGGCCATTCCTTTGATATATCCGGTGTTGGAGTTACCTTCAAGGCCATGACTTAAAATAACGAGTTGATCAGAGCTATTATCCAGAATATCCACATCAATAAAGTCCCCATCTGGCAGTTCGATCCGCTCCCTGTTGAGCTCAACGTCTTTTACTTTACGAAAGAAGTAAGGATAGAGCGTTTGAAAGTGACCATTAGACATAAAGGTGGGTGCATTAAAATTTGTTTCAACAATTGGCATAACTTAAGACCTCCTAATGAACCTCTAGTGTCTCATAAGAAGGGCTAAGATTCCCGACCCGGTAACTTTGGCACTATTTAGACGGTTATTCTAAAGGCCTAGTTCCTCTCTGGTAAGTCGCTTTGCCTCATCAAGGGGAATGCCTTTAGCGAGATAGCCTTTAAATATCTCTTGAAACTTAAGGCGAAGAGCAAGACCGTCCTCTGAATAGTCCCGTCTATCATCCATTCTTGTCGTTAAGGTTGTCCCACAGTCACAATTTCTATAAAGAAGAATTGTTTCCTTGGGACCCTTTGAAAAGTCACCTTTCTTCAGCGCATAAGTTTTTAGAAGAAAGTCTTCATAGGTTTCAAAGCGTAAATTGCAGACCTTACAAGTCTTCGGGAACTGCTTATCCAATGGATTCCTTTAGTGAGTCAAATAAAGATGGACTCATGATAGCTGTAATAGAATTAATTTAGTAGTATCTTTTTAGTTTGATAATTAGACTTTTGTACAATTTTATAATAATTTTTATGCACTTAGTCTTGCAAAAACGAACGCTTGTGCTAAAGTAAATTTGGTTAGATGGAATTCTGCCATCTTTCTCTCCTTCAGTCTATTGCGAAATGAAGGGCCTACCGAGTTTGGAGCACAGGAGTTGTTCCCATTTGAAAAGGAGGTTTCAATGGTTGGTACAATCAGATTTAACAACTTAGAGGAAAAACTAAGTCACTTACAAAGTTTAATCAATATTCCCTCAATTAACCCAAAGAGTTACAGCTCTGATGGTGAATACTATCGCCTTGATTTCATTTCCCATGAAAGTTTTGGGCTTGGATTTGTAGAGGAAGTCATTAGCGAAGGCGAAGTTAAAGTCTTCTTTTCCTCGGGAGAGAGAATTCTTAGGCAAAAGAGCTTCATCTCTCAAAGAGTTGTATAAGAGATTAGAGAAATTTTAATTTTTTGAAGGCCCTCTTTAAGAGGGCTTTTTTTATGCTATAGTGACGCTAATCCCTATGATAAAGATGCTTGGATAGGAGCGCGAGAATGGCTAAATGTAAATACTGTCAGACCGAGGTCACTTGGATGAAGGATGGGCGAAAGAATGTCCCAGTAGAGGGTGATGGTGGTATTCATAAGTGTGAGCAGATGCTTAAGATGAGAAGTTCACTTAAAACCATTCAACCGACAAGCCTCTCTCCTGAAGAAATTGCTAAGTATGAACAAGCAATGAATGAAAAAACGAAGAAGAAGTAAGAAGCGGCCCAGTCTATGACCTTCAAACGGGTCCACATCGAAATATCCAATATCTGTAATGTTCAGTGCTCTTTCTGCCCCATTGTCGAGAGACCAAAAGACATTATGTCGCTTGAAGAATTTGAAAAAATACTTATCCAGGCCGTGCCCCTCGCGGAAGATATTTGTCTGCATTTAATGGGGGAGCCACTTGCGCATCCTCAATTTCTAGAGATTATTGCCCTCTCAAAAAAGCATGGTGCTTCCCTGCAAATTACGACGAATGGCCTTCTTACAAAAAGATATGAAGATGCTCTTTTGAATTCTGGGGTGGTGAGGCAATTAAATTTTTCTTTGCAGGCCTTTAAAGATAATTTTCCTGATCGTCCTTTGAGTGAATATCTCGACCCTATTCTCGATTATACAAAGAAAGCCTTTTCTCTCGCTCCCAACCAATTCATAAACTATCGTCTCTGGAATCACGGTACAGAAAGTTTCAACCTCAATGAGGACGTCATTTCATATTGTGAGAATGACCTAGGTTTTAAACTTAAAAGAGTCGTTGATCCCGGTGGGATTAAAAGTAAGAAGGTCTTTAAGGATCACAGACTTTATTTTCACTTTGATAGTCGCTTTGATTGGCCTAATCCTCATTTTCCAATAAATTCCCAAAGGGGAACATGCCAGGGTTTAAGAAACCATATTGGGATTCATGCGGATGGAACGGTGGTTCCTTGTTGTCTAGATAAAGAGGCCGTGATCAATTTAGGTAACGTTCTTGAAAAGCCACTAATCGAGATCCTCGCATCAAGTCGTGCAAAGGCCATAAAAGAGGGTTTTGAGCGCCAACAATTAGTGGAGGACCTTTGCCAACGATGTACTTTCATCAATCGCTTTACTAAGAAAAAACATCAGAAATGATGCTTCATCATAAATTAACTTGTTGAGAAATCTTCTACTTCATCTCTCTTTAGGTTAGCGCTCTAACCTTTTAAAATGACAGCTCAGTTTTTTATTAAATAATGGTCGTTGTTTTGTAGAGTTTGGTTTTGCTTTGAAAATTAACCTATGAAAGAGCAACACCTTGAAGTTCATAAAAGACGATTACAAGAACTATTTAATGTTCAGACAAATGCGAGCTTTATCTCATTCTTCGCATGCCTTCTCTTTATGGGAATCTTCTCCGATGACCTTGGAAATCTCCAATACACTTGGTTTGCCTATGTCACTGCCACACTTTTGATACGGGCGAGTGTCACTAATATCTGTCAGAGGAGTTTAAAAGAGGGGGCTGGAGTTGATAGTCGAAAACTCAAAAAAATGGAGCTCTCCTATACCGTTGCAATGGGACTGAATGCTTTGGGATGGGGAAGTGGCATTTATGCTTTCATTGAAAAAGCCAATTATGATGAGAGTATTATTCTTCATGTTTTTATTTTGGCTGTGCTTTCAGCAGGGGTTACAAAAACAACGACAAGCTTTAAATGTAGTTTTATTTTTGCCATAGGGATGCTCATCCCCTTTGCTGGCTACCAAGTTCATATGGCACTTACAACTGTCGGCCAAGCTCTTCCGATAATGAATTTCATTGGATTCATTATCTACTTTAGTTACATCATTATCGCAGCAAGGCAGAACTATGAGTATGTTCTTGAGAATCTTAAGCTGAATCTCGAAAAAGAAAAAGAGAATGCCTCCTTAAAAGAACTCATAAAATTAGAAGAAGAGTTAAAAGAGGCGAGGGCGATTAGCACCCACTCCTCGAAGATGGCTTCTCTTGGTGAACTTGCTGGGAATATCGCTCATGAGATAAATAACCCTCTAGCTATTATCTTAGGGAATACTAATGTATTGAGAAGGCACTGTGCGGCTTATGACAAAGAGGAACCTCGAATAACAACGGCTATTGAACGCATCGAAGAGACTACTCATCGAGTCAGCAGTATTATTAATGGACTTCGCTACTTTTCCCATCGAAATGAGAATGAGGATCACGTTGAAGTTACCTTTGAAGAGATCGTCGAAGATGTTCTCGTCCTTGCAGGAGAGAAACTCCGCCTCAATGGAATTGAATTGCGAAAGAAAGGAGACTTTACTCAAATTGTTTCTTTAAAAAGAATATCCTTCGTTCAAGTTATTTTAAATCTCATGAATAACTCTATCCATGCACTGTCTGGCTCTGAGAAGTCATGGATAGAATTCGAGGTCAAAACTGTCGATGGGCGTGCAATTTTCTACGTTAGAGATAATGGGCATGGAATAAAAGAGGACAAGATTTCTAAAGTTTTTGAACCCTACTTTACAACTAAGCCAGCTGGAGTTGGTACGGGGCTTGGCTTAAGTGTGAGTAAAAAACTAATTGAAGGAATGAATGGACAGCTTCGCTATGAGCGTGAGGGATATACTTGTTTTAGTATTGAACTCGAGGTTAGTTCAAAGCTTCAGGTCAACTCGTTGACCTAGTGGGGAACGATCAAGGTTCTTTGATTGTGAATAAGCCTGTGCGGCTAGCGAGCTTTTCATGCAGCTTGATTGGCTCATGCCTTTTGTTGGATTTTGCCTCATCGTGCTTTTGGGCTGAGGAGTGGGTCTTGGTGTAGGCTTGGGCGTGGATCTTGGTGTAGGCTTGGGAGTCGGCCTTGGTGTAGGCTTGGGCGTGGGCCTTGGTGTTGGTCTTGGTGTAGGCTTGGGAGTCGGCCTTGGTGTAGGCCTGGGCGTCGGTCTTGGGGGAGATGTCGTCTTAATTTTTCCGTGATTTTTCTTAATCTCTGAAAAGGCGTCATTATATTGCTGAGTTAGCCTGGCTGCTTCTTCAGCACTCATTTTCCCTTCCCAACGTGATTTGAGATCAGGATGAACTTGCTTGATTTTTGATTTGTAGACTTTCTTAATGTCCTCGAGTGAGTCAGAAGGACTTACTCCAAGTTTTTGATAAGGATTAGCAAAGAGATTAAGTGAGAATAGAAATAGGAAGAGAAGGAGCTTCATCTTAATCTTCCTCACATTGGTAAATTGTTGAACTGCGTTCCTGAATAATTCTTTGTTTCTCTTCAGCAGGAAGGTTGTCAAAATGCTTGCTGCTAGCGATAGCAAAGTCATCTCTTAGGCTTGCCGGAACACTATCAGGTATTTCTTCGGAATTATACTGATTATAGTCAATAGGCTCAGTGTAGCTACTCGTATTGTCTGAGTTAAAATCTATATCGATGATAACAAATGCTGCATCAGAATCATTTTTACAAATACTTGTTGAAACCTGGTTGTAGTCATATGTTAAGAACTTTAAGTCTAAGGTTTTAACCACCTTGTTAAAATATCTCCTGCAAGTTGAATCCGAACTAAAATCAGCCTTTTGAACCATGAAGATTCCGTCTTGAGGAAATGAAAAAGCTTGTTGAATTTTAAGGTTACAGCCTGCCTTGGTCAGAAGATTGATAGTTTCTTCTTCAAGAGGAATAAGATTTCCACTTTGACTATTTGCTTCGAGATCAAGAAAACGAGATCCTTTAGGCAGAGTAATCTTAAGAACATTATTACCATAGTTTTTTGTTGCAGTTAATGAGCGAGAGGCATAGAGACCGCGCCCTTGGAAGCCTGTTCCCCCTTCAATGTCCCAGCTGAAAAAATTGTTTTGGAGGCCTCTTGCATATTCTCGAGCGGCAAAACTCTTTTCTTCAAACTTGCCATCAAATCCTTGCCAGGGAAGAACGGTGTCAAACCAATGATAAACAGTTGTATCATTTTCAAGAGTTGAAGTAATAGAAGAGAGGTCTCTTTGAAGACTTAACATCGCCTCGATCTCTTTGTCAGCCGAGCTATAGGTTCCTCTAGAGCAGCTTCTAAGTGCTCTTCTCATTGAAGAAAGCCCAATATTAAGAGCAAATGGAGTATCGACTGAGCCCTTTTCAGCCTTTACTTTTAGGTCTTTAAGTTGCGACTTGACATCAACATGTTCAAGAATAGAAGCAATGGAAGAAAGAACGTAATGATCATTTTCTTTAAGGGTCGCTAAGCAAAGGTCGAGATTGCTGCAAACGGTATTAAATCTTTCAAGGCTGTGTTGATAGATATTTCTCTCTGGGCTTGTTGTCCAGTGGTACGGGGTATCTTCATCACACAAGTGCTGATCGATGGCCGTGAGAAACATTGGGACTTTTGTTTGAGTCGTGACAAGAACGCACCGTCCGTCATCGGCTCGAAAAGCCTTGGTGTTATCTCTCGTAATACAATCAGTAATATCTCTTCTTTGGGTTGCATTTCGTAAAAAACGCTTTCCATACTCTTTACAGATAACGGTACCATCTGCTGGTCTTATGACAAACTCTCGAAGTTCTCTTTTAAAGGAGGTCAGTGACTGATAAAGGGACTCATCCTCCTCTGCAAAGAGTGAAAGTGAGATGAATAGAAGAAATATTACTTTAATCACACTCTCTTTTCGGTAGGTTAGAGTATATTCTTTAGAGTTTTGCTCGGCTATTTGGTGTTGATTTTGTTTGTGATTTTAGTGAGTTATAATCTCTTAAAAAAGGAATATTTATGAATAATACGGTAGCGCATAGCTCACTTAACATTGAACTTGAAAACTCTCGCTTTATGAGTGGAGTCTACCGCTGGATGACCATGGGGATTCTCCTGACGGCGGTAATCTCTTTCTTTGTGGGAAATAGTCGCTCAATGGTTGAGGCCATCCTCACAAATAAGATTCTCTTCTATGGTCTTCTCATTGGCGAGATCGGTCTTGTTATCTTTCTTTCTGCTGCCATCAATAAGCTCTCTGCTTTGTCGGCGACTTTGATTTATCTCTTTTACTCAGCACTGAATGGTGTGACTCTTTCCATTATTTTTCTAATTTATACACAAGATAGTATTTTTTCTGTATTTCTCACGACTGCTGTCGCCTTTGGTGGTCTTAGTGCTTTTGGCTATGTGACCAAGAAAGACCTTGGACCGATCGGGACTTTTTGCACGATGGGGCTTTGGGGCTTGATTGGTTTTGGTCTTTTGAGTTTCTTCTTTCCTTCTCTCATGAGCGCACGGACTTCTTGGGTTTATAATGTTATTGGTCTCATTATCTTTAGTGGTCTTACGGCTTATGATACGCAGAAAATAAAGAACTCAAATATCATAGGAAATGAAGGGACTGAGGAAGACCATAAGGAGACAATCCTTGGTGCTCTTACTCTTTATCTCGATTTCATTAACCTCTTTCTCTTTCTTCTTCGTCTTATGGGGGGAAGAAGACGCTAATTCTTAGGATTTAAAATAACCTGAGAAGACTTTATTATGGGCAGACCGAGGGTTCCGTAAGTCACTTCAAGAAGGATCTTACTGTGCCCTTTCTTAAGTTTCGTAAATTCATGAGAAGAGATTCTGACGCTTGACCTCTCATCAAATCTGACGAGGTAGGGACCTTTGATTTCACTTCCTGTATGAAATACTGCTTCATAGCGGTAGCTTCTCTTTGTTTTTATTCGTTTCTTTTCGATGATGGGAAACTTATGCAAGGTAACCCGTTTAGGAGTCATCATGTCGATAGCATAAAGACAAAGAGATAAGGACGTGCAAACTGTCGCGTAGAGAAAGAGGGGATGAGTTTGGTATCCAATCCCCTTTTGTGTTGCTTTTTTGAGTGCTCCTTTCATGAGAATTGGTCCAACAAAGAAGCTTAGAATGAAGGAAATAAGGAGAAGCGACAGGTGGTGAGAGAGAAGAAGAAGAGGAGGATTAGTAAAAGAAAAAATAAAGAGGCCCATTATCGATAACGTAAAGATAAGAACAAGAATAGTGAGTGTGGTCTCACGGTTTTTCATAAGAGCTCTTGCTTGAGGAGAGAAGGGAGAGTCTCTCTTTGCTAAACTTTCATGGAGCGTATCGTAAATCTCTTCACATACTTCTTTTGAAAATGGGTTCACGAATTTATAGACCTCACCATTCTTATAGGTAAGACGAAATGTAGGAGGCTGTGCCTTTGATCGTGGGACTTTTCTAAGCTCAGTAATTTGAGAAATATCAAAGCGGGCGTGATCTGAGGTTTCATCGATTAATTTCTGTGTTTTTCTTCCGTAAAATAAAGCTCTCGGAAACTCAATAGCACCTTCTCGGATGAGGAGCCTTAGTCTCTTAGGAATATTCTTTTCCTCTTTTTTCTTCAATAAAGAGTAGAGAAATAAAAAGGTCGCGATCTCACTAACAATAAAGACACCCACGATAAGAGGGTAGGTTTGATAAAAAAGATTCCATAAGACAAGGCTGACACCTAGTGAGAGACCGGCAAAAACACCTAGGATGGCACCCATGCTGCTGTTCTTTCCTATTTTCTTTCTATCGATTAAAAATTCTTTCTCTTTCATAAAGGGAGATCTCTTGTGGGTTTTTCTTATTATGATAAAGTTAAATCAAATATATTTCCAATCGACTAAGAGGTGCCCCTCATGAAGATCTACTTTACGATGATTTTATCTGTTTATTGCACGATGAGCTGGTCTCAATTATCTTTTCATAAAACGTTTCATGAGCCTCGTTGCGAAAAGGGGAGAGTTTGTATTTCAGGACATCTCCCTAAAGACACGATCATAAGTCTTTTGGATTTAAAAAATCAGAAAATTTGTCACGGGAGAGTAGAATCAAACGATACTTACTTTGATGAAGCTATTTCTTTTAAAAGATCGATTCTTAAAGAACTAAAAGGATGCACAGACGATTTGAAAGTCTATCGAGATGCAGCTTCTGTGAAAGCTGCACGACTGAGTGTTGTCGGCATAAGTGATTCATGGCGAGAGGTCAGTTTGCCAGAAAAAGAAATGAATAAATTCTTAAATGAGGCAGTGACGGTCGAGGGGTGGTTTGAAGGAATAAAAAAGCCCTTCACTGTATCATCTTTTGAGAAAATTACATCTGAGAAAGTTAGCCTAAAGGGAACAAATCTAGCACTTACAACGGTAATCCGCAGCTAATCTAATTTGAAAATCACAAACGCACTATGCTAGCGCAGTATCTCTTCATTCCTTTAAATCACCTATCTTTGAGTTTTATGGC
>Ga0208203_1001257_pt1 | contig 10172 bp, 13 predicted proteins | sample DeeseametaMP2914_FD_184167 | JGI IMG/M metagenome (GOLD analysis project Ga0208203, IMG submission 184167) | Marine microbial communities from the Deep Atlantic Ocean - MP2914 (SPAdes) | ecosystem: Environmental > Aquatic > Marine > Oceanic | place: West of Santa Cruz de la Palma, Atlantic Ocean...
TCATTCTGAAGCTTGTGACAAAGCAGTTGCATGGCTTAAGGAGAATTATGAAGGAAAGCAGATGGCAATTCCTTTAAAGGTCTCCGCTCCATTTCACAGTTCACTAATGAAGCCTGCCGAGGAAAAGCTTTCAGCTCACCTAGAATCCATTGAGTTTAAGTCAAATGAAATTCCATATGTGGCAAACATTGATGCCAAAGAGTACTCCAAAGGTACTGACGGTAAACTTATTAAGGACAATTTGGTTAAACAAGTATGCGGATCAGTATTGTGGTCACAAAGTATTGAGAAACTTCCTGAAGACACGGTATTTATTGAAGTCGGTCCAGGCAAGGTTTTGACAGGATTAAATAAAAAGATAAATAAGAACTTCAAAACTTACACGCTTGACTCTGAAGCTGGATTTGAAGGATTGAAGGAGTTTTTAGCATGACACCTATTTATTCGGACCTAGAGAACAAAATTGTTTTAGTGACAGGGGCTTCTAGAGGGATTGGAAACTCAATTGCCAAGGCACTGGCCGCTCAAAAAGCTCATGTAGTTTTTAACTACAGGGGTGATGAAACAAAAGCAGCTGCTCTTAAAGAAGAGCTTGAGGCATGTGGAGCAAGTAAAGTAAGTGCTCTAAACTTTGACATCACTGATTATGACAAAATGAAGGAATCAATTGACGCCTTCATCAAAGAAAATGGAAACATCTCAGGGCTAGTTAATAATGCTGGAATCTCAAAAGACCAACTTGTAATGAGAGTTAAGTCTGAAGATATAGACTCCATTCTGGGAGTTAATCTTAAAGCGACAATGATGCTTACAAATCATTTGAGCAGAAACTTCCTTAGAGCAAAAGATGTTTCTGTGGTTAACATGAGCAGTATTGTTGGACTTATGGGTAACGTGTCACAATCTGTTTATGCAGCCTCAAAAGCTGGCCTAATTGGGTACACTAAGTCATTTGCAAAGGAGCTAGCTTCTAGAAATATTCGCTGCAACGCAGTGTGTCCTGGTTTTATTGCGACACAGATGACTGACGAGCTTTCAGACAAGGCGCGTGAGGAGTACCAAAAGTCAATCCCAATGGGAGATTTTGGCTCTTCTGAGGATGTTTCAAACCTTACTCTTTTTCTTTTGAGCCAGGCCTCAAGATATATTACAGGAGAGGTTATTAAGGTTGACGGTGGTCTATATATTTAATTAGAATAACGATAAATTTTTGGAGGATATAATGGAAATGCAAGAAAAAGTTATCAAAATTGTAAGTGACGCAACAAAAGTAGAAGCTGGCAATATTAAAGGTGAAACTAACTTCGTTGACGACCTAAACCTAGACTCTCTAGATATGGTTGAAATGATGATGAAGATGGAAGAAGAATTTGGCGTAGAAATTCCGGAAGACAAGACGGAAGAGTTGAAGACAATCAACGACGTAACAAACTTCTTGAAAAGCAACGCAAACTAAAAATCCGACGGCCTCCTTATCGGAGGCCTTTTTTTTATAAGCGGCTTCATTATAAATCTTCGTCTTACGGCAAGGAGCAATTATGAATCGTGTAGCTGTGACAGGAATAAGCGCTATGTGTGGCGCAGGGAACAACCTAGAAGAGGTTTGGTCCAATCTAATCGCTGGAAAGAGCGGTATCTCAACACTTGAAAATGTTGATGAAAATATGTGGCCTATTCGCATTGCAGGCCAAGTCAAAAACTTTGAAATCTCAGAAGATCTTTTAGAGGCAAAAGAGCAATCAAGATATGATCGCTTTATCCACTTTGGACTTCACTGTACTGATGAAGCTCTTAAGCAGTCTGGACTTCTTGAAGAAAAATTTGACCCATTAAGAATTGGAGCTATTTTAGGCACGGGCCTTGGCGGCTTTCCTTTTATGGAGTCAACAACACAAACTTACTGGAACAGGGGTCCAAGAAGGGTATCTCCTTTCTTCATTCCTTCGTTCATTCCAAACATGGCAACTGGTAAAATCAGTATGAAGTATAATTTCAAGGGTGTTAATTATACTGTATCAAGCGCATGTGCGTCTGCAGCCCACGCTCTTGGAGCTGGTGCCACAGAGATTATGCTTGGACGTCATGATGCCATGGTTGTCGGTGGATCTGAGGCCGTTCTTACAGGACTTCCGTTTGCTGGCTTTAACAATATGAAAGCGTTAAGCAAAAGAAATGATGACCCTACAAAAGCATCCAGACCTTTTGATAAAGACAGAGATGGATTTGTTATGGGAGAAGGTGCAGGGATTCTAATTCTTGAAAACCTTGAAAAAGCAAAAGCAAGAGGCGCCAAGATCCTAGCCGAAGTTGTGGGTTTTGGAGCGACTGCTGACGCTTACCATATTACTGCTCCTCATCCAGAGGGTGAAGGAACTATTCCTTGCATGCAGCAAGCTCTTGATATGGCCGGAGTTAAAAAAGAAGAAATAGACTACATCAACGCTCACGGAACAAGCACTCCCGTAGGAGACGTTGCTGAGACCAAGGCTATAAAAAGTGTATTTGGCGATCACGCTAAAAACATTGATGTTAGTTCAACAAAGTCTATGACTGGGCACCTTCTTGGAGCTGCAGGTGGATTAGAGTCTGTAGTATGTGTTAAGAGTTTGGTTGATGGAGTTCTTGCTCCTACGATTAACCTTGAAAACCAAGACGAGAACTGCGATCTAAACTATGTTCCAAATGAAGCAAAAAAGAGAGACATCCAATTCGCTCTTAACAACTCATTTGGCTTTGGCGGAACCAACTCCACCACTCTATTCAAAAAATACGAAGCTTAATAACAATGCCCTTCACACTTGAAGGGCATTTTTCAATTAAACAGTCCCAACTTAGCTACAATTTACTCTTAAACTCTTTGCGAGTTTTTTTACAATTTTATTTTCAGGGTAAGACTTTCTAGTGATTAGGTATATATCAGTTGATGATTGCTTGGGGGAAGGATATGGCAACTCCACAAGTTGGTACTTAGTTAATAGCTTTTGGTTTTGAAGTTCAATAATGAATTTTGGACAATGGATGACCCCTACTCCATCTCTGGCCACTTCAAGGGCCGTTTCTAGCATCTCAAATCTATACTTTATTTTTCTCTCAATTTCTGCCGGCCAGTTGTCTAGCTCTTGGATATTGGTAATAGAGTTTTCAACCTTGTCAATTGGAACAGCAAAAGGCCAATTTTTGAAATCTTGAAATAAAAAGCTCTTATTGCCAAAGACTGCAAAGCTCATTTTACAGATTTTATAATACTTTAAATCTGGATGAGTCACAGGAGCGTAGCTAATTCCAATATCAACTTCGTTAGATAGAATTGAGCTTTCAAGTTGGTGTGGAGTCTTTTCTAGAACTTCAATATCGAGGTCAAGGTGTGCGATTTCATCTCTACAAAACTTTCCCATCAGATAAGTGGTGAAGACTTCCCATGAACCTACTCTGACTGTGGATTCTTTAAGTTTTAACTCGTCCGTTTCACTATTGAACTCTCTGTATGCTCTCAGGAGACTTTGAGACTTCTCATAGATCTTATGAGCTTCATCAGTAGCAATTATATTTCTACCATCGGGTATAAATAGCTTCACCCCTAACTCATCCTCTAAACTTTTAATGGACTTGGATAACGAGCCTGGAGACATTTTTATAACTTCAGCGGCCTTCCGGATGCTTTTTAGCTCGTAGACTCTAGAGAAATATAAGACCTTATTGATTTCCATATGAAAACATATGTATCAAACAATTCGCTTTTTTAAAACAGTATGGAGACCTAACCTTATAGTCATCAAGGAGGAACTTATGAAAATCTATTTATTAATCGCTTTTACACTATTTACTTCACTGGCCTCAGGACAACGCCTAAATGTTGTTGGAGAAGGCTTTTCACACTTAAGTGGCGATCAGACAGGGTACGTGTGCACACAGGAGAACAGACGAGAAACGCTCAGGGAGGCATGGACCAAAGCAAGAAAAAATGCAGAAAGTCAATGCGGCTCCCCTGTAAGGTACCTAGATACTTTGGATGAAGGTGTTCGTTGCGACTATTATGGAATCAGTGTTAGCGCCACAGTGGAAGCAAAGTATATGTGCTTAAAAGGCCCTTGGTGTGACACTCCAAGTCGACACTGTGAGAATGGATGCTGCGATCAAGGAACACTTTAAAATCAGCTTAAACAAATAACCTGTTTTTAATCTTTGATAAAAACAGGTTATAAGCAAACGCTTTAAGTGATTTCGGTAGGTTGTATATTTCTAAAGAGTTGAAAGATTAGCAACCAATAATCAGATGTAGCTCTATGAAAAGCATGCAAAATTCATTAGCATACTAAAAAAAGCTAATAAGAGGTGCATATGCTTAAAGATATTGATCCACAGATCCAAGAAATTATTAATAAAGAACAACAACGCCAAGAAGAAGGCCTTGAACTAATTGCTTCAGAAAACTACTGCTCCCAAGCTGTTATGGAAGCTCAAGGTTCTTGTCTAACTAATAAGTACGCTGAAGGATATCCTGGAAAGAGATATTACGGCGGATGCGAGTTCGTGGATCAATCTGAAGCTCTTGCAATTGAAAGGCTAAAAAAGCTATTTGGAGCTGAGTACGCTAATGTTCAGCCTCACTCAGGTTCACAAGCAAACATGGCCGTGTATTTTGCGGTTCTAAAGCCAGGTGACACTGTTCTTGGAATGGATTTAAGTGAAGGTGGACACCTTACTCACGGCTCTCCTGTTAACTTTTCTGGAAAGTTATTCAACTTTGTAAGCTATGGGCTAAATCATGAGACTGAGCTCATTGACTATGACAAAATGGAAGAGCTTGCAAAAGAGCACAAACCAAAGCTAATCGTTGGTGGAGCAAGTGCATATTCTAGAACAATTGATTTTAAAAGAATGAAAGAGATTGCCGACAGTGTTGGTGCTCTTTTCATGGTGGATATGGCACATATTGCGGGACTCGTTGCTGCAGGCCTTCACCCAAGTCCAGTGGGGCTTGCTGACTTTGTAACATCCACTACTCACAAAACTCTTAGAGGGCCTCGTGGTGGTATAATATTGGCCACTGAAGAGTGGGGAAAAAAGATTAACTCAAACATTTTTCCGGGAATTCAAGGTGGCCCTCTTGAGCATGTAATTGCGGCAAAAGCTGTAGCTTTTCACGAAGCCCTTCACCCAGACTTTAAAGATTATCAAACTCAGGTTGTCAAAAACGCCCAGGCTCTTGCAGCTGAACTTGAGAATCAAGGGATTGAGATTGTTTCTGGCGGAACTGACAACCACCTAGTGATGCTTAAAACAGATAGTGTGAATATGAGCGGCAAAGACGCTGAAGCTCTTCTTGAGAAAGTTCACATTACAACTAATAAAAACATGATTCCTGGTGACAAGAGATCTCCGTTTGTTACCTCAGGGATTAGACTCGGAACTCCTGCTCTTACAACAAGAGGATTCAAAGAAGAGCATATGAAGCTTCTTGCAACATGGATGGTAAAAACTTTGAAAAACCCAGAAGATGAGAGTCTTCACGCTCAAGTTAAAGAAGAAATAATAGCTCTTTGCAAAGAGTATCCAGTTTATCAATAAGGAATATATGAAGGTACTAGCTCTATTTGCGTTTTTAATGATGCTCTCATGCAATGAAAATGAGAACAAAACTTCAAGTGCTCAAGAAGCACCAACAAATTCTATTGTTGAAGAGAACGACAGATGCATCTGCACGAAGGAGTTTAATCCTGTGTGTGGATCAAATGGTGTTACCTACCCCAATCCATGCCAAGCAGGCTGTGATGGTGTTACTGAGTTTTCTCAGGGGTCTTGTCAGGGGAACTAAATGAGTTTTCTGAGGTCTGTTCAGCGAGATTAGGCTTTTTTTCGCATTCACCATTGGCAAACTTGCAGAACTGTTTTGAGGTGTCCAGATCATCTATACAGACAATTGGGCCTAAATTCTTAAAATTTAGGTCTTTTGATTCACAAAGCTCTTGGGCAGCCTTTTCAAACATCTCTCTTGAGCATCGATTGGACTTATCACTGATTTGGCATTTCAACCTAAATTTGCCCTCATTAAAAAACAAGGTCCTAACCTGTGAGGCCATACAAATTTCAGTTAGAATAAATCCTAAAAACAGAAACTTCATTCTTAAAAAGTAAACGTAAACGCTTGCCCAGCAATCAACAACATGGCGATTACTATAATAAAATGCTTAATGAGATACATAAAGCCTCTCGTTTTTTTGTGTATGTGTGTGGCTTCAAATTAGCACTTGTAAAATATTCCAGTCAAGCAAACATACACCAGAAAAACCTTACAAAGTAACGCGTAGCAAAGGCTTCGAATACTCAATGTTTCTTGCCATTTCCAAAGGGAGAAGCTATTTTGCCTACCATCAAATAAGAGGTTTAGATGAAGTGTCCCTTCTGTGAAAAAAATGAAACGAAAGTCGTTGATTCCAGGCTTTTAAAAGAAGGTTTTTCTGTTCGTAGAAGAAGAAAGTGCGAGGGATGCGCAAGAAGGTTCACAACTTACGAAACAATAGAAATTCAGATGCCGGCGGTAGCAAAGATGGATGGAAGGCGTGAGTCTTACAGAAGAGACAAAATGCGCTCGAGTCTAGACAAGGCCTGCCAAAAACGGCCAATATCAACCGACCAAATTGAGCGTGTTGTTGAGAACTTGGAAAAGAATATTCTTGAAATCTCCGACAAAGAAGTGACCACCAAAGAAATTGGCAACTTGGTAATGAAGTATCTTAGAAACCTTGACCCTGTTGCATACGTCAGGTTTGCATCCGTTTATAGAAAGTTTCAAGATGTTGATGAATTTGTAAACGAGCTCAAGGGCGATGAAAATAACTATAATATAGATAAATAAAAGAGGTAACAAAAGTGAACAAGAAGAGTGCGGCAAGAGAATTTTGCTTTCAATATTTTTTCCATATGCAACTTCCAATCTTCAAAGAACTAAGAGAAGAAAGTGCCAACAGCAACGAGGCCATCATATCCTCCATAAGTCAGTTTAAGGAAAGCACGGACACACTACTTGAAAAAAACTTATTTCAATACGTAGTTGGCCAAGTTGAAAATACACTTAAACATTATGGAGAGCTTGAAGAAAAAATTGAGCAATACCTGACTAATTGGAAAGTAAATAGACTCTCCAAAGTCGATCACACAGTGCTTCTTTTGGCTTTTTCAGAATTAATGTATCATAAGGACACACCTCCAAAAGTGGTTATTAATGAGTTTGTTGAGCTTGCTAAAAAATATGGGGCCAAAGAATCCGCATCTTTTGTAAATGGCGTGATCGACAAGTTTGCGAAAAGCGAGATTTTATAAGTGAGCGACTCTGGGATTGAATTTTTATCACAACTGATTACCCCGAACACATGCGGAATCGTATGGCTGACGGATGATCTTTTGGATTATGAAACTCCTGGAGCATATGAAGTTAACTATCTGCTTAATGGCTCTCTTACGAGATCTCTTGCAGAGAAAGATCACGAAGATAAATTTAGCACCAATTTTTTTCTAGGCGACAGTTTTGGGAAACCATTTTTTGTCGCCCATACCGTTATAAAAAGCAAAGATGATTTTAAGCTCGTCTATGAACCGCTTAATGTTGCCACACCTTTCATGCGAGAAGGCTCTCAAGTTTACATCTTGAACAGAAGTAAAAACACGGCAAACATTAATGTGCTAAAAGAACTTAAGAACAAACACAAAAATGTCACATTTGAACACCTCACAATATAGGAGAACACTTATGCAAATTTTGATTGCTTTACTTCTGACAATGGCAAATGTTTATGCTGAAGATTGCTCTTTTACAACTGACTCATCTAAATTCGATGTTAGCTGGGAAGCTTATAAAACACCTGCGAAGATTGGTGTTGGCGGAAACTTCAAAAGCCTGGGAATTCAAAAAGCAAAGACCAGCTCTTCAAACCTACAAGATCTTTTTGAAGGGGTTGAGTTTGGGATTGAAACATCATCGGTAAACACAAATAACGCTCCAAGAGACAAAAAAATTCACAAGTTCTTCTTCCAAAACGTTGAGAAGCTTGAAGGTAAAGTTTTAGAGGCTGACGACTCGTCAATGTTGATTTCACTAAAGATGAATGGAGTCCAAAAGGAAATCCCTTTAACTGGCGGAATTGATCAGAATGGAACTTACTCTATGAGCGGAACAATCGATGTGTTTGACTTTAATATGATGACGCATCTAAAGGGCATTACAGAGGCCTGCAAGGCCCTTCACGCAGGAAAGACATGGAATGATGTAAACATTAAGTTCACTGTCCCTGTTACAAAAACATGTAAGTAGAATTTCAAACTTGCTCTGGCATAATCAAGCATGCCAGAGCTGTGGACTTGTTACAGGTCTACAAACCTATCCTCATTGAACAGCTCGGGATCCCTTGGTAGATTCAAAATCTTGGCCTCTTTTTGCTCAGAAGCTCCATCAGTACTTCCATGGGACTTTCCAGATACAACGCTCAATAACTCTTCTATGGCACTATTTAATTCCTCGGCCTGGACATTTAGTTTTTCAGCATTTTGAGAGGAAGATCTAGCTATGTCAGAATTTTGATGAGTGGTCGAATCAAGCTGCTGCATGGCCTTTGTAACCTCTTGCACACCTTGGGATTGTTCATGAGAAGCAGAAGCAATTTCAGCGACCATTTCATTTACAGAGTTAACATTTAAAAGGATTTCTTCCAGAACTTCATTACATTCATTAGCTGTCTTTGTTCCGTTTTCAACTTTCACCTTACTTTCCTTAATTAAGTTACCCACCTGTTTTTTAGCACTTTCGACGACTTCATTTACATTTTTAATTGAAGATTCGAGCATTTCTGTAATTTCCAAAGCGGCCTTTCCAGACATTGCGGCAAGATTTCCAACTTCTTCGGCCACCACTGCAAATCCTTTTCCATGCTCACCGGCTCTAGCAGCCTCAACAGAAGCGTTAAAGGACAATAGCTTAGTCTGAAAAACTATATCATTAATGACTTTAGTCTTCTCCCCAATCTCATTGATTACCTCTACAACTTTTGAGAAGTCTTTATTGTTCTTTTCCATTGCCACAACTACATCGTCATTCCCTTTAGAGATTTCTGTAATGGATTCGATCATGGCCTGAACTGCACTCTTTCCTCGCATTGCAACTTCAGTGGAATTTGCTGAAACCTGTGTCGACCTTTCAGCGGACTCTGAGTTTCTCTGAATCATAGAGCTAATCTCATCAATAGATGAGACTGTCTCTTGAAGTGAGGCGGCTGAATCGGAAGCTGCAACACTAAGTTTCGAGCTACTCTCCAATAAAGACTGACTGCTACCGGCAACTTCATCTGCAGTACCTGAAAGTTTCTGTGACAGGTCTTGAATAGTTTTGGTCAATCGACTTGAAAAGAATAGGCCTTGAAGCAATGATAATAAAATTGTTAGAGCGACAACTCCTATCACAATATATCTTACAAGCTCGCCCTCTCTCTGGGCCTCAATCACGGCATTTGAAGTCTTCTTACTCTGAAGTGCTACAAATTTTTCAGCAACACTCATCCAAGCTTTTGCCTTAACAGGACAAATAGTGCGAATCATATGCGCCCCCTTAACAAGGCTTTCCTCAGAAGGATTTTGATACTGTGATAAAAGGTCTTTACCAAACGTTAAAAAATTCTCCCATTCCCTATCCAGATCTTTAACGAGAAGCTTTTCTTCCTCAGAGAACTCCAGGTTATTAAACTTACTCTTCTCTTCAAGAAAAGACTGTATTGCGGCTTTAGTCTCACTAATATACTTATCTTGTATTTCTTCACTGTTCCCTATTACGGCCAAACTTCTAACTTTGATTCTTATTAGCCTAAACTTTGCAACCATTCTTGAGGCAACTTCTACCTTTGGAAATTGCTCAGTCGAAACTTCTCTATACTTCGATGCGACACCTTCTAGACTCAGAACAGCATATAGAAGTACACCTGAGAACAAAAGACATGTCATTACGGTTTGAAGAATTAATTTTTTTTGTAACCCTAGTGCTTTAAACTTCAACATTAAAAACCCCTTCAATTTAGTAGAACTATTTGATCGGTATTAATAATATATTCCTAATACAATCTGTTAAGATTTATTTAATTTTTACAAAGAGCAAACAAAACCTTCATAAAGCATTAAAATCAAGCATTTAT
>Ga0208203_1001258_pt1 | contig 10171 bp, 9 predicted proteins | sample DeeseametaMP2914_FD_184167 | JGI IMG/M metagenome (GOLD analysis project Ga0208203, IMG submission 184167) | Marine microbial communities from the Deep Atlantic Ocean - MP2914 (SPAdes) | ecosystem: Environmental > Aquatic > Marine > Oceanic | place: West of Santa Cruz de la Palma, Atlantic Ocean...
TGAGCTTGTTAAAAGCCTTGAAAATTTTTGCTGGTCACTAATCAGTTCGGTAACATTACTCCCCTTACGGGCGCTCAGTGCTTGACGCACACGCCTCAAAGCAAGACGCCCACCAGATAACGCCGTATCTCCTCCAGAGAAGACAAGCCCTGCAAGGGCAACCGTAAAGTTGCGATCACTATCGAGATACCCCTTACATAAGCTTTGATCCCCGCCCATACAAGCATTACTTAGCGCCATATCACGGGCATTCGTAAGGGTGTCAAAAATGCTAAGAGTATCAACACGAGTAAAGGCGAGATTAGAGACCCTTAAGCCTTTACTGAGCATACTGCCGCCTTTGGCGACCATGCCACCAACACCAGTAAACATAGAGACAGCTGCAGCAACCTCAAGAATTTGAGTGACATTGCGCTGGTTGCGAAGAGTTTTAAAAGAATCACAAAAACTCTGCATGGCACCCGGAGTATTGATGAGAGTCTTCATGCCAAGCTTTGGGTTGGCCATCAATAAAAGAGCAACATCAACTTCATCGCTATTACCGAGACTTGTGACAATATTGGCTCCATCACCAAAGAGATTAAGGGCTTCTTTAAAGCGACTTTCATCACTCGTATTATAGACTCTTCTTCCCATGTGATTAATAAAACCCTGCATCCCTTCTAGTGCCTTGACATGTTTTTCTTTTATTCCGTTTTCTGTATAGGGCCCAAGAAAACTACGCGTTTCTAGATTTTGGCTATTGCGCGGTTTGATATTACTATGAGGGTCTTCGCCCAGATTACCTAGAGTGAGAATGACGTTCTTTCCTGAGTAAGCAAGATCCTCAAGCCTTCCCTCATCAAAATCTTCACGTCCTAGCGGTTTTCCAAATCGATCAAGGTTAGGCCTTCCCGCAACACCTGGGCTTACACTATGACAGCGAGCTTGCCCCTGAAAGCCTAACTCTTCAAAGGGCTTATCCATTCCTTCCTTTCTTTCAATAAAGCCAGAGATCCCCTCTCTAAGAGCTGCTCCTTCAAGTTTATCAAAGTAATCAGCGGCTTCTTGCTGTAATTCACTAAGCTTTTGGCTGCGCTCAAGACACTGAGCAAGAGCACTCTTACTCTTTTCTGGATCAAGGTCTGTTTGAAAAATATGAGGTTGGTCTTGATCGTTAGAACTATAGACTTCTGTCCACTGATCTGAGAGCGCCATCTGCGCCCTGTCACCGTAGACTTCTTTATAGAGGTCAGAAATAGGACCAAGAACCTTATCAGACTTCTCACTATAGGTGGGAGCACTGGCCTGCCCCTTAATTTCTGTAGGTCTCATGTCAGAAGGTAGTAAAGGAAAGATATCCTCTCCACTCCCCTTAAATCTATCCTCTGTATCACTGAAAAGACCGACAGCATTTTGATAATTTCTGATGAGATCACCAACTCCCTCATCAAAAAGCTTCTTTCTCATTTGAGCGGGGTTAATTTGAGTTTGGCTTTCTTGAACTTCTAAGATTCGATCAAGATTTCCCATTAACTCATCAACCTTAGGCTCACCAAAATACTGATCAAGGCAACTTGTCTGCATGAAACCCGTAAACAATGAGTCGATACTCTTGTTGATCACCTCATGACCTGTATCCACACAAGACTTAAGGCCTTGAACCATTTGACTGGCCTTGAGGATCTGAGCAAATTCTCGTTTTAAGACAGGATCATAGCTTTGAAGATTACTCTTATGACCCTCATAAAGGGAAACCAGTTGATCATGAAGGTCTTTAGAATAGCCCTGGACCTTGACTTCATTTTTAAAGCTTTCAAGCTCCACAAGGAGTTCCGCTTCACCAACAGCGGCAAACAGACGAAAAGAGAATACAAGCCCCAAGAAAAAGAAGAGAATCGACTTTGGCATAACTCTTTTCTTTTCGGTAAAGAAGACTAAAATACAAAGGGAAATTTTTGAGAAACTGTATGTCTTTTTAAAAACTTAGGAGTTTCATTGAAAGAATATACTTTAATTAAACACCAAGAAGAAGATGGCCAGCAGCTCTTTATTTTAATGCCCCTCTCCCCCACGACTCCAGCCTATGGGCTACTCTTTAAAGAGAGTGCTAAAGCCCATGAATATAAGTTAGCCCTTGGACTTGGGACCTTCCCCACTCTTAAACAGGCCCCTCATAACTATCAGCTTATTACTGATGTCAAATTTAATGAAATTGATCTCTATGAGATTATTGTAGAGCGCGATAATTCAAATGACACAATGGCGCCCAATTGCTGTAAAAGTGGTTGTGATGGATGCCCATGGACAATCGAGCAGATAAGACTTGGAAAACTCTAAAGAGCAGTGTCAAAATGGCCACAATGTAAACATGCCTTGAAATAAATTCAATTTCCCTCCCCTCAATTTAAAAAATTGGTAAATTCCTCCAAACCCTCAAAACCCTACGGAGAGAAACTATGAGATTACCACTTTTTGCGGCCTTTTGTGCCCTCATTATGGGAAGTACTCTAGCGAGAACAGTCTTCCTCAAACAAGCAACACCTGTTTTCCAAGTTGATAGCTATGGTGACGTTGAAGAAAAGGGAACTTTTCTTGCTGGCACAGAAGTTGTTCTTTATGGAGACAGAGTTAAGATTGCGGGAATCGGCCGCGCCATCCTTATTAAGAGAATCGTAAGACCTGACCTCATCGATTCAAGATACCGTCACAGCCTTGCCCTAGAGATCAACAGAACCTCTCATTATAATGAATTTTTGATGAGAGAATCAGATCTTGAAGCTCGTGGCCAAAGAACCCGTGTCGCTCCTATTCGTACACAACCTATTCGTCGCGACCCTGTTCCTTCAAGAAGAGACGTTATTGTTTCAAGAAGACAAAACTTTGATGCCTATGAAGTCTGTTATGAAACCCCAAGAAGACGTGTGGTCACAATGAATGAGTCGCAAAGACAACGTGGTAACCGTAATATCGGTGGAGGTCTTCTCGGTGTAATTGGTGGCCAGGTTATTGGTGGTATCACTGGTAACGATAACCTCGGAGATTTTATCTCTGCTGTTGGTGCTGGATTCGCGGCTGTTGGCGCGGTTCAGGTTGCAACTTCTTCAGAAGTTTTCTACACCGATTACGATGTCGACTGTCGCTCTTACTACCAGCCAAGAGGAAGAAGAACATTCACTCGTCGTGGTCAAAGCTGTACAACAACTCATTACTACAGCAGTAGCTGGAACCATGAAGCTGAGTACTACGAAACTGTTTGTGGTCGTGGTAGCCGCTCTAGTAGATTCATCTCGTTTGAGAGATCACACGAGATTTACCCATACTAAGATTTGACGATAAGGCCATCCAAGTGATGGCCTTTTTTTTGCCTCATTTCTGGGTCAGCAACATTGCTAAATGACTAATTATTGGATTGTCCCAGCTCATCACCCTTTTAGCTAACCCCCTTATTTTTTATCAGAGCAAAAAAGACCTTAGACTAAGGGGAATCGATTAGAGATTTCTAACCTTAAGGAGGTTGAACGCCATGATAACTCTAACTGAGATGTTCAAATTCCTATCTATTGGTGAGGTTGGACCTCCGAGTAGCTAAGACATTCAATTTTTCAAAATATGATCCCATGCGGATCTTACGAAATAAAGCAAGGCCTTTGGTTGATAGTGGTTCACTTCCTCACCCAAGGCCCTTTTTTTTTGCCCATCCTTACAGGGGACTCACTTCATTGTTTAAATTTCTGATAGCGCCCTTTCAATTCCTCAAATTCATCTTTAATAACCAAGAGCTTCACATAACTTTCAATAGAATCATCATCAATATTTATTTTATAGTGAGTCGAGATAACAGTCGGTTCTCCCCCGTCATCCCAAAGTTCTTTTTTAAAGTCATAGATCGGATAGGCCGTCTCCGGTGTCGTTGGAGTCGTTTTTATTGACTCAAGCTCTTCCCACTCATGAGAGATAAAGAGTTTAAAATGGGGCGCACAGAAAGTGTGACCGTCATGCTCTTTGAGGCAGTCCTCACAAAAAAGCTCCTGACAAATCGCACACATGCCATGAGCATGATCCTGTGGGTGATTCACGCAGTAACTGGCATGATCTTGCGTCGCTCGATACTTTTTAAGAGGAGGTGCATCCTCTTGCTCTTGACGGCTATGAGACTTCTCTTTGAGAACTTTATTAAAGAGATAGATAATAACAGCGGCAAAGAGCACAGTTACAATGAGTAAAGCAGCAACTAATATAATAACGACATTTTCGGACATTTCGCACTCCAGTGCTTATTATTGTCGCCCAAAAGGCCGTATCACTCAATAGAAGCATTGCGAAAACAAGAAAATTCAACTAAGTTTTTAATTCATCCCAAAGAAAAGAAGCGAGGAATATCATGGGGCTAGTCGTCTATAACACTCTTAGTAAAACCAAGGAACCCTTCAAAACAATTGAAGAGGGAAAGGTTCGGATGTACGTGTGCGGCCCCACCGTTTATGACTACCTTCATATTGGCAACTTTCGCGGGGCAATCTTTTTTAACTTGGTAAGAAACTGGCTAGAAAAGTCCGGTAATGAAGTGACCTACGTCTATAACTACACCGATGTTGATGACAAGATCATTAAAAGAGCAAACGCTGAGGGTGTTGAAAGTAGTGAGATCTCTGAAACCTTTATTAAAGCTTTTGAAGAGGATTATTCCCGTCTAAGACTAAGACCTCATAGTAAGAATCCTCGGGTAACAGAACATATTGATGACATCATCACTCTCGTTGAAGGACTCATCGCCAATGAAAAGGCCTATGTCATTGAAGGCGAAGTTTTCTTTGCTATCGATAACTTTGAAACCTATGGCAACCTTTCCGGAAAAAATCTAGATGATCTCGAAGTCGGTCAACGAGTTGAAGTTGATCAAAGAAAGAGAAACCCGATGGACTTTGTTCTTTGGAAGCCTGCAAAACCAGGGGAGCCTTCATGGGATAGTCCTTGGGGGAAAGGACGCCCTGGTTGGCATATTGAATGCTCTGCCATGATTCGTGCCCTTCTTGGTGAATCCATCGATATTCACGGCGGTGGTATTGATCTCATCTTCCCTCACCACGAGAATGAAATTGCCCAAGGTGAGGGCTGCACAGGTAAGAAGTACTGTAATTATTGGATGCACAATAACTTCATCAATCTCAAAGACCAAAAGATGAGCAAGTCTCTTGGAAATGTCATCACTGCAAGAAGTTTCATGGATAAATACCATCCAGAAATTCTTAAATACGTTATGCTCTCAGCCCACTACCGCTCAATGCTAAACGTAAATGAAGAAAAGATAGATCAGGCCGTCTCTGGTCTTGCACGCGTCTATAAAGCTTTAAGAGAGGCGAAGGAATTCGCTGATGCCTCAGAGCTCACTGGTGGTGCTCCCTACAAAGCTCTCAAGCAAATCATGGACACTGCTGATGCCCGTATTAAAAAAGCCCTCAACGATGACTTCAATACCGGCGAGATGATGGCGAATATCTTTGAAGTAGTGAGAGTTTTCAATGCGCAAAATATTGCCAAGAAAAAGAAAGACCCCAATGCCCTCGCAAGTGCAAAGGCTTTCACCGAATGGGTTTCTTCATGGGCCCACGTCAGTGCTCTCTTTTTAGAAGACCCAACTGAATTTCTCAAAACTCTTGATGAAATTCTCATTGTGGAAAAAGGAATTGAAAAATCCACAGTAGAGGCCTTAATTAAAGAACGTGATGAAGCCCGCGCGGCCAGGGACTGGAGTAAGTCAGATGAGGCCCGTGATAAACTCCTCGAAATGGGCATTGAAATCATGGACTCTCCAGCGGGAACCACATGGGAAGTGAAGAAGTGACAAAATCTCTTAAAATAGACATTCATAATCACATTCTTCCTAGTAAGGTTCCTCCTTTTAAGGAGGAATTCGGCTATGGGGGCTTTATTGAGCTCCACCCCAAAGAGAATGGTTACGCAGATATGGTTCGCGACGATGGCAAATTCTTTCGTGCCGTTGAACCTAATTGCATGGATATTGAAGTTCGCCTTGAAGAGATGGACCGCTTTGGTGTTGATATTCAGGTTCTTTCAACAGTCCCCGTTATGTTTAGTGAATGGGCTAAACCTGAGCACACGTTGAGAGTTAATCATTTTTTAAATGAGGATATTGCCGAGAAAGTCTCCCGCTACCCCAAGCGCTTCATTGGACTTGGTACCATTCCTCTCAATGACCCTGAGCTGGGCTGTAGAGAATTAGAAGTCTGTATTAATGATCTAAAGCTTCCTGGCGTTCAAATTGGCAGCCACTACGGAAGCCTTAATCTCTCCGATAAAAGTCTCTTCCCTTTCTATGAAGAGGCCGAAAAGCTGGGTGCTGCTATTCTTGTGCATCCCTGGGATATGATGGGTAAGGACACTATGCCTGACTATTGGCTCCCATGGTTAGTAGGTATGCCGGCAGAGACGACGAGGGCCATTTGCTCTATGATCTTTGGTGGAGTCTTTGAAAAGTTTCCTAAGCTTCGCGTCTGTTTTGCTCACGGTGGAGGCTCTTTCGCCTACACCCTAGGGCGTATTGAGCACGGCTTTAACGTCAGACCTGATCTGTGCCAAGTCGATAATCCTATCAATCCACGTGAGTATCTTGGAAAGTTCTACGTCGACTCTATCAATCATGACCCTAAAGCCCTTCAATATAATATTGATATCCTTGGCGTGAACTCTATCATGCTGGGAACTGATTATCCCTTCCCTTTAGGTGAACTTGAACCCGGTAAGCTTATTGAAGAAGGAATGCCTCATCTTAGTGCGAGCGATAAGGAAAGACTCCTTAGCGGCAGTGCTCTTGAGTGGCTTAATCTTCCTAAAGAAAAGTTTCTATGAAAAAAGCAGAACGAGCAGCTCACATCGATAAAAGACTTGAAGAACTCTACCCCGTTGTTCCCGTCCCTCTCGATCACAAAGACCCCTATACTCTCCTCATTGCCGTCCTTCTTTCGGCCCAGTGTACAGATATTCGAGTCAACCAAGTAACACCTCACCTCTTTAAAAAAGCCGATAACCCAAAAAGTATGGTGAAACTTTCTGTTCAAGAAATTGAAGATATTATCCGCCCCTGTGGACTAGCACCACGAAAAGCGAAAGCGATTTGGACCTTATCGCAAATGCTCCTTGATCATCACAACGGAGAAGTCCCCAATGACCTTGTAGAGCTTGAAAAACTACCAGGGGTTGGCCACAAAACGGCAAGTGTAGTCGTCAGTCAGGCCTTTGGTGTTCCGGCCTTTCCCGTCGACACTCATATCCATCGACTCTGCCAACGCTGGGGTCTAACTAATGGCAAGAATGTTGTTCAAACTGAGAATGACTGTAAAAAACTCTTCCCCAAGGAAAGGTGGAATAAGCTCCATCTGCAAATTATTTTCTATGGTCGTGAATACTGTACCGCGAGAGGCTGTGATGGTACGAAGTGCCCACTTTGTACAGAGGTTTACCCGAATAGAAAAAATCCAAAAGTTGTCAAAAAACCATAAGAAAATGCCCCTCTAAAAAGGGGCTCTCTCACTATTCTGTCTCGAGATTAGATTTTCTTTGAGCGCGTCTTGCAGCACGCTTAGCCTTAATTTCGGCCCTCTTTGCTTTTCGCTCTTCTTGTCTCGCTTGTCTTCTCGCTTGCCTTTCTTCACGCTTCTGTTTTCTCTGCTCCATGCGTTCTTCTTTTTTTTCAAGATGCTCTTCCTTATTTTGTTCACGACGTGCTTGTCGTTCAGCTCTTCGCGCTTTTCGCGCCTCTTTGCGAGAGGCTTGATCTGAGTCTTCAGCCTGAAGAGGAAAAAATGAAATAAAGAGAGATAAAAGAGTAAGGCATTTGAGGGTTCTTTTCATGAATTAAACTCCATAATAGGTTTTCTTAAATTTTAGAGCTAATCTTCCAAAACCCCTAACTAAAAAAAAAGCCTCCCGAAGGAGGCTTAATAGACTATTTTAAACAGGTAACCTTAAGAGAGTCGACTCTATCCAGATACCTATGGTCATCAAAGAAACTATCCGCACTGATATCCCCTCTAAAGTCTCTAAGTCCTTCATTATCATAGAGAGTCACCTTGGCATTGGCACCCACTTCAATCATATTGATGTCATGCTCAATATCCGCACCGAGCGCGGCATCGATATCATAGATCGCGGAATTACCGACCATATTTAAAATGGCAAAATCATGACTCTTATCCATATGAAGGCGAGCATAACAACCATTGGCAGCATTCCTCTCTCCTAATGAAAAGTCACTTCCTGCTTCACTCCAGTAGAGATGTCCTTTAGAAAAACCGAGTACACTAGTGGCCAAAACAAATAATGCACCTACTGTTAATTTCTTCATAAAACTTCCTTTTGTTAGTGGTTTAAATAGCAACAAAGCTATTTTTCTAAAAAAAGATTAAGAGTGATCCCCCTCAAAGACTTTTTCCAAACGTTAAGAGAATGTGTAATTATTTAAACAAATTCACTCTAGAGTTCAGAGGAAATAAAGGGTTAGATCCCATAGAATTTAACTATCAAACAATAGCTTTTTAATAATTTAAAAAATCATCAAAAGAACCAATAATAGGTAAAGACAAGAGGAGGTCGCATGACGACAACAGAAAGAAAATTACCAGAAGTATATGACATCGCCGTCATCGGTGCCGGTGCTGCAGGAATGATGGCCGCCTTAAGAGGTGTACTTAATAATGACACTGTTCTTCTCTTTGGAGGAACCTCAAAAGATAAGAAGAAATCTCGCGCCCAATGGGTAGGAAAGGTAGACAATATCCCAGGTTTTTCAATTTACAAAAAAGGGATTCTTGATCCCAATAAAGAAACTCTCAACTTTATCAAAGAGAGTGAGTTTTCAGAGAATCTTTTCCACCACCCAAGCACAGGGGTTGAGGACATCATTAAAGAAGATGGCCACTTTACGATTAAAGCCTCCAAAGAAGAGTCTTTCAAAGCAAAGTATGTCATCCTCGCGACAGGTGTTATGGATGTTCAACCTAAAATAGAAGGGACAATTAATACCATCTTTCCCTATGCTAACGTTCAAAGTGTCGATTATTGCATCCGTTGTGATGGCCACCATGTCAAAAATAAGGAAACGGCTATTATTGGAAATGATGGCGAGAGTGCTGCCTGGATCGCAGTGCTGCTCCATGAGCGCTACAATCCACCCCACATTACTGTTATCACCGACGGCCATGAGCCCAATTACAGTGACGACCTCAAGAAACTACTTGAACTCTATAAAATCCAAGTCATTACCAAAGGACTTGACGGTATTAGAGGCGATGAAAAGACAGGTAAACTAGAGGGCTTCTATTTTTGCGATGGCACTTTTCAACCTGTCGATTTCGCCTTCATAAGCTTAGGTATGCTCGTTTATAACGAACTCGCGAGTAAGATGAAAGCGGCAACCGATGAAAGAGGCTTCGTGACAACAAGTGAGAAAGGAGAAAGCTCAATTGACGGTCTCTATGTTGCTGGAGATTTAAGAGCCAATACAAAAAAACAAATCTACACAGCATGGGACACAGCGGTCGATGCTGCAGACGATATCAACACAAGGCTTCGTCGTGAAAAACGCCAAGCCCTATTAAGTCAAAACTAATTAATCCATAAGGAGGATTTTATGAGTAATAAATTAGAAAATATTGAAGGACAAAATGTTCCTCAAGTGAAGTTTCAGGTAAGAGAAAATGACCAGTGGCAAACATGGACAACAGATGACCTTTTTAAAGGTAAGAAAGTTGTTCTCTTTGCTCTTCCGGGAGCTTTCACCCCTACCTGTAGTTCAACCCACCTTCCGCGCTATAATGATTTAGCAGGTGAGTTCAAAAAAGCTGGTGTCGATGATGTGATTTGCTTAAGTGTTAATGACACCTTTGTCATGAATGCTTGGAAAGAGGGACAGGAAGCTGAAAATGTGACCTTTCTTCCCGATGGTAATGGTGAGTTTACAAGTGGCATGGGAATGCTCGTGGACAAAAAAGATCTTGGTTTTGGCCCAAGAACTTGGCGTTACAGTATGCTTGTAAACGACGGTAAAATTGAAAAGATGTTCATCGAACCCGACGTTCCAGGTGACCCCTTTGAAGTGAGTGATGCCGATACCATGCTAGACTACCTCGCACCAAATTCAGCGCGCCCTAAAGAGATCACCATCTTTAGTAAG
>Ga0208203_1001267_pt1 | contig 10115 bp, 9 predicted proteins | sample DeeseametaMP2914_FD_184167 | JGI IMG/M metagenome (GOLD analysis project Ga0208203, IMG submission 184167) | Marine microbial communities from the Deep Atlantic Ocean - MP2914 (SPAdes) | ecosystem: Environmental > Aquatic > Marine > Oceanic | place: West of Santa Cruz de la Palma, Atlantic Ocean...
GTTTCTGCTATTAAGCAGTATGAGTCCGAGATGGATGAGCCAACAATGACGGGATTTCTTGAAAATATCGCACTGGACAGTGCCGTTGATGAGTCGGAGGAACCTGAAAAAGAGGTTTCTATGATGACAATTCATGGATCTAAGGGGTTGGAGTATCCCTATGTGTTTGTCACTGGGACAGAAGAGACTCTATTCCCTTCTTACAGAAGCATTGAAAGTGGCGATGATGCTATAGAAGAGGAAAGAAGATTGTTCTATGTCGCCATGACTAGAGCAATGAAGAAATTGTATATACTTTTTGCCCAAGGGCGAATGCTTTGGGGAAGTGTAAAATTTAATGGGCCAAGTAGATTCTTGGATGAAATTCCAGAAAACTACTATCAATGGGACTTCTTTAAGGCGAATTCTCCTTTTGGAAAGCAGAAAAAAAAGCCTTCCAATGGGTTTGACTACGATGATGATTTCAACCAGGCACATGACTATGGGGAAAAAGAAGTCGTTTACAGTCAAACTTTCACCCCAAGTAAGACTCCAGTTCAAATGAGCACGTTTCCAGAGGGCACGATGGTTAAACATAAGCTTTATGGTGAAGGAAGAATTCTTGAAAGTAGAGGAGTTGGGAAAGAAGAGAAAATTGTGATTTTATTTAGAGATGGCGCCAGAAAAAAGTTTATGGCCAAGTTCGCGCCAATTGAGAAGGTTTAAGGTGATTGTATGAATAAAAAAATTAAAATTGTATTAGGTTTATTTCTCGTTCTTTTAGTTGGGATTGGATCAGTTTTTTATTTCGTTTCTAAAAAAATCGATCCTCAACTAATTAAAGCAAAGACAATTCAGGCCATAGAAAAAGCATTGCCAGGATCAAAGGTTAAAATTAGTGAAGTTAAATACAGCTTAGGGTTCAAAGTTGATCTTAACATACAGGGCTTTAACATATCTAATGCCAAGTCAAATGAGGTTCTTTTTAATGTTCAAGAACTAAGTGTGGATGTTCCAATTCTTTCCATTTTAATGAACGGCGGAACTGTTGATGTGAAAGTTGTTTCACCAGAATTAAATTTGGAAACTTTTGCAGACGGAACGAATAATTGGAGTAAGGTCTTGCCAGCTCCTTCTCCTAGCGAAGCTAAAACAAAAGATTCAAGCAAATCAGAGGGTAATAAGGCTCAAGGCCTTGAGTTGCCAAGTTTTGTGGAAAAAAGCAAAGTTGATTTAAAAGTCTCAAATTTAAAGCTTACCTTTACTCAAGATAAGACAAAATCGACTGAAGTGTTAGTTAATAAGATTCTTTTGAAAGATTTAAACTTAAAGAAAACTACTGCTTTTGAAGTTATGTCAAATATTGACTATGGCCTAGATGTTGGAAAAAACATTAAGGCGAAGACTCAGATAATAGGCGAAGTTGCCCTCAATAAATATATAGAAGAGGGAATTGTTGATTTAAACATGATGGTTGGTGTTGAAGACATCAAACTTTCATGGATGCCAATGAAATTGCCTAATCTTAAGAACGTTATTCGTTTAAATATGTCCTCAAAACAAGATGTTTCGGGTGATATTAGGTCTGAGGGAGAATCACTATTCGAGTTGGAGGCTAAATACAATGTTGCAAATGATTTTACCAAAGTTTCAATTACAAATATAAACTTTGCTCTTCAGTTGGAAAGATTGTCTAAAATCTTGAAGTTAGATAGTGGCGATAGTGTTGTGTTTAATAAGAGTGCTCTAGGTCTTAGAGGTTCAGCCGGAATCGACTTAAAGAGAGAGACATTTAGCCCTGGACTTTCTTTTATGCTGACTAGGCCACTTGAATTTAACACGCAAGGAAAGCAGGTTAAATCAACTTTGAATGGAAGTTTTGAGGGGAGAGTGCTTTCTGCCAAAATAAAGAACGAGCTATTATCTGGAGTTGCTACCCTCGATGTTGTGACGAAACTGAATCCAATGAAACTTCCTGAGGAAATAAGCAATTTTGAACCCATCGAAATGAAGCTGCTAGTTACAAACATTATTTTAGAAAAACCGTTTATTCAAAACATCTTATACTCCAAGTCCGGGGATTCGAAAGAGAAAGAGTCTGATGCACAGGCACAAAGTAAAACTTCTTCTGAGGGAGGTGTCCCTTCAAAAATAGATTTTCCTCCTTTCAATCTTAAAATTGAAGGAAAACATATTTTTATCGACAAACAAGAGATGTTGCTAAGTGGGGAAATCAGGGGGAAAAACCAAGTTGTTACGACGCCTAAATTAAAAATTCGTTACGGGAGTGGAAGTGCACAATTAGATTCAGAAACTAGGTTGAAAGCAACGGACAATATCTCTTCAAATTTCAGCTTAATCCTTAAACAGATGGATTTCAGGGGATTCAATGCTTTTCTACCTCCGCTGCTTAGTGAGGTCCGTGGAAGTTATGAAGGTCAAATTAAAGGGGTGATAAATAATAAAAAGACTCTGACGTATAGTGTTGAAAGTAATCTTAGTGCATCAAACGGTGAACTAAAAAACTTAAATCTATCTTCTTTTATCTTGCCCTTGATAGAAAAGTTGCCATTTGCAAAAGGGAAAGTTGGACCTGATAAATTACAGGTAACAGATAGGTTTGATAAATTATCTTTAAATGCCAAGGCGACGGAAAAGTATATTTTCCTAAATCAATTTGCTTTTTACGGGAACAATAGCAATGCAGTTATTAAAGCTGATGGAAAAGTCGGTATGGAGGACAGCCTTCCTTCATCGATCAAGGCAAGCTTACTAATAAAGGATATCCAAAGCGACATAAAGAAAGCTACGGGACAGTCTGATGTGCCAGTACTGTTGGAGGGGAGTGGCTTCTCAATTATGCCCCAATATAAATATACAACTGACAAATTGACTGAGAGAGCTGCAAAAGTCGAAATTACAAAGCAAAAGAAAAAAATTCAAAAGAAAGTCGATATTGAAAGAAAGAAGTTAGAAGAAAAATTAAAAAACAAGGCAAAAGATCTGTTGAAAGGTTTTAAACTTTAATAAAAGGCGAAATCTCTATGAAAAAAGCGTCGATTGATATTGGCTCCAATTCCATTCTTCTCCTTGTGGCTGAAGTTAGAGATGGCAAACTAATAAGCGTTATTGAAAATGAGTCCAGAATTACTGGTCTGGGAAGAAACTTGGACGAAGCTGGTGAATTCATTGAAGAGGCAATGGAAGACAGCTTAAAAGCTTTGGAAGAGTATAAAAATATTTGCAGTAGGGCAGGAGTCGCCTCTGAAAATATTATTGCTACAGCTACGGAAGCTAGTAGAGTTGCAAAAAACTCGAAGGAGTTTTTTAATATTGTTAAAAGAAACTTTGGTATAGATGTCACTGTTATCAATGGGGAAGGTGAAGCTTTTTACTCTGCAAGGGGAGTTCTTGTAGGTGAAGACAGATTAGATAAAGATATTGTGATCATGGATATTGGTGGTGCCTCGACCGAATTTATTGCTTTGGATGAAGAGGGAGATATTAAATACTCCTTCAGCTTGCCTGTTGGATCAGTTCGCTCTACCAATTGGCTGGAAAAGAATGACTTTAAGTCGAGGTTTGAAGCGGCAGTGAAGCCATTTATGGAGAGATTGGATAACGTTCATGCTCCTTTACTTCATTGTGTGGCGGGAACACTTACTTCTCTGGCGAATATGCACCTAAAAAATAAAGACTTCGTTGAGAATGATGTTCATGGGCATATCTTATGTATGGAGGATGTTGTGAACTTGGTTGATAAATACTCAAGCTCCAGCCCTGAAGATTTTCTTTCAGAGTTCCCGTTTCTTGGGAAGAGGTCCCATGCAATAAGAGGCGGACTCATTCTTACCAAGACACTAGGTGAATTAGTAAAAGTTAAAGAGTTTAAAGTAAGTACTTACGGTCTCAGGTATGGAACATTGCTTGAGGGATGTATAGAGGAGAAGTATGTCCACTGAAAGGTTTAGTCGTGGTGATGTTGTTTTCTTAGAGGGCCAGCCCGCTAAAAGCTTTTTCATTGTTCATTCCGGAAAGGTTGCCTGTGTAAAGCGACATGACCGTCTAGTCGTTACCTACATGGCCGGAGCTGGAGATTTGGTCGCAGAGGAGACAATTCTTGGTTTTAAAAAGAAATATGAGCATTCCGCAATAGTTTTAGAGGACTGTGAACTCGTGTCCGTTAGTGCAGAAGATGCACAAAAGGTCGTTAACAGTAAAAGTGAATGGATTAAAAATATACTCGTTAATATGAGTGAAAAAATTAAAAATACTTCGGATTCAATTACAGAGCATAGAATCGAAGATGATCGTCTATATAAGGGAGAACCTCTTAGGGAAGAGGATTACGCCCTTATACAAAATAAATTAATTTGATAATTTTATGATGCCTCTTCGGCTAAGCTCAATGGCATTTTGAAGTACACGGTTTTGGGCCTTGAGGCATTCATTCTTTTTCGAGCTAAGATCTCTGCTCATTACATTAAAAGCCTGTTCGGCCCTACTTCGATCCATGGCGGTCAGGACCTTCTTTTGAAAAGACTTTGGTGAAAGGTAAAGGGCTAGCCCAATAATCGCTGGAGTCGTTACCTGCATGATTTTGGCGATTGACTCGGAGTCTGCAGTCAATAAGTCTTTAAATGAAAAACTTTGCTCTGAGAGCTCTTTTGCCATGGAAGCATTTCTTAGACTGATATTTTTTAGGAGCTTTTGCCTTTCGTTGCCATCAAGGTGTTGAAGAAGCTCAATAGCTTGCTTCTTCCCATTGATGTAATAACCTTTTTGAGATGATTCTTGGTTCATTAATAGCTCCTTCTAGCTCTCAAGCTTAAGTTTCTCAGCCTCAAGTCTTCTGCGGGCATTTTCAATATACTCTTGATGCTTTTCTTTTTGGTTTTCTATTTCTTTATCGTGTGCAAGTTGAAGTTCTTCTAATTGTTGTTCATGAGTGAGTATTGTCTCCTCTCTCATTTTTTCGTAACGCTTTTCTTCTTTTTCAATTATTTGCTCGTTCTTTTTTCTGATATCACTAAGCTTCGCCTCGAGTTCCGCCTGTTCTTGAAAAGCCTCTTGGTCATACTCTTTTTGAATACGCTTCACTGCCGCCTGGTTTTGCTCTTTAAGCTTGTCTAGCTCAGCACGCATTTCACGACCTTCCTTTCGAAGTTCAAAGGCATGGCGGGTTTGCATTGCCTCTTGTTTTTTTTGATAGGATTGTAGCTTTATGCCGTCCATATTTTTCCCATTCTGATAGTTATGCCATTAAGGGCATTCTTGTAATATAATACTAAAAGCAAAGTGAAAGGTTCAAGGAGGCAAAAAATGGTTAAAACCACCATAAATAATGGAAAAAAGGTTTACCTCGTGGCAGGAATGCGAACTCCTTTTGGCAAGTTTGGTGGCAGTTTAAGGAGTATTAACCCTGTTGATCTTGCCGTGCATGCTTCCAAGGGTCTTTTTACCACTTTGGGCCTTGCCCCGGATATAGTTGATCATGTAATTTTTGGAAATGTTGCCCCATCTACAACTGATACTATCTACGGAGGAAGGCATCTGGCATTAAAGCTTGGAATGCCAAAAACTACACCTGGGTATAATGTGAATAGGCTTTGCGGGTCCGGTATACAAATAATCTTGGACGCCGTAAATCTTATTAAACTTCAGAAGGCCGATGTTGTATTGGCTGCGGGCTCAGAGAATATGTCCCTAATGCCTCAACTATTGTATGGAGCAAGGTTTGGAACTAGATACGGGAATTTGCAAACAGTAGACATGTTATTAGATACTCTCACTGACAAATTTACCGGCATGCCAATGGCAATGACGGCTGAAAAAATGGCCGAGATTTATGATGTTTCCCGGAAAAGATGTGATGAGTTCTCCATGAGATCTCACTTGAAAGCCTGCGAGGCGAAAAAACAGGGCTTTTTGAAAGGAGAGATAACACCATATGAATCTAAACAAGGCGAATGCCGAGAAGATGAGCATGTAAGAGGGGAAGTGAAGCTTGAGGAGCTGATGGCATTGACTCCAAGCTTTAAGAAAGGTGGGGTGGTTACTCCCGCAACTGCGTCTGGGGTTGTTGATGGTGCCTGTTCGGTTCTTGTAGCATCTGAATCCGCAGTAAAAAGGTTTAACCTTTCGCCTTTGGCTGAAATTGTTGATGGAGAAGTCATTGGTGTTGACCCAACAATTATGGGAATAGGCCCTGTGCCAGCAGTTAAGAAGTTACTAGATCAAAATAGCTTGAAAGTTGATGACGTTGATCTCTTTGAAATAAATGAAGCCTTTGCCGTTCAAGTTCTCGCATGTTCTGATGAGTTAAGGCTTAGTGAGTCCAAATTGAATGTCTGGGGAGGCTCGATCGCTGTGGGACACCCCCTAGGAGCAACAGGCACAAGACTCGCCCTAACGTTGGCCAGACAACTGTCTGTCTTAGATAAACAATATGGTGTAGCCTCAGCCTGTATCGGTGGTGGACAAGGTATTTCAGTATTATTAAAAAAAGTCTGAGTGATAAATATGCAACTTGATTTAGATGATTTGAATAAATTTAAAGAGTGGCTAGAGCTTGATCTTGATAGCATTTCTTGGGAAGGTAGATTCCTTGAGGAGTTTGAAGACTTCTGGAATGCTCTTTTTATTGAAAACAGGAATGTTGAATTCTATTTCAGTCGAATTGATCTCTTGAAAAGCAAGGCCACATCTGGACCACTTGTAACCTGGTTTAATTGGCTAAGAGAGAAATTTATTTGCTACCTCTTCTTATACAAAGGTTTCACGATCAGAGAGCTTGGGATTATCTCCCTGAAGGATGAAAAGGCCGTGGCATTAATCCTTCGAGACTTTTTTATTGAAAGGTTTCCACATTTGGAAGAGAGCTTGAACGATAGTTTTCAGGTCGGAACAAAAATAAGCAAAAATCTTCAGTTAACCTTCAAAAATATTCAGGATCGTTTAGTTCTGACTAGCGGCCTACGAGGAAGCTTAGAGGATGAAGTGCTAACGACTTTGGAGGTTACTCTCTACCCCGACTGGAAAACTATTCATGAGCTTCTTAAGAAGATGAATGACGATAACAAAATCAATCTTGATAAAATGGTGAAGGGAGCCAGTTTTAATAAACAACTGAAATTCTTCCAAGAGTTAGCACTTTTATTTCTTTTTGGCGGCCTTTTAATCTTTACAGTTAAGGTGATTAATAAGCATTACGAAGACTATCTGATACAAAAAATTTCCTTATTTGAGCCCAATTTTTTCTGGCTGGATAAAAGTCTTTCATTTAAGTCAAAAGACCCGCTTGCTGCAAATGAAGTTGAACTGAGCTACAAAGAATTAGAAAAGCTTGAGGCATTAGAGTCTAAAAGTGTTTTTAAAGATGAGACCAGTTCTTCAAGATATGATGTTGAGTCTGATGTTGTTCTTACTTCTGTTGAGGCTTTGCCAAGAGATTTCACTGTAGCTGATTTGGAACAGTCAGAATACGAAGAAGTTAAGAAGGGAGGCTATAGGGATTCTCGATATGGCCGAAGGAAGGCGTATCGAGTGATGATGACATCCGTAAACCCAAAAGAAACAAAGCAAAAGCTACTAAAGGTTTTGAAGTTTTTTGAGGTTAAGCAAGTTGATAATGTAAAGCCAGGGACAAGCATACCAGGTGGTCTGTACTTCAACCTTTATGTTAAAAGAAACAATTTAAAAGAGTTCCTCTCTAGGGTGTCTTCTGTAGAAGAGTCTACAATCCTTGAAAGCAAGACGGTCTTTGGCGGTCCTTATGGCACAAATAAAGTATTCATATGGATAAAGAATATTTAAAGTTCTGGCAAATCACGTCCCAGAAGTGTCATGTGAAATTAGCAGTAAAGCTGAACTGCAAACAACCTATTAAACAATAAACTTTTTAGAAAGCTCGTTCTGGTAAAGTTGGTGAATAAGCTACTATTCGTTTTTACTAGTTTAATCTTCACCAATTAATTTAAAAATGAAAATATACTAGGTGAGGTATGAATCGTCTGATCTTACCTTTCTTCAAGGCTAACTGATAGCATCTTGTCACCTTTTTTTATTTCATCAAGCAATTCAACTCCCTTTATAACTTCTCCAAAGACAGTGTATTTGCCATCTAGATGAGGTAAGCTTTTTAGTGCGATATAAAACTGGGAGTCGGCACTATTTAAATCCCTTCCACGTGCCATTGCTACGGTGCCTTTCTTATGGGGAATTGAGTTGATCTCAGCTTTAAGTTTCTTGCCACTGCCGCCATTACCGGTTCCAGTTGGATCACCCCCTTGGATGACGAAGTTTTCTATAACTCTGTGAAAAATAAGGCCATTGTAGAATCCGTCATTTACCAAGTTTTTAAACCTGGAAGTTGTTATTGGAGCCTTTTCTGTAAAAAGTTTAAAAACAACATCTCCATGTACTGTCTTAATTCGAACCAGGTTCAAGTTTTTGTTGGTAACAGAAGCGTCCTTGAAGCATCCATATGTTAGGAATGTAACGATTAAACAAATAAGGAGGTGTTTGATTGATTGTTTTGAAATAGTCATTAGGCTTACCTTCGATAAGTTAGTGGGCAGATATTGAAAAAAATCTCCCTTAAAAATATTTTATACATTTTTTTAAAAAAAGATATTGACAGAAAATAACAGTTTTTCTAGATTATGCCTTCGCGAACACAGCAAGTTGTTAAGTGGGGGTGTAGCTCAGTTGGGAGAGCATCTGATTTGCATTCAGAGGGTCGCAGGTTCGACTCCTGTCATCTCCACCAAACAAAAAAATAATTTGCTTTTTTCGTTTTTTTTCTTGCCTTTGAAAATTTAATGTTGTAAAAACGCTGAACTTTCAAAATTTAGAAAAAATTTAGAAGCTCTTTGACATTTGAATAAAGTTTATAGATTTGCCCGTTTGGGCAATCAAGATGAGAAAGGACCCGTTCAATGAACGATGTCGGATGAATAGACGAGATACTTTTAGTATCCCTCCGACGGTAGACATGGTGACATGAGCTACTTCGTCTAGAACACCAAACGAACTATGAGCTAATTTAAAAGTTTAAATTACTTCAGGTTTTAATCAAAATTAATTTCAATTTTAGATATTACTTGGAGAGTTTGATCCTGGCTCAGAACGAACGCTGGTGGCATGCCTAATACATGCAAGTCGAACGAGAAAGCACTTCGGTGTGAGTACAGTGGCGCACGGGTGAGTAACGCGTAGGTGACGTGCCTTTTAGTGGGGGACAACATCGGGAAACCGGTGCTAATACCGCATAAGTTAAGCGAAATTGGAAAAGCTTAAGAAAGTGGGCTCCGGCTCACGCTGAAAGATCGGCCTGCGTAGCATTAGCTTGTTGGTGGGGTAATGGCCTACCAAGGCTACGATGCTTAACTGGTCTGAGAGGATGATCAGTCACACTGGAACTGAGACACGGTCCAGACTCCTACGGGAGGCAGCAGTAGGGAATATTGCGCAATGGGGGAAACCCTGACGCAGCAATGCCACGTGAGTGAGGAAGGCCTTCGGGTTGTAAAGCTCTGTCCTATAGGAAGAATTGCATTACGGTTAATACCCGTAGTGTTTGACGGTACTATAGAAGAAAGCACCGGCTAACTCCGTGCCAGCAGCCGCGGTAATACGGAGGGTGCAAGCGTTGTTCGGATTTACTGGGCGTAAAGCGCGCGCAGGCGGACTGGTAAGTCAGATGTGAAATCTCGGGGCTCAACCCCGAAACTGCGTCTGAAACTACTAGTCTAGAGTCTCATAGGGGGCAGGGGAATTTCACGTGTAGGGGTAAAATCCGTAGAGATGTGAAGGAACACCCGTGGCGAAGGCGCCTGCCTGGATGAGTACTGACGCTGAGGCGCGAAAGCGTGGGGAGCAAACAGGATTAGATACCCTGGTAGTCCACGCCGTAAACGATGAGTACTAGCCCTTGGAGGTATTGACCCCTTCAGGAGCGCAGCTAACGCATTAAGTACTCCGCCTGGGAAGTACGGCCGCAAGGCTAAAACTCAAAGGAATTGACGGGGGCCCGCACAAGCGGTGGATTATGTGGTTTAATTCGAAGCAACGCGCAGAACCTTACCTAGGCTTGAAATCCTTCTAATCCCGAGTAATGTTGGGAGTGCCCGCAA
>Ga0208203_1001272_pt1 | contig 10088 bp, 8 predicted proteins | sample DeeseametaMP2914_FD_184167 | JGI IMG/M metagenome (GOLD analysis project Ga0208203, IMG submission 184167) | Marine microbial communities from the Deep Atlantic Ocean - MP2914 (SPAdes) | ecosystem: Environmental > Aquatic > Marine > Oceanic | place: West of Santa Cruz de la Palma, Atlantic Ocean...
TCGTGATTCACCTTTAATACCATCTCCTAGATTAAGAGTTTGTATTTTATTTTTTTTTAAAAAAAATTCTGCTTTTTTTAGCATATCTATACCTGAAGCTAGTAAAATATTTTGAACATTTTTAAAAATCGGATTATTTTTTTTTGGATTTTCAATAATTTTTCCTTTTATCCCTTTTTTTAAAAATTCAAAAATTTTCTTATTTTTAATTTTATATTTTTCTAAAATTTTAATTGCATTCTTGAAAGTAGTAGGATCAGGACAACAAGGTCCAGATGCTATATCTGTAATTTTATTTCCTGTTACATCTGAAATGACTAAAGAAATAATTTTTGCTTTTGTGTATAAAGGTATTTTTCCTCCATGAACTTTTGATAAATGTTTTCTTACTGTGTTAATTTCACTAATTTCTGCTCCACAATTTAGCAAATCTTTTGTTACAATTTTTAAATCATTCATAGATAAACCACTTTGTGGCACTGTCATGAGACTAGATCCACCGCCGCTTATCAAACATAAAAGCAAATCATTGCTATTTAATTTTTGTATATTACTAATAAATTTATTAGCAGCTTTCATACCCGATGTATCTGGCATTGGGTGCCCTGATTCATAAATTTTAATTTTTTTAGTTTTTAGCGAGTGTTTATATCTTGTTATTACACTTCCGCTTAAAGATAAATTTTTTGGCCAATTCTTTTCAATTGCTTTAGCCATAGATGCTGCAGCTTTACCAGCACCAATAACAAATGTTCTACCTTTTGGTGGATTTGGTAATTTGTTTTTAATTATATTTTCAGGTTTCACAGCATCTAAACCCGCTTTAAATGAATTAATTAGTATTTTTTTTGCATCCATAACGTAAAAATAATATGAAACTTTGAGTTACAAAATGTGTATTGTAAAATAATTTCAAAAATATGATATTTATTTAATAATTAATTGAAACAATTTTCTAATTATTTTCAAAAAAATAGTCTTTTTTTATATGATTAACAATTCTCTAAAAACAATTATTTTAGCCGCTGGAGAAAGTAAAAGAATACTATCATCACAATCTAAAATCTTACACACAGTTGGGGGCAAAACAATTCTAGGACATGTTTTAGATAATGTAGGAAAAATAATTAGCAAAAAAAATATTAACATAGTAATTAGCCCTAAATTAAATAAATTAAAAAATGAATATAAAAAAATTAATTTTTCCTTTCAAAAAAAACCCTTAGGAACAGCACATGCTGTTTTATCTAGTAAAAAATTTTATTCAAAATCAAAGGAAGATATTTTAATACTTTATGCCGATAATCCCTTCATTGATGAAAAAATTATTAAAGATATGGTTAATTTAAAAAAAGAAAAGAATTCTGATATTGTTTTGCTTGCTGTTAATACAGATAAAAAGAATGAATATGGCAGAATTATATTAAATGATGAAGATAAAGTTAAAAAAATCGTTGAGTTTAAAGATGCAACAATTGATCAGAAAAAAATTTCATTATGTAATTCTGGAATTATGTTATTAAAAAGTGAAGTTTTGAGAAAATTAATTACAAAAATTAAATCGAAAAATAAAAAAAAGGAATATTACTTAACTGATATTGTTGATTTAGCAAACAAGAATAATTTTAAAGTAGACTATGTAAAATCAAATTTTTTAAAAACTTTAGGAGTTAATACAAAACAGGAGCTAGCAATTGCAGAGGAACATTATCAAAATATTCTAAGAGAAAAATTTATTTCTGCAGGTATAAAATTATTAGATCCGAAAAGTGTTTTTTTTAACTATGATACAAAAATAGGTAAAGATGTAATTATTGAACCAAATGTTTTTTTTGGTCCAAATGTAATAATTAAAAACAATGTTCATATAAAAGCTTTTTCACATATTGAAGGAGTAAAAATTTTAGATAATGCAGTTGTAGGACCTTTTGCAAGATTAAGACCTGGGACAGTGATAGGGCCTAACAGTCACGTTGGTAATTTTGTAGAAATAAAAAAAACACATATACAAAAGAATTCTAAAGTAAATCACTTATCATATTTAGGAGATAGTAATATTGGTGAGAATGTAAATATTGGCGCCGGAGTTATTACTTGTAATTATGATGGTTCAAAAAAAAATAAAACTACGATTGAAGATAATGTATTTGTAGGTTCAAATGTTTCATTAGTTGCGCCAATAAAATTAAGTAAAAGTAGTCTAGTAGGAGCTGGAAGTGTTATAACTCAATCAGTAAAGAAAAATGCTTTAGCTGTAGAGAGAAATGAACAAAAAACATTTCCGAATTATAAAAAAAATAGGAAAAAATAAATTATGTGCGGAATAATTGGTGTAATTGGTCACAACAAAGTTTCATCTTTATTAATAGAAGGTTTAAAAAGATTAGAATATAGAGGATATGACTCTGCTGGTATAGCCACTTTATTAAATGGAAAAATAGATAGAAGAAGATCTCTAGGAAAAATAGAAAATTTAAAAAAACTGTTAAAAAAAAGTCCAATTAAAGGAAATGTTGGAATTGGTCATACTAGATGGGCAACTCATGGCATTCCAAGCAGGATAAACGCCCATCCACATTCTAGTGGAGATGTCGCAGTGGTTCATAATGGAATAATTGAAAATTATGATGTATTAAGAAAAGATTTAGAAAGAAAAAATATTATTTTTGAATCTGATACTGATACTGAGGTTATTGCACATTTAATTAGTTTTTTTTTAAAAAAAAATCTATCTCCTTTAAAAGCAACTATTACAGCATTAAAAAAAGTCGAAGGAGCATTTGCTTTGGGAATTATATTTTCTGGTATTAATAATTATTTAATTTGTGCAAAAAGAGGAAGTCCGCTTGCAATTGGTAAAGGGAAAAATTGTAATTATATTGGCTCAGATAGCATTGCATTGGCCCCATTAACACAAAAATTATGTTATTTAAACGAGGGAGATATTGCAGAGATTACTTCAAAAGATTTTAAAGTTTACGATCAAAGTGGAAAAAGAGTTAAAAGAAAAATAACTATAACTTCTTTAGCGAAAAATAAAATTAAAATGGGTGGTTACAATCATTTTATGCAAAAGGAAATTTTTGAACAACCTGCGGTAATTGGAGATGCATTAAAATATTTTATAGATACAAAAAAAAAGAAATTATTAATTCCATCTTTTGCAAAAAAAATTAAAAAAATAAAAGAAATTTATATTGCTGCGTGTGGTACTTCCTACCATGCCTCTCTTATTGGAAAATATTGGCTTGAAAAATATGCAAATATTAAAACTGAAGTTGATATAGCATCAGAATTTAGATATCGAAATATTATTAATATAAAAAATAGCTTAGGTGTTTTTCTATCTCAATCAGGTGAAACTGCAGATACCTTAGCGGTACTAAGGTACTTTAATCAACAAAAAGGCAAAACTTTAGGGATAATTAATAGCGCAGAAAGTAGCATTGCTAGAGAGTGTAATAACGTGATTGAAACTCATGCTGGACCAGAAATTGGCGTTGCCTCAACAAAAGCATTTACTACGCAATTAGTAGCTTTAGGAGCATTAACATTATTTATGGCTAACTTTAATAAAACAATGGGAGGAAATGAAATTAATAAATTATCTAATGCTTTGCTAGAAGCACCAGGACACATTAGTAAAATTCTTAAAATGGATAATATCTTTCATAAAACAGCTACCAATATCAAGAATGCAAAAAATATTTTATATATTGGAAGAGGTACGAATTATCCGATAGCTTTAGAAGGAGCATTAAAATTAAAAGAAATTTCTTACATACATGCAGAAGGATATCCGGCAGGGGAGATTAAACATGGGCCAATTGCTTTAATTGAAAAGGGAGTTCCTGTTATTGTTATAGCTCCATCAGATCAATTAATTGATAAAACAATTAGTAATGTGGAAGAGGTTTTATCCAGAGGTGCTAAAATAATTTTTATAAGCGATAAAAAAGGAATTAAAAAAATAAATAATAAAAAAATAACAACCATATGTTTGCCAGAAACTCATGAGTTAATTTCCCCAATACTTTATTCGATTCCAGTTCAATTAATTGCTTATCATACAGCAGTTCTTAAAGGAACAGATGTAGACCAACCTAGAAATCTTGCAAAATCAGTAACTGTGGAATAATTTTTGATTTCTAGGTTGGTCCTTTGTAAAATGGAATACTGATAGACTTTTATAAAGATAATGGTAGCAACAACTAAAGATAAAAAGAAACACAAAATCATACACAAACAAGTAGACAAAACTGTAGACTCTCCATGTATCAATGTTTGTAAGTATGATAAAAAAGAAGAATTTTGCATTGGATGTTACAGAACTAAACAGGAATTACAAGATTGGTGGATTATGACTCGAGAACAAAAGTTAGAAACATTAAAAAAACTTGAGGAACGACAACTGATATGAAAAAAAATAAGCTTTATTAAAATTTATTTTTTTCATTTATGAATAAACAAAAAACCTATTTAAAAACATTTAAATTATTATTCCCATTCTTATGGCCAAATAAGAGAAGTGATTTGCGCAAGCGAGTATCTTTAGCTCTTATATGTTTAATTTTAGCTAAAGTAGCCAGTGTCTATACGCCTCTTATATTGGGCAGATCAGTTGACTCATTAACAGAGCTCAGCTCAGGTATTAATTTGTTGATGCTAATCCCAATTGCCTTGATCATATCTTATGGAGTTGCTCGAATAGCATCATTAACATTTGAAGGAATGCGTGATGCTTTATTCTCCAAGGTTTCTCAGCATGCTATTCGTGAAGTCACTCTTACAATTTTTAAACATCTGCATTCATTATCGCTACAATTTCATCTAAACAGACAAACTGGGGCATTAAGCAAATTTATTGATAGGGGTACAAAGGGAATTGATTTCCTACTGCGTTATGTAATCTTTAATGTAGTTCCCACTTTTATTGAAATTATACTTGTCACTATTATACTTCTCAATCTCTATGGCTATTTTTATGCGCTCATTACAATTATTACTATAACGATTTATGTAATTCTTACTTTTGTAATTACACGGTGGCGAGTTCAATTTCGACGAGATATGAATAGTGCTGATAATTCTGTAAGTACAAAAATGATTGATAGCTTGATCAATTTTGAAACTGTAAAATATTTTAATAATGAAAATCATGAATTTAATCGTTTGGATGTATCTTTAAAAAAATATGAATTAGCAGCCAATAAAAGTAGGCATTCTCTTTCTTTATTAAATATAGCTCAGATTATTGTAATTATGTCAGGTATTACAATTATGTTGGTAATGACAGCATTTGGAATTAGAAGCAACGATATTAGTATTGGAGGTTTTGTAGTTATCAATGCTTATATGTTACAACTCTATCAACCACTTAATTTTCTAGGATCGGTTTACAGAGAGATTCAACAGTCATTAGTTGACATGGAAAATATGTTTAATTTGCTTGATGAAAAATCAAAAGTAAAAGATTCACTGAAGCAACTTAAAATTAACAGTAAAACTGAAATTAAATTTTCTAATATAAGTTTTGGCTATGATGAAAGAAGGACAGTTATAAAAGATATTTCCTTTGAAGTTCCTAATGGTAAAAAAGTCGCTATTGTCGGACCTACAGGTGCTGGCAAATCAACTATTAGTCGACTTTTGTTCCGTTTTTATGATCCAACAAATGGAAGTATTTATATTAATGATGAAAATATTAATAGCATTTCACAACACTCACTTAGAAAAATTATAGGTGTAGTTCCTCAAGATACTGTGCTCTTTAATGATACTATTCATTATAATATTTCTTATGGCGACCCTAAAGCTAGCGAAGATGATATAATAAATGCAGCTAAAAATGCAGATATACATAATTTTGTTATTAGTCTTCCTGACGGATATGAAACAATAGTAGGAGAAAGAGGTTTAAAATTATCGGGTGGTGAGAAACAAAGAGTCGCAATTGCTAGAACATTTTTAAAAAATCCAAAAATATTATTTTTTGATGAAGCAACATCGGCTCTTGATAGTACTACAGAAAAGGAAATACAAAAAAATTTAGAGAATATATCAAAAAATAAGACAACTCTTATTATCGCTCATCGTCTTTCTACAGCAGCTTATGCCGATAATATTATTGTATTAGATAAAGGATCAATAATAGAGCAAGGTTCTCATAATTATTTACTTGATTTAAAGGGTAAATATTTTGAAATGTGGGAAAAACAGAAAGCATGAAATAAAATATGACTTATATTGTTAATGACAATTGTATCAAATGTAAATTAATGGATTGTGTAGAGGTGTGCCCGGTAGACTGTTTTTATGAAGGTGAAAATATGCTCGCGATCAAACCCGACGAGTGTATAGATTGTGGGGTTTGTGAACCGGAGTGTCCCATAGATGCAATCAAGCCCGATACCGAAGAGGAAGCAAGTAAATGGGTGGACCATAATACAAAATACGGCGACCTATGGCCAAATATTACTAAAAAGAGAGCAGAGGATGTGCCTAAAGATCAAGAAAAATGGCGCAGTGTTAAAGATAAGTTTAAACATTTCAGTGAAAAACCAGGAAAAGGAGATTGAAAATTTAAATATGGGTAGAAAAAAAAAGATAAAGAAAATAAAAAAAGTAAAAAGAATAAAGAGAGAGAAAAAAAAACAAGAAAAAGTAGTAATTAGAAAATTAGTTGGGCAAAATACTTTAAAAACAAATGATGTAAAAATTCAAATTAAAAAAATAAAAAAGCAGCCCGCTGAAAAAAAACTTTATAATATTAAAGATTATGTTGTGTATCCAAAGCACGGTGTTGGAAAAATAATTTCTATCGACAAGGCCAAAATGGGAGATATTGATATAACTTTTTACAAAGTACTTATAGAAAAAGAAAAACTGACATTAAGTATACCCTTAAATCAACAATCGCATCTAAGGCCCGTTTCTAGTATTAGCCAAATTAATAAGGCAGCTTCTATTTTGAAAAGTAAACCAAGAATAAAAAGGACTATGTGGAGTAGAAGAGCTCAAGAATATGATCAAAAAATTAATTCGGGTAAGCTTTATGAATTAGCAGAAGTGGTAAGAGACTTAAATAAAAAAACAGATATAATTGCAGAACAATCTTATAGTGAAAGACAACTTTTTGAAAAAGCATATAATAGATTAAAGTCCGAACTTGAAGTAGTTTTAGGCGAAAAAGCTCAACAAAAAATGGATAAAGCCTTAAAATTTAAAGAAAATTCTCTTCAAAAAGAAACATTACTATAAAAAAAACGCCCTCCTTAAACTTTGTAAGGAGGGCGCAATTTTTCAAAAAAAGTATAGCTTATCTTCTTCTTTTTTTTGCTTTCTTTTTACCTTTTTTTGCTTTTTTTCGTTTAGCCATTTTTATGCTCCCTTTTATTTAATTAAAACAAATCATTCGAGTGATTCGTTTGTTAATTTTAGCTTTATGTTTTTTTTTACTGATGTCAAACATAAATTATGTTGACAAATTGCAAAAAAAATTAATTTAAAATAAATAAATTGATTATTTTTTTATATTTAAATAAACAAGCAATAACGTTGCTTTTTAAACATTTAAGTTGATTGTAATAAAATTAAATTAATTATTTTTTATAAAAACTTTCTAGTATATTTTTATATTTTGCAATTACTTTGTTTCTTTTTACTTTCATTGTCGGAGTTAGCATACCATTTTCAATTGAAAAGTTTTCACTAACTAAGTGAAAATTTTTTATTTTTTCAATTTGAACTAAATTTTCGTTAATTTTATTAATTATTTTGCCTATTTTATCTTTTTGTTCTTTGAATTCTTTGCTTGGAACAATTAAAGCGACTAAATAATTTTTTCCATCTCCCCATACCATGCACTGATCTATTGCCGCAGAGTTTGATAATTGATTTTCAATTTTAGCTGGAGAAATATTATCTCCACCTGCGCTAACAATTATATCTTTTTTTCTATCTGTAATTTTTAAATAGCCATCTTCAGGATCTATTTCTCCAATGTCACCTGTATATAGCCAGCCATCTTTAATAACTTTTTCAGTATCTTCTTTGTTATTCCAATAACCCAACATGACATTTTCTCCCTTAACTAAAATCTCTCCATCTTCAGCAATTTTAACTTGATTGCCTTTAAATGGAGGTCCTACGGTTTCGACCTTAATTTTGTGGATTGGGTTACAGCTAACTACTGGAGAAGTTTCTGTTAAACCATATCCTTGTAAGGTTGGCAGTCCAATGGCGTTTAAAAATTCACCTATCTCTCTATCTAGAGCTCCACCCCCAGAAACAAAAGCCCTTAAATTTCCACCAAACTGTTTTTTCACCTTTTTTCTAACTAAAGCGTTAACAATAAAATTCAAAAATTTTTCGGATAAACTCATTTTTTGTTTTAAAAGTTTTTTTCTTCCCAGAAAAATTGTTGCTTTAATTAATTTAGCTTTAAGTCCTTTTGCTTTTTTCATATTTATATTTATTTTGTTGTAAAGGTTCTGATAAAAACGAGGAACGGCCGTCATAATTGTCGGTTTAGCTTCCGAAATATTATCTAAAAGTTTTTCTATTTTTTCTGCATAAAAAACTTTTGCCCCAACTAAAATTTGTACAAACTGAACCGTATGTTCATAAGAATGTGATAAAGGAAGCCAGGTTAAAAAAATTGGTCTTTTATCTATTAATGGTTTTAAAATTTTACTAGCTCCTTCTAAATTATTTAATATTCCTCCGTGACTGAGAATAACGCCTTTGGGATTTCCTCCTGTTCCTGAAGTATATATTATGCAGGCAGGCGAAGTTCTTTTTAGATTTGTATTTTTTATTTTTTCATTTTCTAATAAATTTATTTTGACAATAGAATTAAAATCTAAATATTTATCCTCATCAACTCCTTCAATTTTATCTAAAGTAATTACTTTTTTTATATAAATTTTTTCTTTAATTATATTTTTAAGTTTATTGTGCATCTGATCATTAGAAATGATAATTACAGAAGGCTGGCAATCTTCGATTAAATATTTATAGTCTCTTTCGGTATATGTGGTGTAGGCGGGAACAGTAATACCGTTTGCTAGCATTACTGCAAGATCAGCAATTAGCCACTCCGGTCTATTTTCTGAAACTAAAAGGCATCTATCTCCATCATTGATATTTTTTTTTAAAATTTTAGCAAGTTTATAAATATTTGAAGATGTTTCTGACCAAGTAAATTTTTTTTTATTTTTTGGATTAAGCCATTCTAAAAAAATCCTTTTAGGATTTTGTTTTTCCGCTTGGTAAAAAAATAAATCTGTTAAACTATTAAATTCTTTTAAATTCATTTGTTTTGTGGTGGGCAAAGAGAGACTCGAACTCTCACAGTATTGCTACCACAGGATTTTGAGTCCTGCGCGTCTACCAGTTCCGCCATTCGCCCATACCTCTTTTTAGTTTCCATACCTCTTTTTAATTAAAGAATAACAAATTTTAAAATTTTTAAAAAGATGTATACTAATTTTTAAATTAATGGACTGTTAGCTCAGCTGGTTAGAGCGATCGCCTCTTAAGCGATAGGTCCTGGGTTCGAATCCCAGACAGTCCACCATATTTAGCTTATTATATAACCACATTTCAACTTGACATATATGGTCTAAATCTATTAAAGAAGCTTTATTGTAGAGTTATCTACAGTAAATTAATAATAACTAAGGAACGTTAAATGAGTCTTAAAGGTAAAGTAAAGTGGTTCAATGGGAAAAAAGGTTATGGTTTCATTGAGCGTGAGGATAAAGAAAAAGATGTTTTCGTTCATCACACTGCAGTTAGAGATGCTGGTCTTAAGTTTCTTAACGAAGGTGACGAACTGACATTTGAAGTTGAGAACGGCGAAAAAGGACCTTCCGCAGTAAATCTGCAAAAAGCTTAATCGTATTTCAATAAATTTCAAAAAACTTGGGGCAGAATTAATTGAATATTCAGTTGTGCTGCCCCATTAAAATTTGTTGTTAGATTGGCTAACAATAAAGTTAAACTAAAAAGAAAGAAGATAAAATGAGTATAAAAGGAAAAGTTAAGTGGTTTAATGGACAAAAAGGATATGGTTTCATTGAACG
>Ga0208203_1001274_pt1 | contig 10085 bp, 12 predicted proteins | sample DeeseametaMP2914_FD_184167 | JGI IMG/M metagenome (GOLD analysis project Ga0208203, IMG submission 184167) | Marine microbial communities from the Deep Atlantic Ocean - MP2914 (SPAdes) | ecosystem: Environmental > Aquatic > Marine > Oceanic | place: West of Santa Cruz de la Palma, Atlantic Ocean...
GCTCATCCCAAAGATTTACGGGTGGGGCAGGAGTCAGGTCTTTTGTAACCAACTCCACTTCAGGCGATAACTCATCTTCTGCAATATCCGGCGTCGGCAATGGTTCGCTGCGCGAAGGCTGAGTGGTTTCTGCTGTGTCGTTATCGTTTTTTTGTAAGCTACTACAGGCACTTAGTACCAGCAGCGATAAAATGGCAATGCGCTTCATAGAAATTATTATGCTTAAAAATTATCTTTTAGTTGACGGATTGTAGCAAAAGTTCTGACAGGATCGGAGAAAGTTTTCTCTGTTGAGGCCTCGCTGGCCGATTTTTGAACCGAGTCCTCATTGCATCTGAGAAATGGGTTGTAGCTTAACTCTGCACCAATAGTCGAGGGAAGTGTTGGCTTGTTATCACTTCTAAGTTGTTGAGAATATTCGATTTCTTTCTTAATAGCATCATTGTTCGGTTCGACTGACTGTGCAAACTTCAGGTTCGCTAAAGTGTACTCATGAGCGCAGTAAACCTTTGTATTATCGGGTAATTCTGCCAGCTTTGCTAATGACTCTAGAAATACCGGTGGAGTGCCTTCAAACATACGTCCACAGCCAGCTTTGAATAAGGTATCACCACAAAATAAAGCATCATGGCCGTAAAAAGCGATGTGACCCATGGTGTGGCCCGGTACCTCAATCACAGAGAACTGATATTCATTATCTAAAACAGAGACTTCATCACCTTCCACCAGGTCACGGTCTGAAAAAGCCTGATTGTCGCGCTTAGGGGCAAATACTTGGCATCCATAACGGTTTTTTAAGGTTTGTACGCCACCAATATGGTCATTGTGGTGATGTGTGATTAAAATAGTCTCTAATGACAAGTCATGGCGTTCAATATAATCAATAACGGGGTTGGCATCCCCAGGATCGACCACCACGATTGCGTTCGAGCTAGATGAGTGAATGATCCATATGTAATTATCGCTAAAGGCGCTTAATGGTATGACTTTCATAGTATTATTCACAATATCGAGTAAGTGTATTTGCGTGCATGCAGATCTCAGGTTAGCATGAGAATACTCTACAAGACAGGCTAAAACCTAGCAACTAAACGGGTAACAATGGAACGATTATTTGAGTTGAGTTGGCCTAAAATGCCCGCAGGGAACCGTTTACGGTATCTGTGGCAGGAGTGGTTGCAGCTCCATCTGGAAGAGTACCACGGCGGTTACTTGCTGACTCTTGATAGTCTCACTCAGAGTTTGAGCTTGCCTGATAATGTGTTTGAGTATCACCTTCGTTTAGGCGATGGCCTGTGCCACTCCGTTGAAGCTAAGCCTGATGAGTTGCCCATTATGACGGACTCTATACAAGCTGTTGTACTGAGCAATGTGTTTGAGTACGCAGAGCAGCCAAGTGTGTTATTAGGGGAGGTCCATCGAGCTTTAGCGCCACAAGGTGTTTTGTACGCATTATTATATGCGCCGCTTAATCCTTGGATGTTGAAAGCAAGGGGGCGCCTTTCTCGGACTAAAAAAGAGTTGCCAGCACATACAATCGGTATTCATCGCTATGAAGAGTGGTTAAACTTACTCGGCTTTAATATGCTGGAAACCGAGGTTGTGGGTTGCCCATGGTGGCGAGGCTTTAAGGAGTTTGAGAAAAAATCTGATATGTCCAAGGCTTGGCTATCAGCTCCTATTGCTTATATTGTAAAAGCCCAGAAGAAAGTATCAACCATGACGCCGTTACGTCCAATAGAGCGGGAGGCGTTAGCCATTGGCGGGAAACTGGCCAATATCTAAAACAAACAACAAGGCTAGACACAGACTTTGAAAACAATTGAAATTTTTACTGACGGTGCGTGCAAAGGTAATCCGGGCCCTGGTGGCTGGGGAGCTTTGTTGCGCTACGGCAAACACGAAAAAAAATTATACGGCGGCGAGTTGGACACGACCAACAACCGTATGGAGTTAACCGCAGCCATTGAGGCACTAAAAGCATTAAAACGTCCTAGCAAAGTAGAGCTTACTACTGACTCGGTATACGTAAAAAACGGTATTAACCAGTGGCTAGAAGGGTGGAAAGCTAAAGGCTGGAAAACCGCGGCGAAGAAGCCGGTCAAGAATCAGGATTTGTGGCAGGCTTTGGATGAGCAAGTGGTTAAGCATCAAGTAAATTGGCACTGGGTAAAAGGTCATAGCGGTCATACTGAAAACGAGATTGCTGATGAATTGGCGAATCTTGGTGTGGAGAAAGCTCTAAACGAGCGATAAAAGGTAACGCATGAGACAGATTGTTCTAGATACAGAAACCACCGGTTTAGAACCCGGGGACGGCCACCGCATTATTGAGATCGGTTGTGTGGAACTGGTTAACCGAAAATTAACCGGCAACCACTACCATCAATACATTAAGCCGCAACGTGAGATTGATGAAGGAGCCATTGAAGTTCATGGTATTACCAACGAATTTCTAGCGGATAAACCCCTTTTTGAAGATGTGGCTGAGCAGTTCTTAGAATATATTGACGGTGCTGAGCTGGTAATCCACAACGCACCGTTTGATGTTGGCTTTATCGATCATGAACTGAAGTTATGGGATCATACTAAAGGCAAAACGTCGGACTATTGTACCGTACTTGATACGTTAGTTTTGGCTCGCCAAATGCACCCCGGCCAGAGAAACAGTCTGGATGCTTTGTGTAAGCGGTATGATATAGATAACGGTCATCGAGAGCTTCATGGCGCTTTACTCGACTCCGAGATTTTAGCCGACGTTTACCTACGCATGACGGGGGGACAGACTAATTTAACGTTAGGCCGTCAGTCGAGCCCTAATGCTGAAACGGGTGAGTTGCCAGTACGAAAAATCGCTACTAACCGACCAAGCTTGAAAGTGATTAAGGCGTCGGATGAAGAAGTGAAAGCCCATAATGAAAAACTAAAGAGTATCCAAGCTGAGTTGTGGGACTGATTTCGCATTAGTTATTCTTATTATCCTGCTCAAAAAATCTAGCCCAAAACTGAGTAAATAACCGTCAAACCCAATAAGAATGGTTTAAAAAATAATCAATTTAAACCATTCTTAGTTGTATGACTTTCATACGATCAAATCTTAAAACCTTCGCCAAGGCGCAATGCTTCGGTCTATCCGCCCAAAAAACAGAAAAATAATTGCTACTCTATACAGCTTATTTATGTAGTTATTGAGACATCAGTTTTGCTCAGAAAGTAGTCTGGGGTCTGCTTGCGCGGTATTTTGGGGGTTGCTACAATCATTTGAGTTTGTCGCGTATAACGCACTTTTTGATGTGGAGGCTCCTGCCACTTGCGGAGCTTTTTTATTGTTCAGATTAGGTACATTAAGACTAGATGAAAAAAAACAATAGCTTTCGTTACATCATCAGCTTGGTCATTGTGCTGTCGCTTATATGGATAGGTAACTCGGGTTACTTCAACGGTTTACTGCTGTCCTTAGGCGCGGTGTCGGTGGCGTTTGTTGTCTTTATGGCTTATCGATTAGACATCGTTGACGAAGAGTCCCAGCCGTTACAGGTGAGTCGTCGCATTATTGTCTATTGGTTGTGGTTACTGAAAAACTTAATACAGTCCAACGTGAATGTAGTTAAGCGGATCTGGCAAGGACCAAAGTCTATCGATCCTGTTGTGGCTCGTATCCCAACCAGTCAAAAAACTGAGATGGGTCAGACTATCTATGCTAATTCAATCACCCTAACGCCAGGCACTACAACGCTTGATATCGAAGGCGATACTCTGATTGTGTATGCTCTTTCTTATGACGGTATTCAATACTTACTGGGTGGTGAGATGGATCGTCGTGTTAAGCGTTTGGAGGAATAATGTTTTTAGCAGCAGCTATCGCTATCTTGGTTGCAATGGTGCTTGCGTTATTGCGAGCGCTAATGGGGCCAACACTTTATGACCGCATTCTGTCGGTTAACGCCTTTGGCACAAAGACCGTATTATTTATTGCTATCTTGGGATTCTTGATGGGGCGTCCTGAATTTTTAGACATTGCTTTGGTTTATGCCCTAATTAACTTTATTGCCATGATCGGTGTATTGCGTTTCTTTGAATACAAGCAAGTCGAAACCGTTGCAGAAAACGAAGAGGACCAGCAATGAGCGAATTAATCGATGGTTTAAGCTGGGGCTTGTTACTGCTAGGCGGGTTTATTTGTGTCTCTGGCGGTATTGGGATGCATCGTTTCCCAGATTTTTTCAGTCGAATGCATGCGGCGAGTGTGACGGACACGCTTGGCGGAACCTTGGTACTGCTGGGTTTGATGTTGCAAGTTGATGGCCAATATTTGGTTTTAGTAAAGCTGGTATTGGTGCTTTTGTTTATCTTGATCACAAGCCCAACAGGCAGTCACGCTTTAGCCAAAGCTGCTTTACACGGCGGCTTGCGACCAAAGCTAGGAAGTAAACAAGACGAAAAGGACGCGGATGTGTTGAATAACTTCGGGCGTACAAACACGCCTGAGACAGATAAGAATAAGGAGTAGAGCCATAGAGATTTTAATTAATGTCATCCTGTTGGCGTTTTTAGCAATTACTGCTCTGTCCTTAGCGTTCACTAAGGATTTGTTTGCCTCAGTGATGTTAACGGGGATTTACAGTCTATTGTCGGCAGCGTTTTTCGTGTTGATGGATGCAGTTGATGTCGCTTTTACTGAAGCGGCTGTTGGTGCGGGAATTTCAACCATTTTGATGGTGACAACCTTAACCATGACCGGACGTTACGAAAACCGTAAGTTGCATCATCCTGTTATTGCGTTGAGCGTAGTGGTGGTTACTGGTGTGATGCTGGTGATAGGCACCATGGATATGCCTGCATTTGGCTCAGATATGGCTCCGGCACAAGTTCACGTAGGCCCTTACTACATTATGCAGTCGGGCGAAGATATTGATATTCCGAATGTCGTCACCTCGGTACTAGCGAGTTATCGTGGCTTTGATACTTTTGGCGAAGTGGTCGTGGTGTTTACCGCTGTAATTGGCGTTCTGGCGCTACTGGAGTTTTCACGTAAAGACAACCAGGTCGGCGAAAGACCTGCGCCAATGTTCCAACATAAAATTTTACGTATTGTTAGTAAGATTTTAATTCCACCTATTATGCTATTCGCGTTATATGTCCAGTTTCATGGCGAGTATGGCCCTGGTGGCGGTTTCCAAGCGGGTGTTATTTTCGCTTCGAGCATTATTCTTTACGCCATGTTGTTTGGCATTGAGCAAACGCGTAAAGCAGTGTCTATGCCAGTGGTTAAAATTTTGGCTGCACTCGGCGTTTTGATTTACGGCAGCGTCGGTATTGTGAGTATGCTTAATGGTGGTAACTACCTGAATTACAGCGTTTTAGCGGAGAATGATATTACTGGACAGCATGTCGGTATCATCATTATTGAGTTGGGCGTGGGTATTACGGTTGCGACAGCGATGATTCTGATTTTCTTGACCTTTGCTAGAAGAATCGGCAAAACCAACTCCAATTCGAGTACGAAGGAGGGGACTGCATGAGCTTTCTAGAACAATACAATTACTGGATTGTGATTTTCCTCATGATGAGCGGTTTTTATATCGTGATTGCACACGGTAACTTGATCAAAAAATTGATGGGGTTAACGATTTTCCAGACGTCAGTGTTTATTCTGTACATCAGTATCAGCAAAGTCATTGGCGGAACCGCGCCAATTTTGGATGATCGATATACCATCTACTCAAACCCTTTACCTCACGTATTAATTCTGACAGCTATTGTTGTGGGCGTTGCTACCACAGCGCTAGGCTTGGCTTTAGCGGTACGGATTAAAGAAGCCTATGGCACCGTTGAAGAAGACGTGATTCAAGAAAAAGACTTACAGCAAGAGGGTTCTGCAGAGTGATTCAACATTTACCTATTTTGCAGGTAATTATTCCATTACTTGCAGCTCCAATATGTTTCATTTTAAAGGAAGCGCGTCTGGTGCGTTGGTTTGTATTAATCGCCAATGCCATGGCTTTTGTTATCAGTATCATGCTGCTTCAGCAAGTCAATCTACACGGCACTCTGGTTTATTCGTTAGGCGGCTGGGAAGCGCCGATCGGAATCGAGTATCGAATTGATGAGCTGAATGCTTATTTACTGATACTGGTCACTTCAATCAGCACTATTACGTTGATGGCCGCTGGCAAAAGTTTGACCAAAGAAATTCCAGAGTCAAAAATCACCTATTTCTACATCGCATACATGCTGTGCCTTACAGGCCTACTGGGTATCGTTGCGACGGGTGATGCCTTTAATGTGTTTGTATTCCTAGAGATCTCTTCTTTGGCGTCTTACACCATGATCGCTATGGGTAATGATCGTCGTTCATTGTGGGCGTCCTATCAGTACTTGATTATGGGTACCATTGGTGCGACCTTCATTTTGATTGGTATTGGTCTGATGTACATGATGACTGGTACTTTGAACTTGTACGATCTTGCCGAGCGTCTGCCAGAAGTTGAGCATACAAAAACAGTTTTCACTGCTTTTGCCTTCTTCCTAGTTGGTGTTTGTTTAAAGCTGGCCCTGTTCCCATTGCACCTATGGTTACCGAATGCTTACGCTTACGCGCCATCCATCGCGACGGTCTTCTTGGCTGCGACGGCGACTAAAGTGGCGATTTACGTCCTGCTACGCTTTATATTCTCGGTTTACGGCTTCGAGTTCTCCTTTACGCACTTACCTTTGACCGAAATTCTCGTTAGCTTGGGACTGCTTGGTGTGATTGCTGCATCTATCGTGGCGATTTATCAAACCAATGTTAAGCGCTTATTTGCTTACTCCAGCGTGAGTCAAATTGGTTACATGATCTTGGGTATTGGTGTCGGTACGAAAACAGGCCTTACGGCAACCATGTTGCACCTGTTTAATCATGCTCTGATGAAAAGCGCCATCTTCTTGGCTCTTGCTGGTGTGGTCTATCGAGTGGGTAGCGTAAATATCAAAGCCTTTGCAGGATTAGGCCGCCAAATGCCATGGACTATGGCTGCGATTGTAGTCGGTGGCTTAAGTTTGATTGGCGTGCCATTGACCGTCGGTTTCGTGAGTAAGTGGTACCTAGTCTTAGCATTATTAGAGAGTAATATGTGGCCGGTGGCGGTGTTGGTCTTAGTTGGTTCCTTACTGGCTATTGCTTATATCTGGCGTATTGTTGAAGTCGCTTACTTCAAACCAGCGCTACAAAATAATCAGGCTTATAAAGAGGCGCCGTTGGCAATCTTAATTCCAGCGTGGATTTTCGTGATAGCGAATATTTACTTCGGTATTGATACGAGCTTTACCGCTGGTGTTTCAGAGAAAACCGCAGAATTGTTGTTTGGGGGCGTTCGATGATAGACGCAATCATGTCTCAAGACATATTAATGCAATGGATCATTATCCTGCCACTACTGGCGATCCCAGGGATTTTATTGTTCCATAAAGCGCCAAACTTACGCGAGGCTGCGACGCTTATCGTGGGTGGCCTGTTGTTAATCGCGGTTATCGCTTTCTACCAAGGTTTTGACGCTGGGGAAGCGCCATATGTTCATTGGTGGGAGTTGATGCCTGGGCTGGACATAGCGTTTCGCGCCGAGCCTTTGGGGGTCTTGTTCAGCTTGGTGGCCGGCTCTTTATGGTTGGTGACATCAATCTACGCGATAGGCTACATGCGTGGGCACGGTGAGGCTAACCAGACCCGCTTTTACTGCTGTTTCGCGATTGCGATTTCAGGCGTTATGGGCTTGGCCTTTGCTGATAACTTGTTCACGCTGTTCGTATTCTATGAAGTACTAACTTTATCAACCTATCCGCTAGTAACTCATGCGGGCACAGATAAAGCGCGTCATGGTGGACGAGTTTACTTGTCGATCTTACTGTCGACCTCGATTCTATTCTTCCTATTCGCGATTATCGGCACTTGGGCTGAAGCTGGAACCTTGACCTTCGTGCAGGGTGGTGTTTTTGATACGACTACTTCTAAAACAGTGTTATCGGTGCTGTTGGTGCTCTTTATTTTCGGTATCGGCAAAGCAGCTGTAATGCCTTTCCACCGCTGGCTACCCGCAGCAATGGTGGCGCCGACACCGGTTAGCGCTTTATTGCACGCAGTAGCGGTGGTGAAGGCTGGTGTCTTTACCATTCTGAAAGTGTGCGTTTATATTTTTGGTATTGATCTGTTGGCTGACCTAGCGATTACCGACTGGTTATTGTATCTCGCTACAGCGGGCGTGCTGCTAGCCTCGTTAGTTGCGATGCGCCAAGATAATCTGAAAAAACGTTTGGCTTATTCGACTGTGGGACAGCTGGGTTACATCACCATAGGTGCTTTGCTAGCGACCCAAGCCGGTGTATTAGGCGGTGCGCTGCATATCGTGGCCCATGCTTTCGGTAAGATTACGTTATTCTTCTGTGCGGGTGCGATTATGGTGGCTGCGCATAAAACTGAGATCAGCGACATGCGTGGTCTTGGTAAGTCCATGCCGATTACCATGATCGCCTTCTTTGTCGGCAGCATGAGCATTATTGGATTACCGCCAGCTGCGGGTATGTGGAGCAAATGGTATTTATTCATGGGGACGTTGGAAGCGGATCAGTTAGCGGTGATGATTATTTTGATGATCAGCTCATTGCTAAACATTGCTTACTTGTTGCCGATTCCGTTACGCGCTTTCTTCGATGGTGAGCGTAGCGTGGTAACTATCCGACGGGACCAAATTAAAGAGGCCCCTTGGCCTAGTTTACTAGCATTGAGTATTACTGCGATTATGACAATGGTTTTCTTTTTCTGGCCTCAGGTTTTCTACGGCTTAGCTGAGTCGCTTGCAAGCATCGCTGGAGGGACTAATGGATAAGCAGAACGCTAACGAGAAACAGTACTTATTTGACAACCCTAAGAACGTAAAACGTTTGCTATACATAGTGTACGCCTGCTGTGCGGTATTAGTTTTATTGGAGTTTGTGATTCATCGCCATATTTATCACTCGTGGGAAGAGCTGTTTGGCTTCTACCCAATCTACGGCTTTGTGGGCTGTGTTGTGTTGGTGTTGGTCGCTAAATGGATGAGAACCTTTTTAATGCGTGACGAAGATTACTACGACAAATTAGAAAGTAAGCAACATCCTAAACCAGCGAACAAAAAGCAAACAGAAGCTGAGCAAGCGCAAGGAGGCAATGATGTGGATGCCTGAGTTACCTGCGTTTGTACCATTTTTTATCGGTGCACTGATTGCTTTAGTCACTACCGGAAAGGTTCGTCAGGCGATATTATTGGTTACACCTGTCTTGAGTGGCTTGCATTTATTAACGGTGCCCGTCGGTACCGTACTAAGCTTCAGTTTCTTAAACTTTGAGCTCGAAGTGTTTGAAGTCGATAAGCTAAGCCTACTATTCGGTTACATTTTCCACATAGCAGCCTTTATCTGCATGCTATTCGCTTTGCACGTTAAAGATACGTTACAGCAAGTCAGTGGCTTATTGTATGCCGGTAGTGCTATTGGAGCGGTGTTTGCCGGGGATTTGATAACGTTATTTATCTTCTGGGAATTGCTGGCCGTTACCTCAGTCTTCTTGATTTGGGCACGACGTACTGAGCGCGCTTATATTGCAGGGCTCCGATATTTAATTATCCAAGTCTTGTCGGGTGTGGTCTTATTGGTGGGCATCGTTTTCTATGCTTATAAGCACCAGTCGATTAATTTTGAGTTTATTGGGCTGAACGATACTGCGAGTTGGTTAATTTTTATCGCTTTTGGTATCAAGTGTGCTTTCCCGATGCTGCACAACTGGTTAACCGATGCTTACCCAGAAGCGACGCCAACGGGTACGGTTTTCCTGAGCGCCTTCACAACGAAAGTAGCGGTCTACGCATTGGCTCGCGCATACCCTGGAACTGAGTTATTGGTTTATATTGGTGTGATCATGGCCTGTTTCCCAATTTTCTTTGCGGTGATTGAGAACGACCTACGCCGCGTATTGGCGTACAGCATGATTAACCAGATCGGTTTCATGGTGGTGGGTATTGGTATTGGTACAGCCCTAGCGGTTAACGGTGCCGTATCTCACGCTTTCAACGATA
>Ga0208203_1001279_pt1 | contig 10045 bp, 9 predicted proteins | sample DeeseametaMP2914_FD_184167 | JGI IMG/M metagenome (GOLD analysis project Ga0208203, IMG submission 184167) | Marine microbial communities from the Deep Atlantic Ocean - MP2914 (SPAdes) | ecosystem: Environmental > Aquatic > Marine > Oceanic | place: West of Santa Cruz de la Palma, Atlantic Ocean...
GCCTATCTTCATGGGCCCAGTAAAGTTCATAGTAACCCATAGGTTCATCATTAATTTCCACGATGACAGGTAATTGGTAGGGAGATTGATGCAAAGAAGTGATATAGGCTTCAAGCTCATCACGGGTCTTATCCAGCTCCCAGAATTCTTTTACATAATCCTTATGGTGCCACGAGTGAAAAAGGGAGAGATCAGAAAGCTCAAGCTTTCTGATTTTAAGCTTTGCCCCTCTTTTTAAATCGGCCTCATAGAGATTGCCACTTCTTGGTTTCTTGAGCTCTCTCAAACCACAAAGAGGATTGGGGATTTCATTGTAAATACTCCATGGGTCCTGGGCGCTATTTTCGTTCATGCCCACTAAAGCACAGCGCATATTCCCTTTTTGATAAAGAACAGGAGACTCCACCAAGAAGCGCGCAAAGGAGTCTTCATTTTTCCTCTTATATAGAAAAGTCCTTAAATCAATGAGCATCTCCTCTTCAACAGAGGCCTTCCCTCTAGCAACTTGAGCAATAACCCCAAAAACTGAATTTACAATGAGATAGTAGCCAAAGACTTTGTTAACACTTTTCTCATCAAGGATATTGCCATTTTCTGGATCTAAGAAATCATAGCGTTCTTTCTCATAGAGCTCACTTGTGACACCACTTCCTTGAAAGTCACGGTATATGACCTTAACAGGTCTGTGGTCTTCTGTTTGAATGATGATATTTTGCAGATGGGCGCCAAGGAGAATTCCTTTTTGGTGGGCGAGGTCCATGAAAGGCTCAAGAATGTGCTTAAGAAAAGAAGAGAACCACTCCTTTCTCGCTGCTTTTAAATTTCCTTCAAAGAGCTTAGCAAGCTCTTCAATATCACTTAGAGCGCACGAGCGGTGATCGAGGGGATGAACTTCTAAATAAGAGGATAATAAGAAGGTGTTCTCGGGTTGCATTCCCTCTTTAAAGGGCGCTCTGAACTGAAGAGAAGTCTCTTCCCGAAAGCTCCCCTCTTCGTCACAAAGGCCAGCATAGAAGGGCTCATTGAGACATTCAAGAAGAGAGTTCGCCTCCTCTCCCACTATAATCTGCTCAAGCTCACTTCCTCTTTTAAGCTCTTTCTCATTGAGATGACGAAGAGAATTAGTAATAGTTAGCGATAAGGAACTCTTTACTTGAAGTGGTGCCAGAGGATGATAATAGCTTCTCATGCTACTAAGGGCGCTCCACTCGTTCTTCCCCTCTCCTCTCTTTGTGAGTCCACGCTTAGAGATGCGCTCCCATTGCCAGGGATGAAAGGGTAAGAGAAGGGAGTCACTTTTAAGACCTTCAAATTCATAGAGATCTTGGAGTTCTCTCTTAAGTTGGCTTGCACTGAGATTACTCTTCAAAAGAAATTCATCAACAGCGGCATAGACAAAACGAAACTTCCCCTGAAACTCAGGAGCAAACTTCACGAGGTCTTCTTCGCTCATACCCCACTTCGCCTTAGGAAAGGGATGAAAGGGATGGCCTAGAAGAAGGGAACTCTCACTGGAGATATAGTCATTAATTTTGTTGCCAGAATGATGCTCTAAAAGAGAGGCCAGGTTATCTCTACTGTTAATAATTTTACTTAGAATCTCATTAGAATCAGCGCCCTCACAAAAATCCTCGCAAATGGCACTCACAAAACCTTCAAAATGAAGGTCCTCCAAGGACTCGTAAGAATGAAAACCTAAGGAAGACTTCTCCTTATAATTGATCTTAAAATCGCGCACTCTCGTCCTGACACAAAACGCATCTTTGCCATCCTCTACTTTATGATGGGCAGCATAGTCTCTGAGGAAACTATTTAAAAAAGACCTTAAGGAAAGTTCATTGGCCAAACTAGACACTCTATAACCTTGATTTAATTCGGTTTTTATTCTGGTGGACAAAACATAAGAACAAGTGTTTGATAAGTCAAACTTTAAACGCTAATAACTACTTTGGTTATATGCTTTAAACACAAATGAGACACAATGCAAAATTCAAAGAAGATTACTCTCGCCTATTTGAATAGCCTCACCTTTAGCGCCATTCAAATGGTCCTCTATACGACCATTCCTTACATTGCTGAAAAGACAGGAGTTACAACGGCCAATATTATCGCCGCTATAAGTGTAGGTTCTTTGATTTTCGCTTTTATGGGGCCTTTCTGGGCGGCTAAGAGTGATGCCCTAGGAAGGGGAAAGGTTTTAAGTATAGGTATGCTTGGAATGACCTTGAGCTTTCTCCTCTTTAGTGCTCTCTTCCTCTTGAACACTTCTTTACCCCTGACTGTTAAAATTGCCATGGTCTTCGCTGCCCGCATCCTCTATGGTCTTCTCGCTTCAGCGGTTGTACCCGTAAGTCAGGCCTGGCAATTAGACCTTATACCTAATGAAGACAAACTAAGAGTCCTCACTAAGAATAGCATGTGCCTTAACCTAGGGCGTATCCTAGGCCCAATCCTTGTGCTCGCTAAAGGCGTCAACTTTGAGTTGGTCATCTATGCTTCAACTCTTTGGCTCTCTTTTTTGGCCACTACAGTCTTTCTTCTGCGACACTCTTCAACTCCCCAACAAGGATCGACAGAGCGTATTGAACTCAAAAAAGTCCTTAAAAGATGGAAAGAAAACTTCAAGGAAAGTAGAAATCCAATTCTCCTCGCCCTTACCTTCACTGCCTTTATAGGAATTCTTCACAGCTTTCTCGGCCACCACCTTAAAACGGTTCTTAATATTACAGGCCAGGAAGCGACCCTTCTCTTTGCCAAGATCATCCTCTTTCTCAGTGTTGTCGCTGTTATTTTACAGCAACTAAGTGTTATGGTCTTTAAAAGCCGCTGGCAACCTCGTGTCCTCTTAGGTCCAACCTCCCTCATTGTGGGAACAATAATCATGATGACAAGCAATAATGAGACAAGTATTTGGATTGCTATAGCTTTCATTGCAGTCGCAACAGCGTTTATTCCACCAGTCTATCTTAGCCTCACAAGTGAGAGCCGCCACAACTCTGAGAAAACAAATATATTCGGAAAGAAGTTAGGACTTGCCAGTGTGGCCCACTCTCTTGGTTACGCCTTAGGGGCGGGGCTTATAGCCCTTTCTCTTAAACTCCATCTTGTCAGCAATGCCGTTGTCGTCTTTCTGATCAGCTTTCTTATTGCCATGGTGAGTATTTCTCTCTTCAAAGTTTACGATCGAGACGGTAAAAGAAAGCATGCTTAGAGTTCTTAAAGGGAAGGGAAACACCCACCACATTGAATTAACCTCACCTCGTCAAGAGAGCGATGAAGAACTTTTCTTTGCCGCTCTCGATGAAGTTTTAAATTTAGATAACTTTAAGATCATCTTAGAAGTACGGGGTGAAAAAAGTTTTTCCCCCGAAGCAAAGAGAAGACTTGGAATTTGGTTTAAAGAAAATAAGGGTAAACTCAAGGAAAGATGCCAAGGCCTGATCCGGGTAAGTGAAAATGCTAAAGCGAAGGAGCGCTTAAGTGCTCGCGCTTTAAGTCTTGCGATGCCTTGCCCCTATCGCGTTTTCGATAATCTTAAAGAAGCTCAAAAATGGTGCCAATCTTAAAAACGCCCCTTCTCCTCCTCACCACCCTCACTGCCGTAAGCTGTGCCATTTTTGGGCCAACTGAAATCAAGGACACCCCTCTCAAACTCTCCTCCTTTAAGAGTGATGGCTGTAGTGCCTATCCCGATGGGTATCATGAAACCAAGAAGAAAGAATGGCTTCACTGCTGTATTGCCCATGACCTCTTCTATTGGATAGGAGGAACAAAGGTTTTACGGGAAGAAGTTGATCATGAATTCGCTCAATGCATTAAAGGAGAAACGAACACTCTTCAATCAGAGCTGATGAAGATGGGTGTGAGAACTGGAGGTCGACCACGAACAAATCTCCCTTGGCGCTGGGGCTATGGCTGGAATAAGAACACCCCTTATTTTGATTTGAGAAAGCAGGACAAAGAGCAAATTTTGTCCCTCTTGGATCAAGGACGAAAAGAGATAGAGTCCTTCTCAAAAGATTTAAATAGGAAACAACAAAGCTATATCTTAGAGAGACTCGAAAAGTTTACTAACCTTATTAACGAATAGATTTCACGATATAAGAGCGGACTTCGCCATTACTCTCAACTTCAAAGTCATCATCTACGCCCAGTCCAATGACCTCACTCCCTAGAGGAGAAAAAGCACTGATGACCATAACGGCCTGCTCACCTTCTTTTAAAATTGTGCCGCCCCCCGTACTTGAGATAAAGTAGAAACGGCGATGGCCATTGAGTTCAATTTCAACAAGACTTCCCACACTCACGGTTTTGGGTGGATGATCGATATTAATTTCATCAAGAAGGCCAAGTTCAAGCTCCAGCTCAGAGACACGCTTTTGTTGAGCTCCGGCAATATAACCTGCTTCGATACTGCGAGTGTCATACTTGCCTTCCGACTTCATTTCACTGCTTGTCGCTAGAGACTGACTTGATTCAAAAGCTTGCTTTGCCTTGGTGAGCTCTGATTGCACATTGGCCTTTAAAGAAGCAATTAGATTTTTCTTTGATATTTTATTCATAGGGTAAGGGTAGCCTATATCCTGAAACAAATCCAAGAAATAAGCCCCCTTAACGCTATTATTTTACGAGTACTTGCTTAATTCCAACTGCTTTTCCAAAGACCTTATTTAACTTAAAGTGAAGAGCACTAACTTGACTCCCTCTATAATAGATCCTCCATTGATGACCATCAAAATCAAACTTTAAGGCGAGGGCGCCACGGCTTCCCGTAATTCCATTTTTAAGATAATCAACTTTAAAGTGACCTCCTCGATCACTCTCAAAGTCATCACTCTTAAGAACAATGACCTCGTGGTTCCCCTCTTTTTTGACAGGAATACCCCGCTTAAGTTTACTCACATCATACTCAGTCCAGGATTTATCATTGGGATCATAGAGAGCGAGTCCAGTGGCCCTTTGCTCTTCATCTTTATCAATATGAAGGGCAAACTGAGTGCGCTCATCAAGATTAGTAAGAGTTAGAATTTTCTCTTTAATTGTATTTTGGGCAATCGCTTGACTTGTCAGTAGAGTCCACAAAAGAGTAATCAGAATTTTCACTTCAAATAGTGTTGAGATAGACATCGTTAACCTCCTAACGTTTGTGTGAGGCAGAGCTTAGCGAGCTCGTCGATAAATGAATGCTGATTTGTAAAAAGGACTACACCGCTTTAAGGGCCTAAAAATATTAGGGTCAAAGTGACACGAACAGGCGTTCTTCTTACAAAGAGAAGTGCTAAATACTGAAAAGGTGGCGGCACTTAATCAATAAAGAAAAGTAAGAACCCCTTACGGGATTCTTAACTTTTTCTTACAATTCTTTCTTTGAAGGCCCAAAATGGTGATGAAACTTGGGATTATGATGGGCTTCACCCGATCGATTGGCCCTCACCTGGACTTTAAAGACTTCAAGGTCTTCTTGGCGAAATTTTTCAAGTTCTCTTTCGAGGTGCGCATGAGAATAAAGGGCGTAGGGATCTTTTTTAAAGAGCCTCTTCTTCATGACATCGAAAATCTTCTCAGACACTTTACTCATGGTTAACACAGCGGAGAGAGTTTTTCTTTTCATACTTAAAGGAAGAGTGTCTTCAAGAAGATTTCCCACCAAGGGAACACGTCTTATACCAAATACCGCCATTCCTAAAACATTACCTTTAAAAGACCATTTAAAATTATAGTTATAATTATCCATCCAACGATAGAAGTTGCTATGGATAACGTCTTTTAACTGATTAGAGCGACTAAAGTGAAAGTCGCGCCACTCAGCAACCATTTTAAATTCGGGAGTAATCTCAATATCTCCGGGCTGAAACCCTTCAGTAGCATCAGTTCCAATTTTATTGATGAAGCTTCGATTCTTCATATCAAATTTTGTCTTGAATAGAGGAATTTGAAACTCTCCTTTTGAGGCTTCACTATAGGCCCAAGCAACAACCTCTGAGCAGAAGACGGTGTTATGATCTTCGAGATCAAAACCAAAGTCATAGTGAAGATGATCATCAGTTCCCATGGTCTTCTTTGCCTTCTCAAATACAAACTTTGCTGCGCGCGCTGCAAGTTTTTCATCATCATGCCTTAGGATTACGGCCCTTGCGCTTGCCGGGTGAAGGGACTTATTTGTTATATCCTCATAAATAAGGCCTGTCTCAATGAGAGACTCAACATGATAGAGCTTCTTTGTTTTAGGGTCTCGATATACAATCGAGAGGTGACTAAAGTTGGTTTCACTATCACCAAGACGTGCAATTGAAGCCGAAATAGCCGTTTTCCCCCGCCACAGGATAAGGTCACCAGAGCGTAGGTCCCTCTTAAAGTCAAAGTCACCTTTCTCACTCATGACCCATGGAAATCCTTTACTAAAAATATCGAGTTTCTTCTTTGTTTCAAATCCAGTAATGGGTTTGCCCTCTTTTTTATGATACAAAAGCGCCACATTATCTTCAATATAACGACTTGCCCTAAGAGCTCTTTTTACAATGTGCCCACATTCCTTAGTGAGAAGACCTTCCTCTTTCCACTGCAAAAGATGTCTTCTTAGGTCATTTTTAATATGCCAAATCCTCTTTAAAATATCGGCGTACTGCTCTTTCTTATAAACGGTTTCAAAGAAATTACTGGGTGCTTGAGAGAGGTAAGAAAAGGAGTCATTAATCTCATTGTGACAAACACTTATCGAGAGCTCTCGTCGTGCAAGTTGATCTCCTACTTTCTTTGAGGTCTCTAGAAGGTCACTTTCAAAGAACTGGCTCACTTCATTTTGGGCCGGAATTCGCTCAGGCCCTTTATCGATGCCTCTAAAAAAGAGTCCAATGAAGAGAGGTGTAAGGACAAAGAGAATGTTCTTTTTCATAAAGTATCCCGCCAAAGTGTTTGCCTAGATAAGTTTGTCGTCACAAATAATATGCACTTTGCATGCCACAAACGAGATCACTCAATAAAAGAATCTTCAGTATTTAGATCCCTAACGTGTCTATTTTCTAGACACCCTATTGACCAAATTTAGCCGCCAGGCTCAGAACAAGGAGCTGATTTCCCTCTTTAAGCCCAGAGTCGGACTGCCAAATCTTATCACTAGAGAGAAAGTGGCGGTATTCAACCCTTGCCATAAAGCTTTCATTGAGAGCTCGGTCATATCCGACACTGAAACTATGGGTTTTGAAGGCTAGAGAATTTGAGGGGTTAACATTGAGGTTATAGGGATCGTGATAGTATTCATAGCGCAGGGCCAATCGATCTCTATTCTCAAATTGGTATTGACCTTGAATATTAGTTGTATAGAAAGTCTTTGTCCTTCCTTGGTGATCCCTGAGACCAATATCAAAGAGAGCTTTAACCTTAACATTCTTAGAAATAGTGTAGCTCATGTTAAGATCATGAAACTGGAGTCCCTTTTGAAGATACTTACCAAAGAAGTTTGTGTAGCTTACAGAGAGATTTTCATCAACAAATCTTAAAGCTGACCCAAGAGCTTTATTGGAGTCATCCTCACTAATATTTTGCCATCCATTAAGAACATAGCCTTCAAGAAGCCAATGATCTCCTAATTGATGAATCACACCAACTCCAGTCTGATAATAGGGAGAAAAGTCTGCGGCAAAGGAGCGTGTATAGGTGATGTTATCGATTGAATAGAGATATTCATAACCAATGTGACTACCAAAGACTCCAGCGATAAAAGATGTCTTCTCCCCTTCATACTTTAAATAAGCATCTTGGATATGACGAGAAAGGTCACCACCGCTTACATTTCCCACGCTCGGCTCGACAGAGTAATTTGATTGCACATAGGTACCGGCCTGTAAGCTGAAGCGGGCCCTCAAAGGTCCTCTTTCGTGCTCAATTCCTAGTGTTACTAAGTTGACATTAAACTCGTTGTGACGAGCTGGCTGAGTGGTAAACTCACGATCGATTTGATGAGGTCTGTTAAAATCAAAGGCATAGTATAGATCTGCAAAACCATCGTAACTTGTTATTCCTTCTTGCCCAAAAGCAGAAAGAGAGAGAAGAAAGGTTGTTAAGATTAATTTTGTCATAGGTCGCCTCCAATCTAAAATTATGGAGGAAACCCTAAGTTCTGTCTATTGAGAACAGTCGTATTCGGATTGGCAGCGTTCATAGAGAGAATTAAATTGCTTTAGAGCATCCGCATTATCATTGTGGGCTAATTTTACTTTTCCCATCTTACCCCATTCACTATAGCGAACATGACCGTCGTCATCGAGATACATGCGATGCATACACGCCTGATTTAAGAGAGGATCATAGTTATTATCCCGTACACAGAGAATCATCTCTCCCTTGGAGTCAATTTCATAGTGTGAAATAAGAGCTACATGAGACTTAAGTGCATTGCCCTCTTCATTAAAGAGAAGTTGGGGCTGTTGGTGAGAATCTATTTTTTCTTTAAGCTCATAGAACATTTTCTCATTGTCCTCTCTCTTACTTGGCTTACTTGAAGAAATATTGATGAGCCCTTGAAAACTCATAGCATTCTTAGCCCACGTTTCAGCCACAACGTCTGCGATATAACTTTGAAGAGCAGGATGATCTGAAAACTCTTTAAGATTTTTAAATCCAGGAATACTTGTGGCCTTATTTTGAGAAATAAGATTAATTCTCTCTTTATAAAAGTCTACGGCCCTCATTTGTTCCTCATAATCACTACTCTTAAGATCAAAAGGTGCTTTCTCATTTTCATCAAAGAAGGCAAGTCGATTAAAACGCGAAGTCATTGAGGCATGACCCCAGCAATAACCTTGGGTCATTTCATATTTTGATCCTCCCCCACCATTTCTAAAGGCTAGAGAATTCTCTGGAGAACTCAGGTCAGAGAACTTTTCCACATTTTCTCTTTTAAAGATTTCAAAACTATTAGGACATAGCTTTTCACAGGAGCAGACATTCTTTTCACATGTGCCCCAGCTTCGGCATTCACAGGCATTATTTAAAATGGCAGTCGTAACATCCTTAAGATCTAAGACCTCCTCTAAAGGCGTGTCTTTCATGCTCTTACAATCGGATTCATCACAATCGTCACTTTGAATATCAAGACTTCTTTTTTCAACCTTTTCATATTCTCTATCACTAAAAAGACCAGTGACAGCGCGATAGGGTAAGGTCACCGCATTCTTAACACTTTGACCAATGGCCAAGCCTGTTTGATCACAACCCATGAGAGAAAGGGTCAAAAGAAAGAAGAGAAGGCGCAGCTTCATGGACTTCCCTCCAAGGCCTCGATCAAATAAAGAGACGCCATCCGCTCACGCTTGACCTTCTCCTTTAGAGATTTCAAAGTAGGACCTTTCTTTTCTTTTTTATTTCTCTTTAAAAGGTAGCGGCAAAGTTCCATCGTATAACTGAGAGAAGTTTTATACTTTTTTAACTCTTTCTCACAGAAAAGATTTTCTGCTGTCCCTTTTAAGACGAGTGTTCTGAGAACATCGTACTGAAGCTTTTTATTGATATCTGCTTCACGCACGACTTTAGGATTAAGCATAAGAAGGGCTGACTTATACTCACCCTTCTTTATAGCACTTACAATATTCTTATCCTTATTCAGAGCCCCAAAATAACCTGTAAGCTTACCTTTTCCTTCTAAGGTTTTAAGATACTCTTTTATTACCGGATCAGTAGCTGCCTTATCTTTTAAAATTTCTTCTTTGTAGGAAGAAAGGTCTTCATTCAGCTTTAGCACTTTACTGATGGTTACAATATTTATAAGCGCCTCGAGCCGGCCCTCAGCACAATTCTCTTTTAAGGATCGCTCATAGTAATGCTTAGATTTTGAAAGGTGGTTAAAGAGAAAAAGCTCTCTTGCCCCAATTTGATAAAGCCGGCACTTCTCAATGGGCTTTAATGAGGGAAGAACCTTTAAGAATTTTTCTTCAAGTTGATCGACATCCGCATCAGCCAAGATACTTAGACCAAAACTCCATAAAATGAATAGAAAACTAATTTTAAAAGGTATCATCATCAACTCCTTATCGGAAATTCTTGAAAAAAG
>Ga0208203_1001280_pt1 | contig 10042 bp, 7 predicted proteins | sample DeeseametaMP2914_FD_184167 | JGI IMG/M metagenome (GOLD analysis project Ga0208203, IMG submission 184167) | Marine microbial communities from the Deep Atlantic Ocean - MP2914 (SPAdes) | ecosystem: Environmental > Aquatic > Marine > Oceanic | place: West of Santa Cruz de la Palma, Atlantic Ocean...
CCTGCTTTCGTGAAAATGAATCAGGTGACTTCATAAAAGAAGACATCACGGGCCGTGCAAAATTTGTTAAAGGAAAGAATGCAACTCAGCTTAAGATTGCCTTTGGTGGTGTTATTGCGAGATTCTTTCAACGCCTCTTCACTGGTGGCGGCGCTGACTATTGGGTTTATGCCGTTGGTGAAAAGAATGCGGAAGGTCTCTATTCTTGGGCCATTGTAAGCGGAGAAGATAAGGACTACATCTTTGTTCTTTCACGAAAGCCCACACTTGATTCTCAAACAGAGAACGATATTCTCGCCGCTCTTCGCAGATTGGAACTTCCTCTAGAGGATCTTGTTTTTAATCGTGATTTAAAATAGACGCTTCCAAAAACGCTCTATTACTGCTCGTAGGGAAGAGGAATCTTCCCTAGGGTAGAGCTTCAAAACAGAGGGGCATAAGTCGAGCTCCTCTTGCATCTTTAAAAGCTGCTCATACGTCAGACCATGCTGAATAAACTTATCCATGTGGACGTGGAGATGGCGAGTGATATGACCTTTGACTTGTTCTCTAACAGCGTAATCGAGTTGATTGAAGACTTGGGGTTTACTAATATTTTCAATGGGCTGCCAGAGTTCGCTATTCATGGGTAGCTTATCGGCAGCACAGGGGAATACTTTAGTTTTTTGATCTGTCTTTAGCTAAAAATCTTCAATGCGATCTACAAGGGCAGGAAAGTCGATGAAGGGATTTCTATTGCCTTGTGAGTCCTGAATTTCGTCATTTCTTGCAATTTCATTGCTGTCGACGGGATCTTCACGGTGCCATTTCTTAAGGTAGAATTCTTCGAGATCTGTGATTCTATAGCCATAGCGAGCTGAGAAGTAGAAGAGGGCACGGGCGACATTTCCTCTGTGCTCTTTAGGCGGTTGAAAGCCATGAACACGAGTAGGTTTTCCCGTTTCTGGATCAATAATATCGCCGCGCTGAGAGAGGTCACAGCTTCGGGTTGCTCTTTCCCCTTCAACTTCACCAAAGGGGTGGTTACCGCGGGCACTGTTGGCCGGGCTGTCAGTTGGAAAGAGGTGGTGAAGGTCACCGCGAGCAGGTTCTCTTTTAGCTCCTTTTGATTGGGGCCAGGTGTGCTCGGTATTCATGGTATTGTTTGCAGGAATTCTGTAGGGACCAACTTGGCTTCTGATGACTTTGCCACAGTAGACATCAACGACGAAGTGACCTTGGCCATCTTCTTGAAGGTCGACTTTTCCAAACATATGCTTCTTAGCCGTTTTGTAACCAAGACCTCTAAAGTTGCGACCACTGGCACGCTTCACAAGGTCTTTGAGTTCGCGATCCCTTGGCCCATTTTCGTTTTCAAACTGACCTTGGGTTTGAGAGTCATAGTAAGATGCAAAGACTTGACCTGAAGCCAGTAGGGTAAAGGTGAAAACCGCGCAAAGAATCCTGTCCATGGGATGTGCTCCTCTAAATGTTGATGCGGAAAAAGTTTAGGAAATTCAATACGTTCCGACAAGGATTACCTCTTTTTGATTCTTGTTAGGGCTTCTTTAGGATTAATGCTACGCAGGGTTTATGACTAAAGGCAAATAGTGGACCAGTTTAAGGGGTTTTGTTAATGTTTCTAAGCATTTAAATCGAGGGAAACATGACACAATACGAAATCCTTAATGGGAACGAACTCATTATTCAAGGAGGCCTTGAAGCGGGCTTCTCTCTTTATACAGGATACCCGGGCTCACCTTTGGCGGACTATTTTAATATTCTTCACGCCAAGAAAAATGAAATGGCCGAAAAGGGGATTAAAGTTGTTATCGCAAACTCTGAAGCTAATGCTGCGGCCATGGCATCAGGGTCTAAACAGGCAGGGCGCGATTGTTTAGTGGCCATGAAATCCATGGGCCTTCATGTGGCCAGTGATGCTCTGAGTGTCGGAAACTTTGCCAACCCTGGCGAGACTGAGGTCGATCCAGAAACAGGTGAAACTCGCTATCCAGGAGTTGTCATCGCTGTTGGTGATGACCCGTGGTCGATCTCGACTTCAACACCTGCTGATAGCCGCTACCTTTTTAAGCATCTTCATATTCCCTTTCTTGAGCCTTCAAATCCGCAAGAGTTAAAAGATTGGATGGCCCATGCTTTAAAAATTTCTCAAATGACTTCTGTCTATCAAGGCCTTCTTCTGACCACTTATATGGCCGAAGGGGGCGGGAGAGTTGTTCTTGGCAAAGAAAAGCCCGTAAAGAAAGAGGCCGTGACTCTCGATCCTAGTAAGTTTGACCTCTCTAAGAATGTCATGGTTCCACCAAACTCACTTATGGCCGATCAGCGAATGATCAATGAGCGCTTTCCCAAAGTGGCCAAGGCGCTTAAGACCCTTAGTCTCGATCAAATCTTAGGGGTTGAAAGTGAGGTTGGCCTTCTCTCAAGTGGTGTTATTTTTGAAACTCTTAAGCAAGTCTTAGAAGAAGGGGATTATCTTGAGCGCTTCTCTCTTTATAAGCTTGCCGCGAGTTACCCCCTCGTTAAAGATCTCCTTCTTCCCTGGCTAAAGACTAAGAAGACGGTGATTGCTGTGGAAGAAAAGCGTGGCTTTCTTGAAAGTGAGCTGCGTGAATTCTGTCATGAGCATAATCTTAATATAAGAATTCTTGGAAAGAAGTTTGTCACGAATGAAGGGCGTGAGGAAATTGGCTTTCCGGCCCATGGTGGTCTTAGCTATGAAGTGGTTAAGGAGCAACTCGTTCGTGCACTTGAAATTTGCTCTGAAGTGCCCTGTCAGGGGCATGAGGCCCAGGTTAAATCACTAAGTATTGGCCTTCCAAAACGTTTGCCGACTTTCTGTCCCGGTTGTCCTCACCGGGAAACGCTAAGTCTCTTAAAGGATTTACGAAAGACATTAAAAGAAGAGGGTGTTGATCTTATCACTCATGGTGATGTGGGTTGCTACTCCCTCTCTTTCTTGCCTCCTTTTAAAGAGATGCATAACCTCTCGGCCATGGGCCAGGGGGGCGCGCTGGGAGCTGGGCTTGATATGTTTACCAGCAATCCCTCAGTTGTTCTGATGGGGGATTCGACCTTCTTTCACTCGGGGATCACTGATATTTCAAACTCTGTGCAAGCAGGCCACAATATTACTTATATTCTCCTTGATAATGATAATACGGCGATGACGGGGCACCAGATGACGCCGGCCTCGGGCCAAAATGTTCAAGGACGCGTTCGTCCGCGCCAGGATATGCTGAGCTCTGTCTATGCCCTTGGTGTCGACTTTGCTCAAGAGGTGAATCCAAGTGACCGCTACTTTTATAAGAACCTCCTTCAAGATGTTATTAAAAAGGAAGGGGTTAAAATTATCGTCTCTAATAAAGAGTGTGGATTGACCTTTCATGGGCGTCAAAAGCGCAGTGAGAGAAAACTCTTTTCTCAAAATAAAACGATTAGTGAGAAGAGCTTCTTTCAAGTGAATACCGATGCCTGTGAAGATTGCCGCGCCTGTATTGATGGCACCGGTTGCCCAGGTCTTGGTCAGATTCATGATGCCTATGGAACCAAGGTCGCCATTGACCCGCAAATCTGTGTGAGTGACAGTTATTGTGCCAAAATTAAGGCCTGTCCTAGTTTTGAAGAGGTTATCGTCAAAGATTATCATCCTACTCTCTATCAACGGGATAATTCTAAAAAAGAAGAGGATCAAAAGGCTTTACCTCTTCCCAATGTTTTAAAAAGTTTTGAGGATATTGCAAAAGGATCTGACTGGCGCATGGTGGTTACAGGGGTCGGTGGTTCAGGGGTCACGACAATTTCACGTGTTCTCGCTGAAGCGGCTAAAGAAATGGGTGGACGAGAAGACCTCGACTTTAAATTCGTCGATCAAAAAGGACTGGCCCAGCGAAACGGTAATGTGACCGGCCACTTGTCCATTTATCAAAAAGGCAAGAGTTATGGTGCCGTGACGCCCAAGGGGTCAGCGGATCTACTTGTGAGTCCTGACCTTCTTGATGGCTCAGGTCATCTTCACTTTCTCGGTCCAAAGGGACTGTGTCTTCTTGATAAGAAGTTTCAAATTCCTCTGAGTCTTATGCTTGATGATGGGGTGGAAAAGGAGCCGATCACGGCCAAGAAGTTGCGCCAAAAACTAGAAAACCTCTTAGGGGAGCAAGTTTTAACCTTTGCCCTTAAAGATATTTCTCATCAAGGTCTTGGAAAAAGTGTCTATGCTTCAGCGATGATTTTAGGAGTTGCCTTTCAAGCCGGTCGTCTTCCCTTTAGTCTTGATGACTTAAGAAAGGCCTTTGAGCGCACTATGCCTAAGGCAGAACTGGATAATAATTGGCAGGCCTTCTCTTGGGGGCGAAAGATTTTTATTGAAGGAGATGAAGACCTCCTCAAATCGGTAAGTGAAGTTCCAAGAAAAGATCTTCCTAAGCTTTTAAAGCTCTCTAAAGAAGAGCTCTTAAGAAAGTCTGTCGCGGAGAGTTTTCTTCCCTGGCAAAATACTAAGGTCATGATGGGGATCTTTGATAAACATTTTGATCGCCTCAGAAAATACTTTCCTGAGGTTAATCGTGTGCATCTCGTGCAATACCTTCACGATCTTTATATCTATGATCGAGGAGCGCGGGCCGCAGAGTTCATCGGTCATGCTGGCGAGTTAGGGGAGTACTTTAAAGATAATAACGAGATGAGGGCCATGGCCTTAAGAACGCTTGCAAAAACTTATTTTCTTAAAGATGAGGTCTTTGTTTCCCATATCATGATTAGTCCGCAAAAGAGAGCGAGGGACCTTGAGCGCTTTTCTCGCCTTGGTAAGGGCTTTAAAGTGAAGAGAATTAATAGACCTGCCTTTGATATTATGGGGAAGAAGTTTGAGTTTGATATTAGTCCTACGGACTGGATGCTCAAGGTGATGAGGCATATGCGAGTGTTGCGCCTTCTCCTTCGTGGGTGGCACGCCAAAGAGAGGAAAATTGCTCAGGCCGTAAGAAAAGAGCTTCTTGAGGTGATTCCAAAACTTGAGGCCTCACAGCGAAGGTCAGCTCTTAAGAGACTTGAAAATATTAAAGGATACCGCGAAGTTCGCTATGAAGCCGCTCAAGATGTGGTGAACACTTGAAAGTTTCTCAATTTAGCTTCTTACTGGGATTGATTTTTCACTGCAGTGGTAGTTTTGCTCTCGTTGATGGTCTTTTAGATCATGGTAAGAAAATGGTCACCGAGCTTGAGGCGGCGAGAAAGTGTAGTGTAGAAAAGAAGAAAAGTGGTGCCCTTTCCTTTTGTACAGGGCTCGAGTTAGAGAAGAAAGATCTCAAATTCTTAGCAGAGCTTGATCTTAAATCCTGCCGCGAGTTTCTTGGTCAGATGAAGTTTAGAACCCATGTTGTCAAGGCCGGCCAGAATGTAAAGGGCGTGCCTCAAGAAGACCTTGAAAACTTCTTCTCTTCAACTAAGCTTGCTCTGATTCTCTATCATGAGCGCATTATTTTATTTAAGCGTGAGGCAAAAAGAGGAGATTGTCTTCATGAGATCATCCACTTTTATCAGCGCCATCGCCCTAGTCAAAATCCGCTTGCTCCCCTGCGCCGTAAAGAGGCAGGAAGGCGTTTGCAGTTCTTACTAGAAAAGAGTGTCGGGGAGGTTGAAAAACTGGAGCGCGCTGGAAAAATAGAGGAAGCAAAGAAAGAGGCCTCTTCCTTGCAGCCCTTTATCGCTCTTCAGCGAGAGTGGCAGGGAATGATTCATTGGCTTGATGAGAAAGAGGTCTATCAGCTCTTCTTTGATTATGGCAGTCTTATCAAAACCGGGGAGAGGGACTATGACGTTGCTCTGTCTAATTTGGTGCGCCTTAAAGAGAGTCTTCCTTGGGACTTAAAAGAGCGTGTGCTCTATGAGGCCAATAAGGAGCTTAATAAAAAGTATCAAAAAGTTAAGGCGAAGAAAGGGACCCAAAGTGAAGCGAAGCTCAGTGAACTCTTTAATAAGGGAAAGATATCCCGAGAAGAATTTGAGGAGAGAGTTATTGCTCTTAGAAAGTATCGGGCTCAAGAGGATCTTAAAAAGGCGCGCTCTTTAAATAAGAGTCATGATATTCTAAAGGCGCGAATTCGCCTTCGTGACTTTGATAAAGATAATCGTTCAAAAGAGGAAGACCTTAAAGAGATTACCCTTAAAAGTGAGAAAGGGCTGTGGTACGTGGAGCTTATGGGTAAGAAAATGGTGGTGGACACTGGGGCCCAGGTGAGTGTGCTTCCTCTAAGCCTTATTGAAGAATCATCTGAAAAAGAATTTCTTTTGCTTGGGGCTAAGGCCTTACAAAATGCTTATGGGCAATCAGTTCAAGCGCCTCTTGTCGTCTTTAAAAAAGAGCTTAGCCTTGGAGGACAGAAAGTAAGAGGTCTTTCTGGCGCCCTTGCTGAGATGAATCTTGCTGGTTTTGATGGGGTCCTAGGGATGGACTTCTTGAAGACCTTTAATGGAGGAAAATGGCTTTTTAAGACAAAAGAGAAGACGTTATCTAAAGGTGTCCTGAAAGGCGAGAGTTTTGTCTTAAGGGAGAATGGTCTTGGTGAAATAGATTCTTTAGAGTTTTCTTGTGGAAATAGTTTTGTGCGTATTGATTCAGGTTCTCAATTCTTTGGAGAGCTTGAAAGGCGAGCAACAATGCCTTCATGCCTTGGACAGGCAGAGCAAGGAAAAATTGTGCGCTTAAAGGAGGGCAACACTGTTCTCTTTAGTCGTGAGATTGAAGCGAACCTTGGAGTTCCTTATCTTAAAGGCTTTAAAACTATTGGCATTGATCTTAAAAAGAAGAAAATCGATTTTGTAAGGAACTAAGAGTGAGAGAAGCTGTTACAGCCGTTTTTTATCATCGCGCCAGTGAAAAAATCTTTATGATTGAAAGGCAGGACTATCTTAGTGTTTTTCCTGGTTACACGGCCTTCCCAGGAGGGAAGGTTGATAAGAGTGATGCCGATCACCACAGTGCTCTTAAAAGAGAGATTAAAGAAGAACTCAATTTTGATCTTGAAAGTGAGGATGTCCTTAATATCTCTCTTCTTGGTCATGCCGTTACTCCTGAATTTAACCCCTACCGTTTCAAAGTCTTCTTCTATCTTATTGAACTCAAGAATGAGTACGCGTTTGAAGTGGATGCCGGTGAAGCAAAGGCTTCTTTTTGGAAGAGCGCTAAAGAATTAGACCTTGCCTATGAGGAAGGTCGTCTTCTTGCCGTACCCCCGGTGCTCTCTATTATCGAGTTTTTAAGTGAACAGTTAGATCCTGGTTGGCAGGATGATTTTAAACCAAGGGATTTCCTCTTACCTCATATTGAAGGACGAGAGGTCCCCTTTATTGAGACAATCTGTGGTGTACGCCAGTTCTTGCCGCTGTCAAATACCTTTCCTCCCGCCAACAGAACCAATAGTTTTCTCTTAGGAGAGAAAGAGAGAATCCTTGTTGATCCCTCTCCAAAGAATGACGAAGAACTTGAAAAGTTTTGCCGCAGCCTTAAAAAGAGTGGCACTATAGATGCATTCTTTATTTCTCACCATCATCCTGATCATCACGAATTCTTGCCCCAGTTATGTGAGAGGTTTTCAAAGAAAGTTTATATGAGTGAGAAGTGTCACCGCATGATCACTCAAAAGTGGGGCGAGGATTATCTTAAAGATTGTGAGGTCACTTTCTTAAAAGAGGGTGACTTTGTCAGTGACTGCTACGGTGAGCCCCTTCGTGTTTATGAGGTACCTGGTCATGATGAAGGCCAACTTGCACTGGCGCCCCTTAATCTTCATTGGTTCTTTGTGGGAGACCTCATTCAAACAGTAGGTACTGTGGTTGTTGGAGGAGAAGAAGGGGATATGGCGAAGTACTTTGAGAGCTTAAGAAGAGTGATCTCTCTTAGGCCAAAGTTTATCATTCCAAGCCATGGTATTAGTATCGGGGGAGTTCATAAATTAGAGATGACCCTTAAGCATCGTGAGCACCGCGAAGAGCAAATAAAAGAACTTTTATCCCAGCAAAAAAGCGAAGATGAGATTCTCTCCATTATTTACGAGGGGTTAGACGAATCCCTGATTCGCTACGCTCAAAAAACAATTAAAGCTCATATTAAGAAAATTAGGGAAGAAAGCCGATAAGTCCGGTATGAGATCCATCCTTTTTCTTTTTCTCTTTTCCCTCTCAGCTCAGATCTTTGCCGATACTGATGCTGCTATCATGGAAGCCCTTAAAGAGGCGATGCAGTTCAATGAAGTTGCGAGCACTGCTACCAATGCCCCCGGGGATTGTAATGGTGCTAAGTTTACTTCGAAGATCACAGTTGATCTCAAAGAGGATGCCGATCACTTCTATAAGGAAGTTGAATTTGATCTAGGAAGATCTGTTAGGAAGGAGCAATTCCAAAGTGATGAGGTGAGTGTCGTTACAGAGGAAGAAGCGCAAAAGCTCTTTGAACTTTTTTCTCAGTTAGAGTACTTAAAGTTTGATTACCTTCACGACGGATGCTTTGCTCGTGCCCACGAACTTGCTCTCATCGCTAAAGAAAATGGCATCGATATGGGTAAGGTCTTCTTAAGTGATCACACGGGAAGAGCGAGTCTTTATCCGAAGTCTTGGAAGAATAATCCCGATGCACCTGTTCCCACTGGATTTGTTGGTTGGCGCTATCATGTGACTCCCTATGTCTTGGTTGAGAAAGAGGGGGAACTTGTGCCCTTTGTCTTTGATGTGGGGGTGGCCAAAAAGAGCCAGCCTCTCAATGAATGGCAAGACTCTTTGATGGATCCCTCTGATACTGACAGAAGTAATCGTAAGGTTACTTATCGCGATCGAGGCTACATCTACGAGGACGGGCGAAGTCACTTTCCTGATACGAGTATCATTAAAGGGCAAATTGAAGATCAGGAGCTCATTCGCGAGCACGGAATTTTTGATTTTATGTACTACCGTGAAAAAGGTCTTCTCTAGGGATTAAAGGGACTCACTCTTAGAAAGACTTGAAGGGGAGTGAGGACGGGCCCCTCTTCATAGAGAAAGGTTTCACAAAAGTAACTCTCGCCTGTTGCCAATTCCCTTTCAAGATCAAGGCGTTCCCAAGGGTTTCCTATCACTGCACTATGAATTCCAAGCAGACCTTTTAGGCCTTCTCTAATGCTGACTTCAAAGGGGGAGTTGAGTTGTTTAAGCGTGGTTTTTTCAAGAGGGCTTAAAGGACGTTCGGCCACCGAGAGTTCTGTTACAGAGCTTCCTCCTAAGAGGCGGTGAAGGGCGAGTTCCACAAAGTTCTCTGATAGACTGACCCAACCGATCAATCCATATTCACCAAAGTGAAAGGGCATCAAAAGGGAGCGAGGGGTGAGGTGAGCGATGTCCGCACCAAAGAGGGTGTCACTTTCAATGCGCTTAAAAGTGAGGTTGAGTCCTTTAAGTTGTAAAACCTTCATCAGACTTGGTGAGAACTTTTGCGAAAAAAACTCAGATTGATATTTATTTTCTTTATTGATGAAAGGCTTGGTATTTCCGTGGGTAAGAAGCTTGATCCAGTCCTTTTCCATTTACTCGCTTTGCCCTTCTTCGAGATTCGTAAAAGAAAAGGGAAGAAGTTCTCTAAAGGTCATCTTCTTAAGCATTTTTTCTTTATTTCCCATGTAGATGGGAAAGTCTTGGTCACAGAATTCAGAAAAAACCTGCAAGCAAAGTGCGCAGGGAGGAGTTGGGGTTTGAGTATTGGCAACGACGACAGCGTATTCCACACTCCCTTTTCCCTTTTGGCTGACCTTTGAGACGATGGCAGAGCGCTCAGCACAGATGGTGCCACCAAAGCTTATATTTTCAACATTACAGCCGGGATAGACTTTCTCATCTCCGACAAATTTAATGGCAGCTCCTACGGCAAAGCGCGAGTAGGGGCTATGCGAGTTTTCTTGTGCCTTGAGGGCAATCTTATAGGCTTCTTCAATTTCGCCAGGCAGCTTCATTAGTCCTCCACGGAGAATGTCACCTGATAGCCATTATGCTTTCTGATATTAATGACTCCACTATCAAG
>Ga0208203_1001284_pt1 | contig 10038 bp, 8 predicted proteins | sample DeeseametaMP2914_FD_184167 | JGI IMG/M metagenome (GOLD analysis project Ga0208203, IMG submission 184167) | Marine microbial communities from the Deep Atlantic Ocean - MP2914 (SPAdes) | ecosystem: Environmental > Aquatic > Marine > Oceanic | place: West of Santa Cruz de la Palma, Atlantic Ocean...
CCAGAATGCGCTGAATGGATCAAAAAATACCGTGAACTCACACAAGGTCAATCAAAGCGAAAAAGAACGAAACGAAGATCCAGATCCTAAGAATAATTGATGCAGAATTCAGAGAATAATGAGTACAAAATTGCCTTTATGCCTTCTGGAAAACGAGGAAATTTCCTGGCAGGAACTAAAATCCTCGATGCCGCTAGAGAGTTAGGTGTAGACATAGATTCCGTCTGTGGAGGACGAGCACTATGTGGTCGTTGTCAAGTTGAATTTGTTGGGGGTGAATTTGCTAAACTCGGTATTTCATCAAAACAAAGCAATATCTCTTCGAGAAGTGATGCTGAGAAAAAATTTTCCACGCGTAAACATCTGGGAAGCGAGAGGCGGCTTAGTTGTCAATCGAAACTTCTTGGAGATATCGTTGTTGATGTCCCTCAGGAAAGCCAACTGCATCAACAGCTTGTCAGAAAAGAGTTTGAAGCAACAGAAATCACCATCAACCCATATGTCCATTTGCACTACATAGAACTGGCAGACAATTGTTCTGCTAAAAGAACCAATGTACTTAATCAAATTAAGAAAGCTCTGAAGGATCAATGGTCACTAACAGATTTAAATTTTGTTGTTAACGATTGGAAAACAATTCTACCGATCTTAAAAGAAGGTGAGGGAAAATGCACCGTTGCAGTCAGGAATAAAAAGGAACTGATAGCAATCTTCCCCGGTTTCGTGGAGAGCTGCTACGGAGCGGCGATTGATATAGGCTCAACAACGATTGCAATTAATTTATGTAATTTAACCGACGGATCCATTGAATCCAACCAAGGATCTATGAATCCACAAATAAGATTTGGTGAAGATCTAATGAGCAGGGTTTCATACTGCATGCAGAACCCTGGATCGCAAGAGAAATTAACCCAAGCAGCCAGAACTGCAGTGAATGAACTCATTCATAAGGCATGTAATGAGGCAGAAATTAATCCCGAACAAGTTCTAGAAATAACTATCGTCGGCAACCCGGTCATGCACCACCTTTTTCTTGGGCTTGACCCTGTGCCCTTAGGCCTATTGCCTTTTACACTAGCCACAGATAAAGCATTGTATCTAAGAGCTGAAGATCTCGGTATTGATATTAATAAACATGCCGGAGTCTATGTCTTGCCGTGTTTAGCAGGTCATGTTGGGGCAGATGCAGCAGCTGTGATGTTAACTGAAAAGCCTTACCATCAGAAAGAAATCAATCTGATAGTCGATGTTGGTACCAATGCAGAAATTTTCGTTGGTAATGAAGATAAATTATTGGCCGCCTCGAGTCCAACTGGACCCGCTTTTGAAGGCGCACAGATCAATTCAGGTCAACGTGCCGCTCCAGGTGCCATTGAGAGAGTCAGAATCAACCCTGAAAACTTTGAACCTAAATTTAAAGTCATTGGCTCAGAATACTGGTCTGATGAAATTGAGTTTGAAGAAAGCATTAAAAAAATAGGGATCACTGGCATTTGTGGCTCAGGAATCATTGAAGCAGTAGCAGGAATGTATCTCACCGGGATTATTAGTCAAGATGGCTTGATGAATGCATCGTTAATAACCAAAACTGAGCGATTAATTCAGCAGGGAAGAACGTTTTCCTATTTCTTGCATCGAGGGACACCGGAGGTGTTGATCACTCAAAATGACATTCGCGCAATTCAGCTAGCAAAAGCAGCATTGTATGCGGGGGCAAAGCTTCTTATGGATAAACTGGGGGTTAAAAAGGTTGATAAAATAAGGCTTGCAGGGGCATTTGGAAGCCACATTGACGTCAAATACGCAATGATTCTGGGAATGATTCCAGACTGTAAAATTGATATGGTTACCTCGGCCGGCAACGCTGCAAGTACGGGTGCGAGAATGGCGCTCTTGGACACAGCCAGTCGGGATGAAATAGAAAGTGAAATAAGAAAAATAGAAAAAATTGAAACAGCAATGGAAACAAAATTTCAAGAGTACTTCGTTGATGCTATGGCCATTCCACACAATATTGATGACTTTAGCGAACTGTCAAAAATTGTAAATCTTCCCAAAAAAACTATCTCTCAAAAACCAAAACGAAGAAGACATACAGCCAAGTCATAAATCAGCCAATCCCACATAGACAAATTTTAAATATTCAGGGAAAAACCTATAAATTTGTGATAAATTTCTGCCAGCCAATTCTAATCGAGTAGAATCAAATTAGAAATGAATTCAATTGCACAATTAATAGAACAACAACCAGACGATTGGTCTTTAAAACAAGAGTTTTATAAAGATATTGCTATCTACGAACTTGAAATTGAAAAAATCTATATGGACAGTTGGTTGTTTATCGGTCACGACTCAGAAATTCCAAACAAAGGCGACTATTTTGTCTACAACTTGCTCTCAGAATCGGTAATTGTGGTTCGGGGCAAAGACGACCAAATTCATGCCTACATAAATGTTTGTCGTCATCGTGGCTCACGTATTTTAAAAAACAGGGGCAATATCAAACGCTTTACATGCCCTTACCATGCCTGGACATACAACTTAGATGGATCATTGATGATTGCAAAAGAACTTGAAAATGGGATCAAAAAAGAGGGCCTGGGATTGCATAAATGTGAGGTTGCAGTTGTGGAAGGGTTGATTTTGCTAAATTTTTCAGACCAGCCTGCATCATTGGACGGCTTAAAAAAAGAGTTGTCTGAACCCATGGAAATGTTTGGGTTTAAAGACCTCAAGATTGCAGCCCACAAGAATTACCCCATTGATTCCAATTGGAAGTTGGTGGTTGAAAATTACAACGAATGCTATCATTGTGCTCCGTCGCATCCAGAATACTCACAGTCCCATACTATGAAGATAGCAGACAAGAAAGAATACGATCAGGCGCAACATAAAATGCTTGATTCCTTGACTGTATGTGGCTTAAAAAACATTGAACTAAATGCAGATTATACCGAGCAAATTGCCGGTCAGGAACAATACGCTTACTGGCGCTATGCATTGTTTGATGGGTACGTCACCGGCAGTAAAAATGGCAAACCCATTGCTCCATTAATTGGAGGCATTAAAAAGTTTAATGCAGGTGCATCTGATTTTAATATTGGGCCAGTGAGTTTTTTCTTAGCCTATTGTGATCATGTTGTCGGCTACGTCTTTACCCCTACTGCTCACACAAAATGTCAATGCGATGTTTATTGGATGGTCCATGGTGATGCCATCGAAGGCAAAGACTACGATCTAAAAAACTTAACATGGCTATGGGATGTGACGACAAAGGCGGATGAACGAATTGTCACCAACAACCAAAAAGGTATCAATTCTAGAAAATACCTGCCGGGTCCTTTTACCAAAAAGGAGTCTTCAGAAAAACGCTTTATAAGATGGTATCTTGCACTGATGCAAGATTAGCAGTTAAAAATTAAAAAATGATCCCCAGCATTGATGAGCATTTACAAGCGCTCTGAATGCCACAAAATGTGATCGCCTATAAAAGTCGAAACAAAAAAATAGCTGTGATCGTAGCCTGCATGTTTTCTGAGCTTGATAGAAATTCCTTTCTCCTCGCAGGCTTGCTCAAGAAGTTCCGGTTTGAGGTGGTCATCCAGATATTCATCGTCTTTGCCCTGATCAATCAAAATATCACTCGGCCAGCCCTTTGAACGAACCAAATCGCAAGCATCATAATCTTGCCAAAGATTTGTGTCCTCACCCAAGTATCGAGTAAAAGCATTCTCGCCCCATGGCGCTTTTGTGGGAGCACAAATTGGGGCAAAAGCTGAAACAGATTTGAACAGCTCAGGGTTCTTAAAGGCAATGGTTAAGGCACCATGGCCACCCATTGAATGACCGAAAATCCCAACCCTTTTCATATCGGCTGGAAAATTAGGTTCTAGAACTGAAAAAAGATCTTTAAGGATGTAGCTGTACATATTGAAATGTTGGGACCAAGGTTCTTGGGTGGCATCCAGATAAAAACCCGCACCTTGGCCATAACCTTGATCTGGATCGTCCGGTACATCCTCACCTCTCGGACTGGTATCGGGAGACACCACAATGATACCTGCCTCAGCAGCGTAGCGCTGGACTCCAGCTTTGGTGCGAAAATTTTCCTCCGTGCAAGTCAGTCCGGATAACCAAATTAGGACCGGTAATTTTTTAACTTCTGACTGAGGGGGTAAAAAAATTGAGAAAACCATTTTGCAATTGGTGGATTCACCCCAATGAGAGTGCACTTGATAGTGGCCACCGAAAGACTTGTTTTCTGCTTCAAGTATCAGCTGCATCTAATCGACCTTCTTACCTAGGATGAAAACCGATGACACGACAGTTGCAGTGCCTATCAGAATCATTAACCATGCAGGAACACCAAAACCAGTCGGCAATGTGCCCAACAACAACGCAATCGAAGCTACGACTAAGGCATAAGGAAGTTGAGTTGTGACATGATCAATGTGATCGCAGCCGGAAGCCATCGAAGACATAATCGTTGTGTCTGAAATTGGTGAACAATGATCTCCCCAAACAGCTCCACACAACACACAAGCAATGGAAGAATAAAGGATGTAAAAATGTTCCGGATCAGCAACCCCATTGACGGAGAGAATTTGCCATACCAGTGGAACTACAATGGGGTAAAAAATACCCATGGTTCCCCAACTGGTTCCAGTCGCAAAAGCCGTTGCCGCGGCGAGGATAAAAATGGTTGTCGGAACGAGAGCAACTGGTAAAAGTTCATCAAGAATTGAACTCAAATAATTCGCTGTTTGCAAAAGCTCCGTGGTTTCTGCCAGAGACCAGGCCATGATTAACACAATGATTGCAAAAACCATGAATTTAACCCCTTCGTACCAAGATTGAACCGCCTCTTCAAGTGACATTATTCCCTGAACTAAAGTCAACAAAACAGCCGAGACCACTGCAATCATGGAGCCCCACAACAAAGCTTTATACGCATCAGCAGACCCAATAATTTCCTGCACCGAATTGCCTTCACCGGTAACAAATAAACCGCCAATCACACTACCAATAAAAAGCGCGATGGGAATAACAGCATTGAATGCTCTGGCTCGAGATGGATCTTTGGGCTCCAATCGATCAGTTTCAGCTGTATTCGAATAACCTATCTCAGAACTTTGGATAGAAGGGTCTCTACCGATTCGTGACTCTGTCTCAAATTTATACATCGAAGAAAAGTCCCTGCCAGTCCCGGCAATTGTCATAACAAACACCAACATGAAGATGGGATAAAAACTGTAGGCAATGGATTTGAGATAAATCAGATACGCCGATTCGGTTACTGCATCTATTTGCTGGATGGAAGCATCGATCATTCCCAGCTGGAAACCAACCCAAGTGGTGATGAGGGCAATACAGGCAACTGGGGCAGCAGTTGCATCCACCAGAAATGCCAACTTTGCCCTGGATATTTTAAGTTTGTCCGTAATTTTTCTCATCGTATTGCCAACCACAAGGGTGTTGGCGTAGTCGTCAAAAAATATTGCCAAACCCATAGTTGCCGTAATCACTTGACCTCGTTTCGGATTCGTAGTGAATCTCAGCAAGGAATTCACGACTCCATACATCCCACCATTTTTAGAGATAATGCCGACAAGACCACCAATCATGAGACTGAAAATAATAATTGCTGCATGATCAGCATTCGCCAAGGCACTCTTGACATAGGTTGCAATGACATCGAGAAAACTCTGCCACACCACTCTGAAATTAAAACCCAATATTGCAAAGGAACCGATCCAGATCCCAAAAAACAGAGCTGGGATTACACTGCGAAACAGTAAAGCTATAATAATCGACGCCACTGGCGGTAGGATCGACACCCACCCCCAAACTGCCTCAATCTTGTTTGAGCTCAAGACTTGGCCGTTTAAAGACAACCGAGCAGTGTAAGCTGCTTTTTTCGATAAAACCAAGTTGCTGAAAGTAATCTGATTAGCATCCGAGCAATTTTCAGGTGTGTAAATAGCATCATTTAGTTCAAGTGAATAATTGCAGAAATCCTGACTGGAAGCACTGGTAACGGTTATCTCAAATGGTATGTCGGTCAAGACAACTTTTGGTGCATCCACAATAGGTTGAACCATCGCGTTTGTCGATATCCCAAATAAAAGAAAAATAAATAAAAATATTGAGTATTTATTGTTCATTGTAGATCAGTTAAAAAGTTTGCCCTCAAGCTTATAGAGCTGTCCTCCCTTAATGACAACATCAATCTTCTCCAAAGCTTGAATATTACTGATGGGATTATCTCGTAGAGCAACGATATCTGCAAAAAACCCTGGATTAATTTGACCAACTTGATTACCCCAACCCATCACATCAGCTGCATGTATAGTCGCCGCTTGAATAGCCTCAACTGAGGTCATGCCTTGTTTAACCATGTAAGAAAATTGCTTTGCATTGTCGCCGTGTGGATACACCCCAGCATCGGTACCATAAACGATTCTTACCCCTGCTTGGTGTGCTTTGGTAAAACCACTTCTTTGTTCATCTGTTGTTTCTCGGTTTTTTCTTAAAAATTCTTCAGGCCAATTTTCCTCCTTGCCAACCGTACTAATGTAATCACCGTTGTAAATATCCATAGACAAGGCAACACCGTTTTCTCTCGCCAGACGTATGCCTTCGTCGTCTATGAGTGATGCGTGCTCAATGGAGTCAACACCAGCCAAAATGGCGTCCTTGATGGACTGGGCTCCATGGGCATGAGCGGTTACCTTAATGCCGGCTTTATGGCCCACAGCAACAACCGCTGCAATCTCATCAGGTGTCATTTCTGGACTGCCAGGAAGGCTGCCAAAAGCCAACACAGCACCTGATGCGATCATTTTCAAAAGATCAGCGCCGCCGACAACAGCCGCTTCTGCTCTGATCCTAAAATTTTCAGCTCCCTGAGTTACACCTTGTCGAATGTGTGCTGGGACGTTGCCTGAATATCCAGGAATGTCGATATCTCCGCCACCACCTGGAATGGTCAAGTAGAAACCCGAGATTTGCATTCTTGGACCATTTGTTAAGCCAGAGTTAATCTCATCTCGCAATGCTTTGTCGGTCCAGGCAATATACACCCCCAAATCGCGAACTGAAGTGAACCCGGCTAGTAATGTCTTTTGAACATTGACTCTGCCAATAACAAGCTGATCTTGTTGGGTCATAGTCAGATACTCAACCAAGCTTCTTGAATGACCTTCCGATATATGGGTATGCATATCGATTAGACCCGGTAAACAAAAATAATCTGATAGGTCAAGTGTGTCTAAATCATTAGGATTGGTGGATGCATCATTGAATTCAACGGACCTGATTTTTCCAGTGCCGTGATCAATGTTGATCATTACATTGCTTTGCACCAGACCGGTTTGCATATCCAGCATCTTGCCGCAGAACACGCTTGAAAAAGATTCAGTCGCAGCAAGACTATCGAAAAAAAGTAGTAAAAAAAGTGGAAAAGATTTACACAGATTCCTAAACATGCAAATCACCTTATCATAGAAATAAATTAATTTACCGGTGTTGGGTAGATTCTCTTTTCGATTACAATAATGGGTATGAGCAAAGGCACTAGAACATTACCAACGATCATTGCAACCTCTGTGGTACGAGGCAACCAACAGGGAGAAAGACACGGGGGAGTTTACCTTGTTGATTTTGAACATCAAGACGCCAGAATCATGGTGGACTGGGACGACTCTGGTATAGATTTTACCGGTAGAGGTCTGGCCACATGAAAGGCTATTGGATAGTTAGATGCAGATACAATAATCAAGATGCATTTGAAAAATATGCATCTTTGGCGACACAGGTTGTGGCTAAAAATAATGGCAGATTTCTGATCAGAGGGGGACAACAAATGCAAATGGAAAATGGGAATTATGAACGAACCGTCATGGTTGAGTTTCCAAGCATGGACATTGCCAAAGAAGTTTATCAGAGCCATGAGTATCAAGAAGCGCTGAAGATCATAGAATCAAGTGCAGAGAGAGATTTTGTCATCGTGGAGGGATTGTGAGAAATTATTTGTTTTATCGTTTTCTAATGTTCACAGTTTTATTGGTGAATTCTTTGGCCTTTGCATCGCCACGAATCATCATAAAACACGCAACTCTGATTGATGCTGCCAACCCAGTTAGGGAAAACATGACCGTTGTCTTGCAAGGTGATGTCATTCAATCGATTGCAGCATCGGGCTCTGTGATTATCGATGCCCAAAATGACACGATTGTTGATGCAACGGGTAAATTTTTAATTCCCGGTCTTTGGGATGCTCATGTTCATCTTACGTTTATACCGGAACTGGATTACAAAACCGCCTATGATTTATTTCTTGCCAATGGCATTACCAGCATTCGTGATACCGGTGCGGTTCTTAGTAAATTGCAACCTGCAATTGATTATGCAAATGAGAACCCAGATAAAACACCGAGATTGTTTTACTCGGGTCCATTAATTGATGGCAGCCTAAGGGTATACAAAGGAAAAGAACCTGGATTTCCTGAGTTATCGATCGGAGTGGATGAAAACACAGACATCGAGGCTTTAGTCAATGCTCTGGTGGAGCAAGGGGTTACTTTCTTAAAAACATATGAAATGTTGTCTGCCAAAACTTTCTTGAACCTGCTTGCAATTGCACAACAGAAAAATCTTCGGGTCACCGGTCACATCCCTCTCAGTATAGATTTAATGGAAGCCATCGATGCGGGTTTGGGCGGCATGCAACACATTAGAAACCTCGATCTGGCCTGTGCAAAAAATGCCGAGGAAATCTTGGCTCAACGACAAACGTTGTTGAAAAATACAGATTCACTTGCAGGATCGGCCCTAAGAACCATAATTCATCAATCGCAACGGTTTGTAGCGATCGGGAATTTGGATGAGGATCGCTGCAATAAGGTCATCAGACACTTGGCAGCGAACAATGTTTTTCAAACACCAACGTTGACGATCAATACACTCGATTCAAAACGATTCTATGCAGAGAAGGAATGGCGTGATACTTACCAATTTCTGCCAAATAAACTCCAGAAAAGTTGGTACATAGAATCGATTAACATGGCTAAAGAAACAGTGAGTGAAAACGATAAAATCTTTGCAGATTGGAGCATGAAAATAGTGGGCCTGTTTAACAAAAATGGTGTCAAAATTATAGCCGGAACCGATACTCCCATTGGCTTCCTTACCCCTGGTTACAGCTTGCACAAAGAATTGGAGTTACTCGTTGAAGCCGGTTTAACGCCTTTGCAGGCTTTGAGATCTGCAACCATCACTCCAGCAGAGTTTTTCAATCTTGAGAGCAAAATGGGAACGATTGAACCTGGTAAATACGCAGATCTTATTATTTTGCATAGCAACCCACTTGATTCCATTAAAAACACCCAAAATATCCATATGGTTATTGCAAAAGGTAAGATCAAATAACCTTTCTTAAGCTTGAGGCTATTTAGGTGTTGGAGTAGATTATAGGTATGAAAAAACTAATCCTACTTGCTAGCCTGTTACTCGTTGCTTCCAATGTCTGGAGTGCAAGCGAGTTTCTCCCTTACGACGAGTCTGCAAATGCAGAGATTGAACTCGCCAATGCAATTACCGAAGCCGGTAAAGAAAATAAGCATGTTCTGATTGAAATGGGTGCCAATTGGTGTCCTGATTGCAGAACCTTGGGAAGGTATTTTCAACGTGAAGACATAAAAGCTTGGTTGGATGAGCGTTTTATTGTGGTTGCCGTGGATGTAGGTGAATGGGATAAGAATTTGGAGATTGCTGAGAGATATGGAAACCCGATCAGTGAAGGCATTCCATCGCTGGTTGTCCTGGACTCAGAGGGTGTGATGCAGTTTGCAACTCTGGCCGGAGAACTGGCTACAGCCAGAGAAATGAGTGGAGATGATCTAATCGATTGGTTGAAGGAGCAAATTCAACCCATCCTTGATTGATTCGGTCTTGCATGGCCAAAGAGATTACAGAAATGAGAATTGCTGTCACTGGGGCAGCCAGCGGTATTGGTTCGGTGATTGCCGATGAACTCAG
>Ga0208203_1001285_pt1 | contig 10034 bp, 10 predicted proteins | sample DeeseametaMP2914_FD_184167 | JGI IMG/M metagenome (GOLD analysis project Ga0208203, IMG submission 184167) | Marine microbial communities from the Deep Atlantic Ocean - MP2914 (SPAdes) | ecosystem: Environmental > Aquatic > Marine > Oceanic | place: West of Santa Cruz de la Palma, Atlantic Ocean...
GAGCCGTGCTTTCCCTACCTCGACACCGACATTGCCAACCGTTTTTAAATATTGCTCTTCAAGTGTTGCCGTGCCACCAGCGACAAACTTCTCATGCTGAAGTTTAGAAATTGCAAGGGAGACACGATTATCACCGGGAGAGTTTGGATCAAGTGCTGTAACGATATTGGAAATATCTTCTTCAACATCTTGGCTTAATTTAAGTGCATTGATTGAACCTTTAGCGACGGGGCCAATTTCAAAAAAGTTGACTCCCGTAGTTGCTCCCTTTCTATCATATTGAGGAACTTCACCATTTGGCCCAGTTTCTATTGGGCGACTGACATAACCTTTTTTATGAATGGCATTTACAGAGCTTGCAAAGTCAAAGGCGACTTGATCCATTTCTGTGCGAAGGTTTTTAATGTCATCATTCCGAACGCGGATAAGGGATGTGAGCCTTCCGCTTTTAAATTTATGAGTAATCTTTTGTGAGGGACGTGATTTAAAGAAAACCTCTGTAGAGCCATCTAATCCACTTCCACTATCCTTTACACTAGCTGCTGCGGTAGCCAGCTCTTGATAATTACCGCCAGCTACAATAGTCCCGACACCCACGGCCGAAACAATAAATTGATCTTTATCGTCTACATAGGTGTGCACTTTGAAACTCTTAGACATCTCGCGAATAGCTAAATCTCTTTGGTCTCTAAGGTCACCAGTTTGGTTACCAGAGGCTTCAAGATTAGCGATCCGAACGTTGAGTTCTGTAATATTCTTGGCAATAGCGTTGACGTCTTTTACTTCACCAATGATTTTTTGATCAATACTCCTGGCAAGAGTTTCGAGTCCATCACCGATGCGTTTAAAGTCTTTAACGACAAGATTAGCAGTGTCGCGAACAACTGAGCGCATTGTCTCGTTGTCAGGCTGTGAACTAAGTTCTCTAAAGGCATTGTAAAAGCGGTTGATAATATTGTTAAGGCCTTCGCCATCGACTTCGTTAAAAATATTCTCTACCTGGCCCATTTCTTCATAGCGAAAGCGAGAATAGTTTTCTTGACTCGTTGTCTTTTGCAGTCTCTTTTCAATAAAAGGATCGTGGGTTCTGTTAACGCCACGAACACGGGCACCTGTCCCTTGAATGATTCCGGCTTTATTAATTGGGGTAGAGGTCGTTTGATGGACACGCTGGCGAGAATATCCCTCAGTGTTGACGTTGGAAATATTATGACCTGTCGTCTCAAGAGACTTCTTGGCTGCGATTAAACCTGAATTTCCAATCCCTAAGATATCAACCATTTTCTAGCCAAGGTCTGGTCTAACAGACACACCCTTTTTGTTATAAGTATTATAATTCTTCACGCCGAGAGCTTCTTCGCGAATCTCTTTTAGACTGTTAATAGCCTTGTTTAAGAAGACTTGGTTCTTTTTGTTTTGAGTTTGAATTTTTTCAATAACATCAATAAGAAGAGCATTAAATCGATAGAGATGTTGAGTGTTATTTTGTTTCTCAAAAAAATTCATAACTTCAATGAGTTCAGAAACAGATTCAACTTCTTTTTGATTGTTTTGTTTAAGGTACTCATTAAGTTCGTTAATACAACGTTCTCTAGCGTGTTCGAGAAAACTAATATTTTTAATAATTTCTTGTTTCTCAGCAAGAAGGCTTTCAAGTTCATCGACATCACTTTTTAAGAGTAAGGCATACTCTTCAAAAGTCTTGTCTAATAATTGAGTATGTTCTTCACAAAAACGCTTCCATATGTCCGTGACACGGAAATAAATAAGATGAAGTGTTTGATCAGTATTCTTCACTCGTACTCCTCTTAGAATTCACTCGATAGGATTTTATCTGCAAGAGAGTCATAGTCGACTTTGTAAGTTCCAGCGTTAATCTGCTCCTTGAGGCGAGCAATCTTTTCGCTGTTATCAACTTCAGGTGCCTGGTCGACAGCTTTTTTAATCTTTGCAAAGTCTCTTACAGCACTTGGGATCTCAACTTTCGCATGAGACCCAGTTGAATGATTAAGTTCCTTAATTCTCTTAGGCTCATTTCTTTGTATATAACCAGAGTTTAGACCATTGGTTCCGATTTTACTTTTTGCAGTCTTACTGCGGGGAAAGAAGCTAGAGCGTGATGCATTTGGATCTACTTTACTCATTATTTGCCTCCCGGCCGATAGAAACAGATTCGTGTTTCTCAATTTTAGTTGGGCTTGGTGGCCCTTCCATTTCGATATTATTCTTTTTAATTAAACCTTTATCCTTATGAGCTGCAAAAGCTGCTAACGCCTCAGGATTTCTAAATTTTTCAGGATAGATCTCATCTAGAATGAGTTTCTGAATTCCTAAGCCTGAATTAACTTCGCTAAGCATCTTTGCTTGCTCTGTTTGGTTTAAATCTTTGTAATAATTCATAGCAGAGTTATCTTCGCCGCTATTGCCGATGGTGGATTTCATTTGCTTAAGCATGTATTGAGCAAATTGTTGCTCAAGTCCTTGAGCTACTTTTTTGTATTCTTGAGGAACATAACGAAAATCATCTTTGATTTTACGAGCTTTCTTAGCTTGTGAATTATTGTGATTCTCAATGTGAGGACGATGTATTTTCACTGGCCTTCCTCTGCCTCAATTAAGCTTCCATTCCTTGAAAGCCCCATCTCATGGTTATTTTAACATTTTTTCCTATTTTTGTCGTGCATAGGAAAATATACGAAAAAATTTCGTATTAAATTAGTTCGATATCTCCAATAAGCGCCCCGTTTCTTTTAAGTGCTTGAAATATCGAAATTAAGTCCTCTGGTGTAGCACCAAAAGCATTTAAACTTTTAACGAGATCATTAAGTGTAGTTTTTTTGTCAATCATGTAGAGCCTTTCAGGGCTGTCGCTTTCGCCACCTTTAACCTCGAGGGTCAGATCCCCATGGCTTACAGCTACTGGGTTAATTGTGACTTCGCCTCCGGCAACGATAGTTCCTGTTCTTTCATTGATGACGATTTTGGCTTTTTGATCACTATGGACCTTAAAGTTTTCAAGAATTGCCATTAACTGTACGACTTTGCGTTGGTAGTGAACGGGAACAATAAGGTCTATTGTTGTGGCATCTTTGCTTGTCGCATATTTTCCGCCAAGCTCCTGATTGATCGTTTTCTCAATTCGGGCTGCCGTCGTAAAGTCGGGATTCTTAAGACTAAGGCGGAGTGATTTCTTGTCGTGAAAAGCAAAGTTAATTTCTCTTTCAATAGTTGCTCCGTTTGCAATTGTTCCTGTCGTGGGGAATGCTTTTCCTCGATTGAGGCCACCAATGGAAACGTTTCCGCTTGCCACGGCGTAGACATTACCGTCCCCCCCTTTAAGTGGAGTAACGAGTAAGGTCCCACCTGCGAGGCTACTTGAATTACCAATACTGGAAACATTAATATCAATGGATTGCCCAATTCGCCCAAAGGCTGGAAGTTTAGCTGTAACAATAACTGAAGCTACGTTTTTACTAGCAACCTCCTTTTGGGGATTAAGACCTAATTTTTGAAACATCATTTTAAGAGAAGAATCTACAATTTCGCCACCTCCATCACCAGTGCCATTTAGTCCAATGACAAGACCGTATCCGATAACAGGGTTTTCTCGAACACCTTTAACATGAACGAGGTCCTTTAGGCGGCTCATTTTCGCTGAGGTGTGAAACGAGAGGCAAAGCAATAGTGAGAGAAAAGTGATTTTCATAATGTTACCTAATGACCGTTACTTGGTTTTCAATAATACGATTACTATTGACTGTATCGTCAGTAAGGACATCTCTTCTTGTGACGAGAGCCTGTACTTCAACAACACGTTTTCTATTTTTGTAGAGAACATTCTTACGCCCTCTTAGAAGCAAGTGATCATCATTGATTTCTTCAACAACGACACTTGAAATACGGTCATAAATCTTGTCCGTACTGTCATCAACCTTGTCATCCTCTTTGCTCGGCGCTGTCGCTGCAGATGCGGGTGCCTTACCTGGGTCACCCTCTTTTTGAGCACCCTCTTTAGCTTTGATCGGAGAGGGGAAAGCTCTTTTGAGTTCTGCTGTGATTTCGTTCTTAAGTTTTCCAGCTACTTTGATAAGAATGATGTCACCGTGAGACTTTTGATCTTCTTCAGTAAAGAGGTAGTTATTTCTTCCTTCCACACCTGACCAGAGAGAACCATCTCCTTGGTTGTCCGCCAGGTCATCAGCTTTGTAGCGTTTCTTATCTTCACTGGGATTACGGTAATCACGCTTAACCGCGGGTACGACATAGGGGTTACTTTCACTGTTGATCATCGGCTTACTTGAAAGAGAGCGGTGTGACTGTCGTCTCGGTTGCATGCTCTGTTGACCTCGGTACATGGCAAACTGATCACGCTTTTGCGGAGGAGGATTGTAACCATCTTGTTGATCAAACTCTCTATGCATTTGAGCGATGTAATTTGAGCAACTTGCTAATGAAAGTGCTGCAATAATGAGGGTAAGTTTAATCAAATTCATAGTTGAACCTCAACCTTGTTAAAGTCTACAATTTTTCCGATAACAGTTTTATTTGTGCGATTATTTTTCAGTCTGATGACCTGTCCAAGCTTTCCCGATTGATGAGGCGTTGCTTTCCCTTCAAGGCGAAGAGAGTTTTTCTTGAGAAGAATTGTAACGGGTTGTCCAACTCTTACCAGGTTTACAGGAGTGATATCACTGTAGTGAATAGCCTCTCCTTTGCTTTTCCCTTTGTTGAGCTTATAGAAAACAATTTGATTTATATTAGTAAAAAGTCGGTCCGGGTTTTTACTATAGATTGTTTTAACTTCAAGTTGAGAAGGGCTTAGAGGCTGATTAGAGACGCCAATATTTTCACTTACAACTAACGACTTTGTTTTAACGGCGAGATCACCTTTAAACCATAAGCTTTTATAGGAGTTGTCGATGGGATTAACGATGGTCCCCTTGATTGTCTTAGAACCGGTGTGGGAGCAATTATTGCATTCAAGAGAAAGAGTATCACTCTTATTAAGGGCAATTAACGTTTGGTTGGCATGAGAAAATTTTAAATTAGTTACTTTCCAGTCTTTGGGTTTAGTAAGACGACTGTTGATATAGTCTGAAAGTCTTGAAATGGTAACGCTCTTTTCAAGAGTAATGCTCGGTAGTTCTACACGGAGAATGTGGTGATTTAAGTTTCCTTTGAAGTCAGAAAGGAAGTTTAAAAAGCGATTGCTTTGATCATCATTACAATTCTTAAATACGATATGTGATTTAAGTTCCTGGAAGTTAGGTTTGTTTTCAAAAACCAAAGTCTGAGGTGTACTAACAAGACAGCCAAAAGACTTGAATGAAATGAATAGGAAGGTGAGGGTTTTCTTTATCATATTACCTAATTGTATTTACGGTTTGAAGTATTTCATCAGCGACTTTCATGACTTTACTGTTCATTTCATAAGCCCTTTGGGCCTTAATAAGTTCTGTCATTTCATTCATAATGCTAACGTTTGAAGACTCAAGAGCCCCCTGTCTAATCGAGCCAGACTTAGCTTCCCCAGCAACATTTTGAATGGGAACACCACTAGAACGGCTTGGTTTATAGTTATTTCCACCAAGCGCAACGAGCCCAGTATTGTTCGTGAAGGTGAAGACAGGGATTTGACCAACGTTGGTCGGTTCAACTTGGTTTTTGATGAAGGCTTCAACAGTTCCTTCTTCAGTAATATTCACACTTATGGTTTCTGGCGGAAATTGAAGATTGGGAATGATCGCAAAGCCACTTCTGTTGACGAGGACTCCCTGACTATTTACATTGAAGCTTCCATCTCGTGTATAAGCAATCGTTTGATCAGGCATAATTACACCAAAGAAGCCCTCACCGTTGATCATAAGATCAAAGGGGTTATTTGTTATTTGAGGCGAACCTTGAGTAAATTCACGAGAGACGCCGGATACCTTAGAGCCACTTCCCACTTGATGACCAATGTTGTGATAGCTATCGGCTCCGGTTTGTGAGCCTTGCGCTTTAATTGTTTGATAGTGAAGAGATTCAAATTCTACTCTCTCTTTTTTAAAGCCATTAGTATTAACGTTCGCGATATTATTGGAGATAGTTGAAACATGAGCCTCTTGAGCGGCCATTCCTGTGGCGGCAGTATTAAGAGCTCTTGAGAGGCCGAATGATGAATGACTAAAAATAAAGAGAAGTAAGATAATTCTCATTTAGAACCTCGCGATATCGTTGTAGGCCTTGTTGGCCATATTGTCGTATGTCTTAATAACTCTTTGAATAGATTCTAAATTTCGATGCGCCTTAATAAGATTACTCATCTCTTCGACGGTATTAACGTTAGAACCCTCAAGTGCACCTTGAATAATGGCTGTTTTTGGCTCGTTCTTTAGAATATTTCGGGTGTCATTATTCATAAAAAGAGAGTTGCCCTCTTTCATGAGAACCTCTGTGTTCTTGAATTCAACAACACTAAGCCTTGCAACCAAATTACCATTTTGAAAAACTTCGCCCTTCTGATTGATGTTGATTGGTCCCTTTTGAAGTTTGATGCTTCTTTCTTGGGGACTGGGAACCTGCTTATTTACCTCAATAACTTCATTACCATTGCCAACTTCAGGAAGGTCTAACTTGGCCATGACTTTCATACCTTGGTCAGTAACCATTTCACCTTGTTGATTTACGGAGAAGTTCCCACGTCTTGTGTAACGGATGCCGTTGGGACCGTGGACTTCTAAAAAGCCTTTGCCATTAAGAGCGATATCGAGCGGGTTATTGGTCGGGCGAATTTGACCTTGAGTGAAATTCGTAAAACTTCCATCAACTACAGGATGCGCATGTTCGGCCCCATAGCTACGGTAGAAGTCCTCTGGTGCCCATTCCTTATTAGGAAGATCGATATCTGTGCCTTTTTCATAAGCTGATAAGTATTCACGAAAGACCATACGGTCTTTCTTAAAAGCTGTTGTATTGGCATTGGCCACGTTGTTGGCGATAGTCTCAACCTTCCTTTGCTGAGCTTTTGCGGCCGATAGGGGAACCCATAGTTCTTTCAAACGCACCCTCCATGGTGGTTTATTCTTCCTCCAATATAACAATAGGTGCCAAGGGATTCACACGGGCAAATTTATCCCCCCGCGTAACTTAGTGAATTTGTGTACATTTAAAGGTGTTTAAGGCAAAATTTTCAATGTGTAAGTCAATGAAAGTGTCAGTTTTGTGACCCCGCGTCATGAATAGGGGAGAACTTATGTCAAAAACTAAAGAGTCTTTTGAAGAATCATTAAATAGCCTTGAGAAAATAGTGACTGACCTCGAGTCTCAAGAACTGGATCTAGAGAAAAGTCTTGAGATGTTTGAAAAGGGAGTTGGCCTTTATAAAGACTGCAAAAAACACCTAGAGAAAGTTGAGAAAAAGGTGGCTAAACTAACAGAAAGTTTAGAGGAAGAGGAAATTGACGATTAGAGCCCTCATTTTCATATCAGTGGTGCTCTCCTTAATAGTATCTTGCCAGTCAAAGAGACAGCACGATCGAGGGGGAACTACTGAAGCAATGACTGTGAATTACGATAATTCACCAGTTAAGTCTGTGCCGAAAATTGAGGAACAACCGGTTAATGTAGCAGTTGGGCCGGTGCCGTTAAAGGGTCAAGAAAATATTATTAAAGAACGTAAGGAAAAAGCTGTTCTCGCCATGGTACTTGGAGCTGGTCTTTATCGATCAATAGCAGTGGTTCCCTTATTAAAAAAGTTAAAAGAAAACGCAGTCGACCCCATCGTTATCATGGGTCATGGTCTCTCTGCGGTAATGGCAGCCTATTATAGTTTTGGTTATAAGCCAGATTATATAGAGTGGAAGTTTTTTAAATTCTTTAATGAACTTGAAAATGAAAAGCCATTTACTAGTAAGTGGTTGAAGCTCTTGGATACAAAGCTGCTAGCTGATCTGGCAGATAAAAATATTGAAGATGGAAAGATTACTCTTTTACTACCCCTATGGAATTCAGAGAAAAACAAGGTTGTCTTTTTAAAAAGAGGAAATCTTAGAAAAGCACTTCTTGCCTCTGTTGATCCGTATAATAAGTTAAATCTTTTATATAAGCCTGCCTACACTCATGGAGTGGTGCCTTTAAAAGAGCTCAAAGACTTGGGCGTAACTAAAGTGTTGTCTGTGGATTATTTAAGTTCAGGTATTTCATGGAAACGAGGGGATGGTTTCTTAAATGGAACTTATCAAAAAGCAGCTTCCATCCAAAACAAAGAAAAAGAGAAGTTAAAAAATAATATTTGGCTAACCTTTCCTCTTAAGGAATTTGCCCTTGATGATGTCTCGACTCTATCAGACCTCGTCCATAAGAGTAGAAGTTATTCAAATGAGGCTATCGAGTTAATTAAAAAAGAAGAAAAATTATGAAAAAAATATTATTAAGACTAACTATTGGTGTCGTGAGCTTAGGCGTGATTGGGGGAATAATTGGAATTTCAATCCTCGTCTATTTCTCATTCGATTTGCCTAAGATTAGTACGCTTAATGACTACAACCCGCCTATTCCTTCAAAGATTCTATCAAGGGATGGTACTGTCCTCGCCGATCTTGGTCAGGAAAACAGAGAAGTTGCAAAGTTTGAAGAAATTCCTAAGAGGATTGTCGATGCTTTCCTTTCCGCAGAGGATGACAGCTTCTATCAACATCGCGGTGTTGATTATATGGGGCTTTTTCGGGCTTTTATTGCAAATTTAAAGGCTGGTAGGGTAGTGCAAGGAGGAAGTACGATTACTCAGCAAGTAGCCAAATCCCTTCTTCTTACGAGGGAAAGGTCTCTTTCTCGTAAAATAAAAGACTTTCTCTTAGCTCAGCGAATTGAAGAAAAATTCACTAAAGAGGAGATTCTATTTCTCTATTTAAATCAAGTCTATCTTGGCGGAGGTTACTATGGAGTTAAGGCAGCATTTGAAGGCTACTTCGGAAAGTCTCTGTCGGAAGCTACGATCGCTGAGGCCTCACAAGTAGCTGGCCTTCTTGTGGCACCTGGAAAATATTCGCCCTATGTAAACCCGGAAAGGGCCAGAATAAGGCAAGGTTATGTCCTTAAGCGAATGAGAGATACTGGTAAAATAACAGAGGAAGAATACCAAGAAGCTCTCAAAGAAAAGACGAAGTTTAGAATACGAAAATCAAGTGGCTTTAAGGCAGGCCACTTTACCGACTGGGTAAGGCAAAGAGTGATTGCTCTCGTCGGTAATGATGAGTTTTTAAGAGAGGGATTTACTGTTCAAACAACACTTGATTATGAACTCCAAAAGATTGCCGAAGAAGAAGTGTTAAAAACGGTTAAGGATGTGGATAAAAGACAAGGCTTTAAGGGTCCTTTAGGTCATATTGAACTTGAGAAATTAGCAGATCATCGAAAAGAGTTCCTTACAAGCTTTTACAAGAATGAATCAACATTCTTCACTTTAAACGAAGAAAATGAAAAAGTTTATGAAGTTGAATTTAATGAAGAAGAGTTAGAAGCAGTTAACGACTACAAAAAGGAATTTAAGGAAGTCGTTAAAGATAAGAGATTTTTCCCTGGTATCGTTCCTGATTCAAAATTTCACTCTTATTTAAAGAAGAACGAAACCTACAAGGGTGTTGTTACTTACGTTGATGACTGGGCAAGGATTGTCTATGTTGATATCGGTGGTGTACCAGGAATTATTCCCTACCTTGGTTTCTATTGGGCGCATGAACGTGTGATCTCTGACGAACGACAATATTTTAAAAGGATATATAAACCATCTAAGATTCTTAAAGAGGGCGATATCATCCTGGTAAAGGTTGAGGATTTAAAAGGTCGCTTGAAAAAGCATGCGTTTAAAGGCTTTAACAAATACATAGAGCGTAAGAATAAGAAAGAACAAGCTCTCATCGCAAAGCAAAACTATGTGGTTCTTGAATTGGATCAAGTGCCTGAGGCGGAGGGTGCTTTAGTCTCTATGAATCCAGACAATGGTGAATTAATCTCATTAGTGGGTGGTTCAGATTTTGGAAGAAGTCAGTTTAATA
>Ga0208203_1001292_pt1 | contig 9969 bp, 8 predicted proteins | sample DeeseametaMP2914_FD_184167 | JGI IMG/M metagenome (GOLD analysis project Ga0208203, IMG submission 184167) | Marine microbial communities from the Deep Atlantic Ocean - MP2914 (SPAdes) | ecosystem: Environmental > Aquatic > Marine > Oceanic | place: West of Santa Cruz de la Palma, Atlantic Ocean...
TTCTTTCCATACTTAGAGATGATCTCATTGATTGTGCGCGGGTTGAGAGGTTTGTTGAGGTTGCTGGGGTCACTTGGATTTCTTGTGGGCTGAAAGAGCCAGTCTTCGCTTGCGTGCTCTCGGCCCTGTGCCTTCATCCACTCAAGGTATTCCTCTAAGGCTTCAATGACGAGGGGATGCAAGACCTTTTGGCCGACTTTGCCGCCCTTACCAACAAATTCAAAAACGCGAAGATCATTGATCTCACGATAATCTTTAAAGCGAAGGCTTAGGACCTCAGCCTTTCTCATTCCGGTCATAAAGAAGCTGACGAGAAGGGCACGGTGAAGGAAGCGGCTAGAGCTTTCTTTATCGCCTTGGCTGAGTATTTCAAAGAGTGCTCTCACTTGTTCTTTTTCTAAGGCCTGAGTGGGTTTGATAACTTCTCTTCTTGGGCGCTTAACACTTTGTACGGGGTTAAACTCGCGCTCTCCCTTTTCGACAAGATAATCAAAATAACTAGAGAGACTGGCCAATTTACGCGCTACGGTCTTTGGCGCTGAGGGCCTGCCGTCGTGACCACCGGTTTCAAGAAGAAAGTTACGATAGGTGATGACATGCTCTCTTTCGACTTTACAAAGGTCTTTTGGGGCACCTTCAGCAAAGTCATGCAGATACTCAAGAAACTTGATTAAATCAGTCTTGTAGTTTTTGCGTGTGTGCTCACTTGTGTAGTTGGCAAAGAACTCGTCATGAAGATTAAATCGAGAATCGATAATATTATTTGATTTTTTGGGTGCTCCCATAGTTTCATTATCAAGTACTAATGGATTTGAATCAATGGAAAGATTTGTCCCCTCTGATAATAGGGGGGAAAGAAAGGTGAGTACCTATGGACAGGGATGAATTAGGAGGCCCATCACGTGCCTTTTCAAAACGTGATTTTCTAAAGGGTGCAGCCCTTGCAGCAATGGCACCTATGAGCAGCTTAAAAGCAAGAGAGGAGAGTGAGTCTTTTCGCTTTTGCTTTGGCTCTTGTAATCTTCACTATTCTTCTCAGCGCCACTGGGATGTTATCGCCAAACATAATCCAGATCTATGGCTTTGGCTTGGGGATAATATTTATGGCGACACCACAAATATGGCGAGCATGCGCTCAAAGTATCAGACGCTTTTAAAGGGTCCCTATGGCCGCTTTAAAGAGCGCTTTCCCATTGATGGTATCTGGGATGACCATGACTTTGGCGTGAATAATGGAGACCGCACTTATTCAAAGAAAGAAGAGAGTCAGCAACTGCATCTCGATTTTCTTGATGTCGCTAAAAACGATAAGAGGCGGGACCAAGAGGGGATTTACCACACAAGAGAAGAGATGGGAGGAAAGATAAAATTCTATCTTCTTGACTGTCGCTACTTTAGAAGTGAAGAGACCGGGCGTGGGCAAGACCTTCTCGGTGAAGCCCAGTGGCAGTGGCTCGAAGAGGAAATGGCCCAGAGTGAGGCTGATATCAATATCATTGCTTCACCTATTGGGGTTCTTCTTAACCGTTTATTTGTCACAGAGGATTGGAGTCAGTTTCCTGATGAGAAGACCCGCCTTATGGAACTTGTGGCAAAGTATGATCTCTCGGGGACTTTCTTCTTAAGTGGGGATAAACACTTCGGCGCTTTTATTAAGAGAAAGTTTTCAAGAGGGTGGAAACGCGTCGAGTATCCAGAGTTTCAAAGTAGTGGTCTTACCCATATATTAAGAGAAGATGCCCGTACTCCTGTCAGGCTTCTCTATGGAAAGAGAAATGTCATGATAGAGAAGAACTACGCCCAGGTTGAATTTCATAAGAAAAAAGGGCAGTGGCAAATGAATTGGTCCCTTCACTCCCTTGATAGCACTTCGGTGATGAAGAGAGCATTTTCTCTTGATAGCAATGGAGTTTGGAAGAGATGAGAGCACTTATCGTTATTCTTCTTTGTTCTTGTCCCGCTCTCTTTGCCCAAACTTGGCAGGTGACACACCTTAAAGGAAAAGTGATTCAAAGAATAAAGGGCGTAAGTAAGGATGTTACTAAAGGGGATAACCTCAGTGAGGGGACGCAACTTGCAACAGGAGGGGCTTCCTTAGTGAGAGTTAAGAGTAAGTCTGGACAAAAGATCACGCTTGCTCCTAATGGTCAGGTCATTCTCCCTAAAGGGGATAAGGCCACTCAAAAGAAGAGTGTTATCTACCTTGTCAAAGGTGCCCTTCGCTATGAAGGGGGCCCAAAAAAAGATGATGAACCCCTCGTGCGCACAAAGAGCGCGGCTTTAGCGGTAAGAGGAACGGACTTCATGCTTAAAAGCAATCGTCTCTTAGGTGAGAGCGAAGTGGTTCTCTTTGGTGGCAAGGTTCGTTTTATGGATCTGAGTGGTAGTGACTATCAGGACCTCAGGCCGGGCCAATGGGGAGGCCATGGAGGTCGTTTTGGGGCTTCAATCAAGCCACCTATCGACCTTCCTGAAAATGTTTTGACTTACTTTAAAGGTCTCTTCTCTATTTAAGAGACCATGTTTTCTCAAGAACTTGATAGAGGGCCTGTCCTTCACTAACCACTGCACTTGGGCTGTGGTTAATAATATGGGCCTCTTCTAGCAGTTTGATTTCTCCTAGGCACTGCTCAAGAATTCCGCCTAATTCCTTTGCCCCTTCTAAAGGAGCGAAGTTAAGAAACTTACAAAGTCCCTGCCCTTTTAAGGCGTGATCTCCTGGTTTTAAGGTGAATTCATAGAGTCCACCTATGGGGGCAAAATAGGTTTTATAATCTTTAAGAAAGCCTGCTCTTTGAGGTTCAAAAGAGCTTGTTGGATGAAAGTCATTGGCCAGAACACCGCGCTTAGAGAGGAAGCTGAGTATTCTTTCAGCATCGCGCAGGGCCTCATTCATATTGAGAGACTCTTCACTCCCAAGCTCTACGGTGTAGGCCTCAAATGATTTGGCATCGAGGTTTTCTAGATTCATGGCCTTAAGATTACGACTAAGAATTACCCAGGGCATGAAGGTGGCCTCATCCATGGCCCCAGCAAATTCATTGGGAATGATGATCGTAAAGGGAAAGGGAAGGTCCACGACCTTTTCTTTTTCAAACTCACCAGCGTAGAGGTAGCGACAGGCCTTGGGACCAGTGTGCAGATCAAGGACAATGTCGGCGCTAGAAGCGAGATGCTGAAGGGTGAGGTTGAGCTTTACATCATCACTAATGGCGTATTCACTTTTTTGAGCGCGTAACTTCTTTAATGATTCGCCTAGATAATGCTTAAACTTCTTTCTTATTGAACCCTTCGTTTCTTCAGCAAGATTTAAGGATTCAAGCCAAGCCTTTGGAGAGAAAATTTCGGGATATTCTTCAAGGTTTTGATAATTTCTGTTCCAATTATTGCCACTTGTGGCGTTAAAGCGGCCTTGAGTGAAGGTTCCTGCTTTCGTATTAATACTCATGGGGTTTGCGGTGGGAATTATGGTGAGAGAGCCTCTAAATTCATTCTTACTAAAGAAGTCTAAGAGGTGGTAAACAACACCATTTCCTTGCACTTCAGCACCGTGAACGGAAGCCTGAATATAGACATGAGGTCCAGGGGCACTGCCTGTGAGCCGATAGGCATTGAGGTTGAGGCGGTCTCCGTTGGGGAGAGTTTTAATCGGATATTGAAGGTGGTCAAAACTCAAAACAATTCTCCTTAAAAGTTTGCTTTAGACGAGCCACTCCTCAGCCTTTCGTGGCGTTCTTGGAATCATGACATTGCCTTCATACAGAATAACTTCTGCTGCTAAATTATGACAGAGGAAAAATGGCATGCCCTCAGTGAAGCCATAGGCCCCGCATTGGTGAAAGCATAGCCAATCTCCAGGACCAGTGTCGGCGGGAAGCTCTAGAGTGCCGAGGTTGTCCATGGCCGTGCATAAAGGACCGTGGATTTGAAAGGACTGATTTTCTTTAGAGCTTTCTCTAAAAAGCTCTACGGGAAAAGATTGTCCCGTTATGGCAGGCCTTACAATATGGTTGACACCGCCATCTAGGATGAGGAGTTCCTTTCCTCGCACATTCTTACGGTCGATGACTTGAGTCATGTAGTGACCATAGGGACCTACGGCATAGCGGCCTAGTTCCATCCAAATTTTTTCCCAACCAAATTCGCTTTTAAGGTCTTTAAGAACTTCTAGGATCTCATTAAAATCAACGGCCTTTTCATTTGAATTATAAGGGATACCAATCCCACCACCAAGATCTAGGACTTGGGGCTCTATCCCAAGCTTTTCAGCGAGCAAATGAGTTTGCTCTGCAATTTTACGCCAAATCTTCTTAAGGCGATCAACTTCTAAAATATTTCCCCACTGAAAGACATGAAGGCCAATAATATCGAGGTTTGTCGCCTTGGATTTCTCCATGCTCAACCATGTTTTCTCATCTTCACCAAAGGGAGTGATTTCATTTCCTCCAAGCACACTTGCGCCTTCTTCCCACTCTAATTGAACCCGCAAGAGAACCTGCGGTCTTACGTTCATGGTCGCGGCAATGTCGTTGAGCCAGTAGAGTTGGTTAAGGGATTCGCAAACCACAATTTTGATGTCTTCTTCCAGAAGTTCACGAAGGTACTTGCGACTTTTGGAGGGACCTGTGGAGAGGATATTTTCAGGCTTGATGCCTGCACGTAACACTTGATCAATCTCTCCCTTAGAGGCCACATCAATTCCGAACCCACAGTTTCTAAAGACTTTTAAAACTGCACTTAAGGGGTTGGCCTTACAAGCATACCAAAGAAGAATATCGGGATCCTCTTTCATAATACTTGAAAGGCCTTCGAGGTGTTCTTTGAGCCCATCAAGGTCATAGTAAAAGAAAGAGCTATCTAAGCGCTTAATGATTTTTTCTAGATCTTGACGGTGATGGGCTGCTATTTTCATGAATTTCCTTTTAACGTAAGAATGACTCTAGCTCGAGAGAAGCTTCAGACTTTTCATCACGATATTTTACAATGAGGGCACAGTTGAGAGTTAGTCCCATTTCCTTGGCCCATGCTAGCTTATCATTAACAGGACGCGAGCCTGGGACAACGATTGCGCGCTCAGGGATCGGCTCATCTGCGCTAAGCATTCTCTCATTTACACAGTCGTAAATTGGAACGCCTTTTGAGAGGACAACACCAGGGGCAATAACAGCTTCTTTTAAAACTTGTTTTCCCTCGACAATGACCGAGCCCGATCCAATAAAGGCGCCATCTTCAATAACGACAGGAGCAAGACCAATGGGCTCGAGGACACCACCAATTTGCACGCCGGCAGAGAGGTGAACATTTTTTCCAATCTGAGCACATGAGCCCACAAGCGCATGACTATCAACCATGGTTCCCTCATCGACAAAAGCTCCTACATTAACGTAGGCAGGAGGCATAATGATGACGCCGCTAGCGATGTGAGATCCTCTTCTGACACTTGATCCACCGGGGACCATGCGAACTCTGTCCTCTGGCTTAAAGTGACGAGGTGAGAGGTTATGCTTATCGACAAAGCCGTGCCAGTGTTCGTCAGAGAATTCCTTGAGCTCCCCAGCTTTAAAGGCTTCTAATATTCCGGCCTTCACGTCTGTATTGGCCTTCCAAACACCATCGACTTTATTGGCCGCTCTGATTGTTCCTGCTTCAAGAGCGTCTAAGATTTCTGTCCAGTTCATTGTCTTTCCTTTTCTTATTGTTGTTTTTTCATCCAATCATTAATTCTTATTGAGGCCTCAAGAACCGTTGCCGCTTGAGAGAGGTCCTTGTGGCTTAGAGGAAGCTTAAGGTTTGGGGCGGCAATTCTTTTTTCTTCACAGAGAAGTCTTTTGACGGGAATAGGATTGCTCACACAAAATAAAGCGCCAGCACAGGCGTCCCATAAAGAAGCATCTTCCTTACTAAGCTCACCACTTAAGGCTTGTTTGACATATTCATGAGTGGCCTTAGGCCAAGCATTTGAAGCAACGCTGACAAGTCCCACGCAACCGTGTTCTTTAAAGGCTGGCACCATGCCATCATCACCACTGTAAAGGCGAGTATTAGGCGCTGCTGCTTGATAACTTTTAAAATCTTCAACACTGCCACTGGCCTCTTTGATGGCCCATAATTTATCGTGACCCGCGAGTCTTCTGACGGCATCAGGACTCATGGCCTTGCCCGTTCTTCCTGGAACATTATAGAGCATAACAGGATGCTTTGATTGATCCATAAGAGTTTTAAACCACTCGTACTGACCTTCGGTTTCGGGTTTCGCGTAAAGAGGCGTCACCATGAGAGTGGCATGAATGGGAAGGGTGTTGAGGTATTGAACCCATTGGATGGTCTCTTGAAGGTTAGAACCGCCGACTCCCACCATAAGCGGAACATTGAGGTTTTGTTCAAAAGTATGGTCAAGGACCTTCTTTTTCTCCTCTGAAGTAAGGTTTAAGGCCTCACCTGTTGATCCAAGAACTAAGACACCATTTTGGGCCTCTTCCTGTTCTTTTAAAAGAAGCGTATAAGACTCAAGATCGAGTTCTCCATTTTCTTTAAGGGGTGTGACGATAGCTGTCCATAGAGGATAATCATTAAGATTCATAGTCCTAGCTCCTTCGTTGCCAGATGCTCAAACCAGTGAAAGCCTGCTGTGATACGGCCTGATAATTGGGCCGCCCAGAGTGCGCCACTAGCAAAGAGCCTGCGATCCTTTGCAGTATGTTGAATTGATATTGTTTCATAGGGTCCTTCAAACGTGAAGGCATGATCTCCAACGATGTCGCCAACGCGCTCACTGGTAATGTTACAGTCATGACCAAACCATTCGCCCCAGCGAAGAGCAGTGCCACTAGGAGCATCGAGCTTTTGGGTATGGTGGATTTCATGAATTGTCGCCTGCCATTGATCTTCAAAGAGAATGGGGGCCTTATTCATGACATCAAAGAGTTTCTTAACGATGGTCATACCCAGGGAGAAATTGTGACCTTGAATCCACGGCATTTGTGCTTCCTTAAGACTGGTATCGAGTGTGTCTGGAAAGTCCACTCCCGTTGCTCCACTGACAACTGGTAGAGGGTTTTTAAGAATTAAAGGCAGGTAATCAAGCATGACTTGTCCGGGGACAAAGGCAATGAGGACATCGTGCTCTTTTAAAGCACTCTCTGTGAGGGGGTTTTGTGAGTGAAAAACCGTATGAGAGATATTCTTTTCACTGCAAAGCTCTGCAACTTTCGAACCTGTTTTTCCTCTCCCTAAAATTGCAATTTTCATTGGGCCTCCTCAATAAAAGTCTTATGGAGGCGTTTGATGGCACCACCGGCTTCTTCAGTTTTAACGACTAAGCAAAAATTGTGGCGAGAAGCCCCAAGGCAAATCATGCGGACATTTATTGGGGGCTCATTCTCTTGGTTAGAGATACTTGTAAAAATTCTTTGGGCCAGTCCCGCTGTGTGATTGATATTGTTGCCAATAAGACTAACAAGGGAGAGGCCTTTTTCCATTTGCACGGTACAGATGGTTTCAAGGTCCTTAAAGAGTTCTTGGTTAGAGAGGGTTTCTTCTTCAACGGTAACGGCGACAGAAATCTCAGAAGTCGTAATAGCATCAATAGAAACTTTGTGTTTCTCAAAAAGACCAAAGAGGCGCGAGAGAAAGCCAAAGTTATTGAGCATTTTAGGGGTCGTTAAGGTAAGAAGCGCCTGATCTTTTCTTAGGGCCATGGCACGCACCAGTGGCTGGTGTTCACTTTGGGCCTTAATCCAGGTTCCAGGGGCATCTGGCTCATAGCTCGATCCTACAAAAACAGGAATAGATACCCTTTGAACGGGGGCAAGTGTCGTGGGGTGAAGAATCTTGGCGCCAAAGATCGCAAGCTCCGCAGCCTCTTGGAAAGTGATCTCACCAATGGGGAGGGCGCCACTACATAGGCGTGGATCGGTCGTTGCAATACCAGCAACATCCGTCCAGATTTCAAGAAGGTCAGCCCCGATTCCCTCAGCTAAAAGTGCGGCACTATAATCAGAGCCTCCTCGACCGAGGGTCGTGGTCTCACCCTCTTTCGTTGCCCCCACAAATCCTTGAGTGACAAAGACGCCGTCGCCAATTTTTGCCGCTAGCATATGCTTTCCACATAAGGCACGGATCTCTTCTATTTGAGGAATTCCTTTTCCAAAGTCATCATTTGTTCTCATCACCTGGCGCACATCAAAATTACTTACAGGCTTATCGTTAGCAAGCTCCCTCAGGGCAACAGTCATTAAGGGAGAGCTGAGCCTCTCGCCAAGGCTTTGCAAACGATCCATCGCCTTCTTTGGTGCGTCCTTGAGGTAGTTTATTCCTTTAGCAAGAGTTTCTAATTCGCTTAGGAGGGATTCAATATGATCAAGAGTATCCGGGTCAGCACCTAGCTCCTTAGCGATGCTTCGGTGCTTTTCTTTAAGGTCTGTGATGATTTTCTCAGATTCGCTCCACTCCTTTAAGCGCGCCGTTTGGGCGAGTTCAATGAGTTGATTTGTGGTCCCATAGGTGGCGCTAACAACAACGACACTTGAGTTCTTCTCTTTTGCGATATTGGCTGAGCGGCGAATGGCCTGCGCATCTTTCATGCTTGAGCCACCAAACTTACTGACGATAACTTTATGCTGGGTTTGGTTCATGTTAAATCCTTTCCTCTCTTATTTAAGATATAAGCTTAAACGTTGAATATCATTTGGAAAAGGGGACACGAGAGAATTCGCAGTGAAGCACTCCACAAGAATAGGTCTTGTGACAGCCCTAGGGATTCAGCCCTAGTGACCAACCAACCAATCGTGACTAAAAGGTTCGTTTCGGCATCAATCCCTCTGCAGTGTTTTCAATTGAGGAGTCACCCTCTCAAACACGCTTCCTGATTAATGCGCCTCTTCCATGTAAGTAAGGGTACACAAGAAATGAATTATTGCCAAATAAACTTTCACCATTAACACTGGGAGGGAAAAAATTACTTTTAGTGGTGGTGAATGATGACAAATAATACGGAGCTCTCTCCTAAAAAGAAACTAGGTTTTATCGGTGCTCGTGGAATGGTTGGTCGTGTTCTTCTTGAGCGCATGAGAGAGGAAGATGACTTTCGTTTTTTTGAAACTTTCTTTTTTTCAACTTCTCAAGTGGGTCAAGCTGCTCCGCCAGAGTCTCATGACCAAAAGCTAAGAGATGCCCATAGTCTTGATGAATTGAGTGAGATGGATGTGATCGTCACCTGCCAGGGGGGAGATTATACTTTAGCTCTTCACCCCTCCTTGAGGGCGCATGGCTGGAAGGGAGTCTGGGTTGATGCCGCCTCTGCTCTTCGTATGAATAAAGATTCTTGCCTCGTGCTTGACCCTCTTAACAAAGACCTTATTAAAGAGAGTTTAGAGAAGGGAGTCGTTGATTATGTTGGCTCTAATTGTACGGTAAGTCTTATGCTCTTAGCCCTTGCGGGCCCTCTAAAAGCTGGTGTTATTGAGTGGGTGAATAGCCACACCTATCAGGCGGCCAGTGGTGGTGGAGCTGCTCATATGAGAGAACTTTTAAAGGGGATGGGGTTTCTCTATGAAAGACATAAGGATTTAATTGATGATGAGCGTGGTGATATTCTCAAACTTGATCAATTGATTTCAAAAGACTTAAGAGAAAATAATGACTTTCCTAGTGAAAAGTTTGGCGCACCATTGGCCGCTAATTTACTCCCTTGGATTGATAGCGCTGTCAACGACGGCCAAACGAGAGAAGAGTGGAAGGCAATGGTTGAGGCCAATAAGATTCTTGGGCTTAATAACACTCTTGGTGTTGATGGAACCTGTGTTCGTGTTGGCGCACTGAGAAGTCACTCACAGGCCCTTACAATTAAGCTTAAGAAACCTATGGGTGCTGAAGAGTTTAGTGCGCTTTTAAAGGACTCTCATGAGTGGCTCGAATTTGTCGAAAATAACAAAGAAGAGACCCTAAGAGAACTAACTCCAGCGGCTGCTA
>Ga0208203_1001303_pt1 | contig 9909 bp, 12 predicted proteins | sample DeeseametaMP2914_FD_184167 | JGI IMG/M metagenome (GOLD analysis project Ga0208203, IMG submission 184167) | Marine microbial communities from the Deep Atlantic Ocean - MP2914 (SPAdes) | ecosystem: Environmental > Aquatic > Marine > Oceanic | place: West of Santa Cruz de la Palma, Atlantic Ocean...
TAACCTTGTTTAATGTTACAGTTTGAAAATTGGTCGGCCAGTCATTTCATCAGGAATCGGCAGATCCATCAAGGTTAATAAAGTCGGCGCTAAGTCAGATAAAACTCCATCTGTGACAGCCGGCTCAGTCTTACGACCAATATAAAGTAATGGCACTGGCTCGCTAGTGTGTGCTGTGTGGGCTTGGCCCGTTGTTGCGTCAGCCATTTTCTCGGCATTGCCATGATCAGCGGTAATCAATGCTTCGCCACCAACTTTCTCCAATGCTTTGACAATTCGTCCGATACATTCGTCTAATGCTTCAATAGCTTTAACCGTGGCTTCGAAATTACCCGTATGCCCGACCATATCAGGGTTCGCGAAGTTACAAATAATCGCATCGTACTCTTGGTTTTCGATAACTTTAACTAAGTGGTCAGTTACCAGCTTAGCGTTCATTTCAGGTTGCAAGTCGTAAGTCGCGACATCTGGTGATGGTATTAATTCGCGGTCTTCGCCAGCAAAAGGTGTTTCAACGCCGCCATTGAAGAAGAAGGTGACATGCGCATACTTTTCGGTTTCAGCTATACGCAACTGTTTTTTGCCGAGCTTCATAAGATGCTCACCAAGCACATTATTCATGCTAATCGGCGGATAAGCGATAGAAGCATTAATATCAGTCGCATACTGGGTTAGCATCACAAAGTCAGCTAACTCTGGACGAGTCCCACGTTCAAAAACATCAAAGTTGTCATTGGCAAAAGCTTTGCTGATTTGGCGAGCACGATCTGCGCGGTAGTTCATAAAAATCACACTGTCGCCGTCTGCTATAGGAGCGGCTTCGCCAATAACGGTAGCTTTCACAAACTCATCGTTCTCGTCGCGGTCATAAGCGGCTTTCAATGCGCTAACGCCATCAATAAACTGATACTCGGCTTTACCTTGAGTCAACATGTCGTAAGCCATCTCAACTCGCTCCCAGCGATTATCACGATCCATCGCATAATAGCGACCAACCATTGTTGCTAGTCGCCCAACGCCAATCTCTTCGCATACTTGATCAAGTTTTACGATGCTGGCTTCAGCGCTACGCGGTGGCATGTCGCGGCCATCTAAGAAGGCGTGAATATAGACTTTCTTAGCGCCACGTTGTTTACATAATTTAATCGCTGCATGGATATGGTCTTCGTGGCTATGAACGCCACCCGGGGATAGCAACCCCATCAAGTGAACGGCTTTATCTTTGCTGACAGCCTTATCAATAGCTTTTAAGAGCGTCTGATTATCAAAGAAATCACCAGTTTCGATATCTTTACTGATGCGGGTGTAATCTTGATAGACCACACGGCCAGCACCTAAATTCAAGTGTCCAACTTCTGAGTTACCCATCTGGCCATCAGGTAAGCCGACATCGGTTCCTGAGCCAGAAATAAGGGTGTGGCTGTACTGATCCCAGTATTTATCCCAGTTAGGGGTATTGGCCGCCATGATGGCGTTATCTTTCGGATCTTCGCTATATCCCCAACCATCAAGAATGATCAAGGCAACAGGTTTTGGGCTATTACTCATGAAATTAGATATAAATGACGAACTTATGAGCTATTGTATCGTGCTAGCGGCGGTGAGACCAGAGCTTAGGCTGGAGTTGAGGGAAGGTTGGCTGTCGCTTAACCATGAGTTGTTACAATTTCTCTTAAAAATAGATTGAATACATCATAAAAATCATTCTATATTGAACGCTTGATAAAAATTTGAATAATTAATACAGAGGAATCTTTTAATGGAACTGACTATTGCTGTTGTTGCCCTTGTCGTTATTGGCATTTTTTTAGGGGTTAAAACTGTATCACAGGGTAATCAATATACGGTAGAGCGCTTTGGTAAATACCGGAAAACGTTAACGCCAGGCTTGCATGTTATCGTCCCTATCATTGATCGCATCGGTGCAAAAGTGAACATGATGGAGCAGGTGTTAGATATTCCAGCCCAGCAAGTTATTTCACAAGATAACGCCACCGTAACGATTGATGCTGTGTGTTTCTATCAGGTCGTTGACCCAGTAAAAGCGACTTATGAAGTGAATCAGCTGCACCGCGCCATGCAGAACTTAGTCATGACTAACATTCGTACGGTTTTAGGTAGCATGGACTTGGACTGGATGTTATCTAAGCGTGATGAAATCAACGCGCGTATCTTAACCATTGTTGACGAAGCGACCAATCCTTGGGGCGTAAAAGTCACTCGTATCGAGATTAAAGACATACTTCCGCCGCATGACTTGGTTGAAGCTATGGGGCGTCAGATGAAGGCTGAGCGTTTGAAGCGTGCGCAGATTCTTGAAGCGGAAGGCACCAAGCAAGCGGAAATTTTAGAAGCGGAAGGCGAAAAACAGTCGCAGATATTAACGGCGGAAGGTGCCAAAGAAGCGGCATTCCGTGAAGCGGAAGCCCGTGAGCGTCAAGCCGAAGCCGAAGCAAATGCAACGACCATGGTATCGAAAGCGATTGCTGAAGGTAATGTACAGGCAGTTAACTACTTCGTGGCACAAAAATACGTGGATGCGCTAGGAAAGATTGCAACGTCAGACAACCAGAAAGTACTGATGCTACCGTTAGAAGCATCATCAGTGATCGGATCGGTCGCAGGTGTTGCCGAAATTGCAAAAGAAGCTTTCAGTAATAAATAATTGCTAATAAAGAATAAATAGGAGTCGTTATGGAGTTCTTCTCAAACGCAGAGTATTGGCACTGGATGGTTTTTGGGCTGGTGCTGTTGATTCTAGAAATGTTTGCACCTGGCGCTATTTTATTATGGCTAGGAATTGCGGCATTAATCGTCGGAACCTTACTGCTGTTTTTAGGAGAACTCTTAACGCCTGAATGGCAATGGATTGTATTCTCGGTGTTCTCGGTTGTGAGCATCGTCGTCTGGCGCACCTACAGCAAAAAGCGTAAGTTGAATGAACCCGAAGACGACAGCTCGTTGAATAATCGCGGCAAATCATTAATCGGTAAAAACTTCACTCTAGCCACCGCCATCGAAAATGGCGTCGGTAAAGCCAAAGTCGGTGATACCTACTGGCGCGTTACTGGCCCTGACACACCACAAGGTGAAAAAGTCAAAGTAGTCGGCTTTGAAGGTGCGACTTTGAAGGTTGAGTCGTTATCAAATAGCTAACTCACTGATAATGAAAACGCTAATAAGAAAATATAATTGGTTGGCGATACTGTCAGTATTTGGGCTGTTAACTTTATTGGTTTTAGATAAAGCAGGCTTTGTTGATAAGCAAGAGCTAGGAATTTATATCCAAATCTCGGCAATATTGTTTCCGCTTATTGCCGTACCATATACCCTTTATTTGTTTTATGACTGTTTGACCAATCCTGCAGTTAATCCCAAAATAGGTTGGGCGGCTATGTTTCTACTCTTTGCTCCCATTGCAGCCGTTTTTTATAGCATATCCGAAGCATATAAAGAGCAATCGACAATGTTAGAGCAGTTAAAAAATAGAGATAATTTTTGAAATATAAGAAAGGCTGAAGTTAGATGAAACAAATGGGGCCAGAGTATAATTTAGAGCCCTGTATAAAAAGCCCTCCTTGAGAAGGGCTTTTTAGTTTAAGCAGCATCTTTTTGACGGTCTTTTGTGTGACTCTCTTCGTACATCTTTTCTAGCTTACTTGAGTTCGCTAACAAGTATTCGAATGATGCCAAGGATGCTTTTGAACCCTCGCCCATGGAAACAACGATTTGTTTATACGGAACGGTGGTGACGTCACCAGCAGCATAAATACCGGGTTGTGAGGTTTCACATTTTTCGTTAATCACGATTTCACCAAACTTGGTGGTTTCGATCACGTCGCCTAGGAAGTGACTGTTAGGCACTAGGCCAATCTGTACAAAGACGCCATCGAGGTCAATGCTGTGGTTAGTTTCGGTTGTACGATCTTGATACTCAATTGACGATACTTTGCCATTCGTTGCATGAATCTCTTTAGTCGCAACATTTTTTAGAATCGTGATGTTGTCTTTTGCTTCGGCTTGGTCTACTAAGACCTTATCGGCTTTGAGGTCTGGCATAAATTCAAATACGGTTACTGACTTTACGATACCGGCTAAATCTAATGCCGCTTCGATACCTGAGTTACCACCACCGATGACGGCAACATCTTTACCTTTAAAGAATGGGCCATCGCAGTGCGGGCAGTAAGCCACACCATTACCGACGTTTTCTTTTTCACCTGGAATACCCAGTTCTCTCCATTTAGCGCCTGTGGCGATAATCATGGTTTTAGTATCAATAACTTCGCCAGATGACAAAGTGATATTTTTGATCTCGCCTTGTCTCACTTCTGTCACGCGCAAATGTTCTTTCACAGTAATGTCATATTCGTTTAAGTGAGCCTGTAGCGCGCCTGATAATTCAGGGCCTGTGGTTTTCGGCACAGAAATTAAGTTTTCAATACCCATAGTGTCTTTGACCTGACCGCCAATACGGTCGGCGATCATGGTGACTTTTAAGCCTTTGCGCGCGCTGTAAATCGCTGAGCTAACGCCTGCTGGACCGCCGCCAATAACAACCACGTCTTGTAATGGTAATTTGTCAGCAGAGTCCGCTTTGGCGATGGATGGATCCTGCTCTAGCAATTTATCAATAAGTTCTGCCGCAGTGACTTTACCATTAGCAAATAATTCACCGTTTAAGTAAACGCTAGGCACGCCTTGGATGTCGCGCTCCTCAATGATGTCTTGGAATAAGCCGCCATCGATCATTTCTGCTGAAATTTTAGGGTTTAATACCGCAAACTGATTTAACGCTTGCACCACGTCAGGACAGTTGTGGCAGCTTAAGCTAACAAACACCTCAAACTTCATATCTTGGTCAATATTCTTGACCATGCTTTGCAATGAGTTATCTAACTTAACCGGTGTGCCAGCAGATTGAAGCACTGCAAGTACTAGCGAGTTAAACTCGTGACCCGAAGGAATTCCCGAAAATTGGATACCTGTAGCTTCACCGTCTACTTCAAGGGTAAAGCTAATGGGGCTTCGCAAGTTGTCTTGGTCTCGCTCTTCAAAAAGCACGCGGTCACTGACGCTAGCAAATTGTTCTAAAAATTCTTTAAGTTCTTGGCGCTTCGAATGTTCGCCGTTTTGCAAGACGAAAGTCACCGTCTTTTGCATCTCGGCGGTATAGCTTTTCAAAGCATCTAATATTTGTTTGTTTAACATAATAACTTTCCTTCTTGCGATTTAAGTTTTAGTAGCTTGGTGAGCCTTTATAAACTCACCAAGCTGACGGTAGGGACTAATGTAGAGTTAAACTCCTATTAGTTTTTTTCCAGCTAAAGCTAACCGACTAAATCTTACCGACTAGGTCTAAAGATGGTGCTAATGTTTCTTCACCTTCTTTCCAAGCTGCTGGACATACTTGGCCTGGGTTGTCGCGAACGTATTGAGCGGCTTTAATTTTACGAACCAACTCATCTGCGTCACGGCCAACGCCTTCAGCCGTAATTTCCATGACCTGGATAACACCGTCAGGGTCGACCACGAAAGTACCGCGATCTGCTAGGCCTTGGCCTTCACGCATCACTTCGAAGTTGCGAGTGATTTCACCTGTTGGGTCACCGATCATGCCGTACTTGATCTTGCCGATGGTGTCAGACGTTTCGTGCCATGCTCTGTGTGTGAAGTGTGTATCAGTTGATACTGAGAATACTTCAACGCCACGGCTCTGTAGCTCTTCGTAATGGTCTGCTAGGTCGCCAAGCTCTGTTGGACACACGAACGTGAAGTCTGCTGGATAGAAGAAGAATACTGCCCACTTGCCTTCGATATCTTTGTTTGAAACTTCAACGAAGTCGCCGTCTTTATAGGCTGTTGCGTTAAACGGTTTAATTGGTGTGTTGATAAGTGCCATGTGAGGCCTCCTGTTCATTAATTTAGGGTTTTAAGTGATTACGGTGTCCAGTATAAGGATGGCTGATGTTTAGTAAATTTGAATTAATTGATATTTATGTTCTAAAATAGTGAATATAAAAAGTCGATAGGATAGCCATGATTTCTTTTAAACAATTAACGTACGCATTAGCCGCGGCACAAACGTTGCATTTTAAGAAGGCTGCGGAGAAATGTAGCATTAGTCAGTCAGCCCTAAGCACCGCTCTCAATCAACTGGAAGAGCAGCTGGGTGTGCAAATTTTTGAGCGTGACAATAAAAAAGTCTTGGTGACGCCTGTCGGCCAAGAAGTTCTTAAGCGTGCGCAACAGATTGTGTTACAGGTTAATGAGCTGGAGGGGCTGTCCGAAAGTTTGCAGGATCCATTGAGCTTTCCTTTGTCAGTCGGTGTGATTCCGACGATTGCGCCATACTTGTTGCCGAAAATGTTTCCGCTATTACATGATGAGTACCCTGATGCTGAGCTTCGGATCGTAGAAGAGCAGTCTCATGTGTTAGTAGATATGGTAAGGAAAGGAGAGTTGGACACAGCCATTTTGGCCCTGCCATACCCTCATGATGGCCTCTTATCGTTAGAGTTTTGGCAGGAAGATTTCTATTGGGTGACGTTAAAGGATGACAAATACAGCGGCCTTAAAGAAATTACCAGTGATGAACTCACACAAAGTAATTTGATGCTGCTGAAAGAAGGTCATTGCTTAAAAGATCATATCCTTGATGCTTGTAAGCTGACGGAGCAAGCGGCTAATCATGGCTTTGGTGCTACCAGCCTTAACACCTTGGTTCAGATGGTGATGGGGCGTTTAGGAACGACCTTAATTCCAGAGATGGCGATGGAACAATTAATCTCACAAAACAAGGAGTTAACAGCAGTGCATCTGAATGAAAAAGGGCCGCACCGTAAAGTCGCTTTCTTGATACGCCCCAACTTTACGCGCTTGAAAAGTGTTGACGCTCTGAAAGCTATCTGCAAAAAAGCCCTTGAAGGCTAGTTTTAGTGCTTTTGCTGGGGCGCAGACTCTAGGCTAGGGCTTGGTTTTGTGTATAATGCATTGTTTTAAATCTCAGCATAAACTCTAGGTTTCCTGACAAATGCAGCAGTTATTTGAATTCTTTAGCAACCATCCATTCTTAGGTTCGGCGTGGTTAGCGTTCGCGCTTTTGTTGTTGATTAGTATTATTAAAACCATGACCAGTGGTTCTCAGGCTTTAACGCCATTGACAGCAACTCAAATGATCAACAAACAAGATGCGCAAGTGGTTGATTTAAGGTCAGTTGCTGACTTTAATAAAGGCCATATTCATGGTGCCATCAATATTCCTTTTACTAAGTTAAAGGATAGCACCAAGGACCTTGAAAAAAATAAGCAGGGCCCCATTATTATGGTCTGTGCCACTGGTATGCAGTCTGGCAGTGCCGCAATATTATTGCGAAAACATGGCTTTCAGCAAGTGCATAAATTAAAAGGTGGTATCCAGTCATGGACTGGTGACAATTTACCTCTAACAAAAGGTTAAGCAATAATTATGGCGACAATTGATATCTATACCAAAGGCTATTGCCCATTTTGTGTACGAGCAAAGCATTTACTGGATAAACTAGATGTTGATTACAACGAAATAGCGATTGACGGTAACAGTGAGTTGCGCCAAACCATGATTGAGATTGCTGGCGGGCGTACAGTGCCACAAATCATTATCAATGATCAGCCTATTGGCGGTTGCGATGATTTGTATGCATTACATGCGGCGGGCAAGTTAGAACCTATGTTGGAACAATCGTAATTATTACAACAACTCAAAACATTAAATATTAAAGAGAGTACAGTTATGGCAGATGAAAATTCAGCAAATCAAGCAGCAGGCGAGCAACAAGTTGAAACTCCTGAGGGCGTTCAATTAGTCATCCAAACGATTTACGCTAAAGATATCTCGTTTGAAGCTCCTAACTCACCGGAAATTTTCCTCGAGCAGTACAAGCCTGAGATTAGCGTGAACTTAAATAATCGCGTTAAAGACCTAGAAAATGATAGTTATGAGACAGAGCTTCAAGTAACTGTAACGTCAAAAGTCGGTGAAAAAACAGCTTTTATTGCAGAAGTTAAATATGGTGGAGTATTCGCAATTAAAGGCATGGACGAAGAAACTCGTTCCCGCTTATTGAGAACTTTCTGCTGTGAACAGTTACTACCGTATGTTCGTGAAGCAATTTCGGAAGCAGTTTCACGTGGTGGCTTCCCACGCTTCGTGCTTCAGCCAATCAACTTTAACTCTTTATACCAGCAAGCCCAGCAACAAGCTGCACAACAGGGCGAAGCTAACGCTTAATGGCTGATCTTAAGTCTTTTGCGGTTCTTGGCGCAGGCTCGTACGGAACCGCTCTAGCTATTGTTTTAGCGAGCAATGGCCATCAGGTAAGAATGTGGGCGCGTGATGCCTCTCAGGCTGCAACTATGCAATCTGAGCGTAGCAACTCGCGCTATTTACCTGATGTGACTTTTCCACAGGGATTAGAAGTAACTGATGATATCGCTGCGGCTGTTTCTCACTCAGACGTAGTGTTGGTGGCTGTCCCTAGCCACGCTTTTCGCTCAGCTTTGCAATCAATAAAACCACACCTTACTACTGAGTTACCAATCATCTGGGCAAGTAAAGGCCTAGACCCTGATACCGGTGACTTATTAGGTAATGTGTTAAAAGAAGAGCTTGGAGCATCCCAGCCTCATGCTATCTTGTCTGGTCCTAGCTTTGCCAAAGAAATGGCTCGCGGTATGCCAACCGCCATTAGTTTAGCGTCTGATGACCCTGAGTTAGCAGAGCAATTAGCGCTCGACTTCCATAACGAACGATTCCGGGTTTATATCAGTAGTGATGTTATCGGGTTGCAGATCGGTGGCGCGGTTAAGAACGTGGTTGCTATCGGTGCTGGAATTGCCGACGGGCTAGGTTTCGGTTCGAATGCTCGTACTGCATTAATTACTCGTGGACTAGTCGAAATGAAACGTTTAGGTGTTGCCCTAGGCGGCAAACCTGAAACCTTTAACGGTATGGCTGGAATGGGTGATTTGGTCTTAACCTGTACGGATGATCAGTCACGCAACAGACGCTTTGGCTTGGCATTAGGGCAGGGTGGTGATCGCGAAGGCGCGGAAAACGCCATTGGGCAAGTCGTTGAAGGTGTTAGGAATGCCCATGAAATTCATATGTTGTCTGAGCGTGTTGGCGTCGAAATGCCCATTTGCGAAGCGATATATAAAATCATTTACGAAGGCGCTGATCCAAAAGCCGCGGCTCGTGAACTGTTAACCCGCGATCTCAAAACTGAGTCTTAGTACCTTTAACTCTTCCTCATTTACAGTCTTCAAAGCCTAACTGTCTCAGAGCTTCAAATGCCATGATCGCTGCAGTGTTTGAAAGGTTTAGACTTCGACTTCCTTCTTTCATTGGTATCCTTAACAGCGTTGTCGCTAACTCTTCTAAAATTGAGTCGGGTAATCCGCGGGTTTCAGGGCCGAAAATAAAATAGTCCCCATCTCGATAATCGATTTGATGATAGTGCTGTTTACCTTTGGTGCTGAGTGCAAATAATCGTTGAGGTTGTTGGGAGGTTTTAAAACTATCAAAGTCATCGTGAATGATGACGTTAGCCCATTCATGGTAATCCAAACCTGCGCGTCGCATACGCTTGTCCTCGAGCTCAAACCCCAAGGGTTTGATGAGGTGTAGTTGCATACCGGTGTTGGCGCAAAGCCTGATTATGTTGCCTGTGTTAGGCGGAATTTCAGGCTCAAATAAAACGATGTGCAACATACTATTCTTCTTCAGTTTTAGGTTCGGAGTGTTCTTGCCAGTATTTTAGTTTACGCGTGAGCGTATTGCGACCCCAGCCAAGCACTTTTGAAGCTTTTTGTTTATGGCCCTGAGTTAGTCGCAAAGCTGACTCGACCACAAATTTTTCAAACTGTTGT
>Ga0208203_1001312_pt1 | contig 9870 bp, 9 predicted proteins | sample DeeseametaMP2914_FD_184167 | JGI IMG/M metagenome (GOLD analysis project Ga0208203, IMG submission 184167) | Marine microbial communities from the Deep Atlantic Ocean - MP2914 (SPAdes) | ecosystem: Environmental > Aquatic > Marine > Oceanic | place: West of Santa Cruz de la Palma, Atlantic Ocean...
AATTTCAATTCGGTTAAATTCCGTCTAAAACTTGCTCAAAATGATGATAAAACAATCAATTAGACGCTATTCTTAAGCTTATAAATTAAAAAAGGCCGCTGAAGCGACCTTTTTCATATACATATTAATAGATGTATCTTTACGCTGTTACCGTAACGTAAGCAATTTTCTTCTTTCCTGCCTGCATTAGGTATTTACCCGGTGTGACCATATAAGAAGGCTCAACCACTTCCCAGTCTACTTTAACCCGACCATTCTTCAGCATATCTTTAGCCTGGGCTGAGTTAGTAGCAAGACCAGCACGATTAATCACAGCGCCGATCGGGAACTGCTCTGCTCCATCTAAGCTGACTTCAACTTCTGGCGTGCCTTCTGGAACCTCACCTTCCTTGACAATATTACCCGCACCTTTATGGGCACTCTCGGCAGCTTCTTTACCATGGAACCTTTCGATTATCTCTAAGGCAAAGGCTTTCTTTATATCTTGTGGGTTCTTGCCAGCTTCTACTTCTTTCTTTAATAGCTCAACTTCTTCTAACGATTTGAAGGACAGCAATTCATGGTAACGCCACATCATACTGTCAGGTAAAGACAGTAGCTTTTGATACATCACCCCAGGCGCTTCTGTAATACCTACATAATTATCCAATGACTTCGACATCTTATTAACGCCATCTAGACCTTCTAGTAATGGCATCATTAATACTGTTTGCGGTTTCTGTCCATTCGACTTCTGTAACTCGCGCCCCATTAATAGGTTAAAGCGCTGATCGGTTCCACCTAATTCTACATCACATTCCATGGCCACAGAGTCATAGCCTTGAACTAGGGGATACAAAAACTCATGGATAGCAATCGGCTGCTCATTGGCATAGCGCTTTTTAAAGTCATCGCGCTCTAGCATTCTAGCGACGGTAGAGTTTGCCGCTAACTTGATCATGCCAGCGGCGCCTAATTTTTCGCACCACTCGGAATTAAAGGCAATCGTCGTTTTCTCAGGATCAAGAATTTTGAACACCTGCTCTTTATAGGTTTCAGCATTTCTCAACACATCTTCACTTGTTAACGGCTTACGCGTGACATTCTTTCCCGTCGGATCGCCGATCATGCCAGTGAAATCCCCGATGAGAAACACCACCTCATGCCCAAACTGCTGAAACTGACGCATCTTATTGATCAAGACCGTATGCCCAAGATGTAAATCGGGTGCTGTTGGGTCAAAACCGGCTTTAATCTTTAAAGGGCGACCTTCTTTCAACTTTTCTAATAATTCTTCTTCGGGCAGAATTTCATCAGCTCCACGTTTGAGCTCCTCAAACATGGTCTCAAAATCACTCATAAGGGTATTTCTCTCTAATTTCGATGGCTCAAAGATACACGAATTACCATAGTATGCAACGGTTTCAGGGCAAAAAGCACGGTCTGACAGTTTTCGTCTACCGCCTTTTCAAAAGTGTAAAAAATCCTGACTCTTTCACATTTCTTAAACAAATATGGCGAAATTATGGATTTAATACTTTTTAACATTGACCAAAACACAGCATAAGGTTATGGTTATTGCGCAAAAACTATTCAACCAATTTCTTAAGTTAACTATGATAAACCGTGATTATAAAGGGTTTAGCAGAAATAAGCCTCTGTTTGCCCGAAAGAAAAGTCGACGAAAGGGCGTGATCATTACGATCTCAGCGCTGTCGGTAGTCTTCGCGGCAGTTTCTTACTTAGCAATGACTCCAGGACAAGAGTCAACTACTCAAGAAAAACAACAAGAATTACTCACACTACAATTATCATCGGACGACACCAAAGCCTCTTCACAACCAGCACAACTTGATACCCAATCAGGTAGTTTAGCGTTATCAGAGGATACCCTTGAGACAGCCGAGCAGACACTAGCTGAAAAAACTGACCGATCGTCAGCCTCTAGCATTGATAAACAAAGTGCTTCTAAGAACTTAAATGAAGCCACTGATGCCATAAAGAATTTCGTTAAGAAAACCACTAAACCTCGATACGACTGGCAGACGGTTACCGTCGCCAAAGGCGAAAGCTTAGCGCGTATCTTCAATAAACTAGGCTTTAGCTCGAAAGATTTGCACTACATGATGCAGTCTGATGAGCAGGTTAAAATCTTAAAGAAAATCAGACCGGGACATACTTTAGAATTCGCAGCAAACGATGATAAAGAGTTCCACGGCCTGCGCTACCCTTTTAACTCAAGCGACACTTTGGTAATTACCAAGCTTGAAGATAAGAAGTTCCATGTCTCGCTAGACGTTAAACCTATTGAGTTTAAGCAACGTTTTGCGACCGCTACAATTACCAGCAGTTTTTATAATGCAGGTAAACAAGCAGGACTTCCTGATGGCGTAATCATGGAGTTGGCGGGCGTATTCGAGTACGACATTGACTTCGCACTCGAAATTCGTAAAAACGACAGCTTCTCAGTCCTGTACGAAGAAAAGTTTATTGATGGTAAAAAAGTCGGCTATGGCAACATCTTATCAGCTGAGTTTAATAACATGGGCGAGCATTACGCAGCCGTTCGTTATACCGATACCAATAACCGTACCGCTTATTATACGCCAGAAGGTAAAGCCCTAAGAAAATCATTCTTACGTGCGCCATTACAGTTTAACTACGTCAGTTCAAACTTTAACCCAAAGCGTTTCCACCCGATTCAAAAACGTGTGAAGCCACATCGTGGAACAGACTACCGTGCGCCAATCGGTACACCCGTTCGCGCAGCCGGTGACGGCCGAGTGGCGAAGTCTGCATACAACCGCTTTAACGGTAACTATGTCTTCATCCAACACGGTGGCAACATTGTGACCAAGTACCTGCACTTCTCAAAGCGTGCAGTTAAAGCTGGACAACGAGTGAAACAAGGCCAAATCATTGGCTACGTGGGTTCAACCGGTATGTCACAAGCGCCACACTTACATTATGAGTTTGTGGTAAACGGTGTTCATCGTAACCCGCGTCGAGTGAAGTTACCTCATGCAGCACCGGTTCCAAAAACCGAAATGGCACGCTTCCAAGAGCTTTCTAAGCCGCTCATGACGCAACTAGAAACCGAGCGTACAACCTACTTTGCACGTCTGAACGACCAAGAGTCATCAGGTACCGCAAGTAACAGTAAACTGCAAAAATAAGGTGACGAGAGCTTAACTCGTGACCTTGTTTATTGGACTTATCTCAGGGACTAGCGTCGACGCCGTTGACGCTGTCCTCTGCGATATCCAGCCTGACAATCAAATCCAGCTTCTCCACTCTTACAGCCACCCCATTCCAGCAGCACTACAGCAAGAATTACTAGCCTTTGGTAAATCGGAATACAACGGTGATGCCATTGATCAACTCGGACAACTCGACCATCAGGTTGGTTTACTGTTTGCAGACGCTACCAACACCTTGCTAAAGCAGTCGGAGCATCAGGCTCAAGAGATTCAGGCCATTGGCAGTCATGGTCAAACCGTACGCCACCGACCTGAAGCTAACTATCCTTTTACGCTACAAATAGGCGACCCTAGCATCATCGCAACCCAAACTGGGATAACCACAGTGGCAGACTTTCGCCGGCGAGATATGGCGAATGGTGGGCAAGGTGCTCCATTCGCTCCAGCATTCCATCAAGCATTCTTCTCCGATGACAACAAGCCACGAGCCGTAGTTAACTTGGGGGGAATAGCGAATGTTACAATATTAGAGGCTGGAAAATCTCCAGTGGGCTTTGATACAGGCCCAGCCAACACCTTAATGGATCAATGGGTTTACGCTCATAAACAGCAGCATTATGATGCTGGTGGAGAGTGGGCAGCGAGCGGTTCCGTTATACCTGAGTTATTATCATTATTGCTTCAAGACCCTTATTTCAAGCAAGCTGCCCCTAAAAGCACTGGGTGTGAATACTTTAATATGGAATGGCTCGCCGCTCGAACAGGATCTGTAGACCTCAGTCAATTTAAGCCACAAGACGTACAAAGAACCTTACTTGAGTTGACCGTAATCACGGTAGCAGACGCTATAAAAGTCTACCTAGAGGAAGGTAACGTTTACTTATGCGGTGGCGGCGCGCACAACCTTGTTCTGTTGCAAGAATTACAAAACCAGTTACCCTGCCAGTCAGTATTCAGTAGCTCAACACTAGGAATTTCGCCAGACTGGGTCGAAGCAATGACATTTGCTTGGTTTGCGGCAAAAACCCTCAAAAAAGAACCCATCCAACTTTCCAGCATTACAGGCTCGACCCAAAACAGTGTTCTTGGCGGTGTCTACTACTAACGTAGAATAGCTAGTAGCGCCCCCATAAATAGCTGCTTGTTTAAAATTAATGCAAATTTGCATTAATTTTGCCATACTAATTCCATGAAGCTGTTAAATGACATTAGTCAATTTAGTGAGTGGGAGAAAGTCCTAGTAAACTCTATTGATAAAATCGTCGTCATATTAGCGGTTTGTAGCGTACCTGCCACTATCGCTTCCCTAAGCCGTATATCACTTTCGGGATTCCAGATCTCAATGGGGCTACATGTTGCCATTGCCATTAGTCTAGTCACTATCGCAATTATGCGCCACAAGTTCACCATCAAGTTTAAACTCAACGTGGTTCTCCTAATTACCGTTCTTGTATCGTTTGTCGGTGTCTTAAACTGGGGCTTACTCGGTAATGGGATTCTTTGGTCCGTACTTTCTATTATTTTTGTCACGCTCTACTATGGCATTAAGTCAGGTGCACTTTGCGCTGCGGCTTTCTTATTCTATGTTTCTATTGTTGGCTATTTATATATCAATGGCGTGATTCAACCCCAAGTCGATCCCAGCGTTTATGCGATATCGCTTAGCGGTTGGTTAACCGGTGTTATCGGCGCCTTACTGCCTCTATCAATTACCATAGTGATTATCGGTACCTTATATGAAGCAGCTCGGCACTCCCTATTAAAGCTTGAGCAGCAACGCGTTGAAATCACTATTCTGGCGGAGCGTGATGACTTAACAGGAATTTATAATGCGCGCGTGTTTCATAAAATGCTACAGCAAGCTATTGAACGCTCAAAGCGCCACGACTCTTGGGTATATTTAATCAATATTGACTTAGATAACTTTAAAACGATCAATGATAATTATGGACATCATGCTGGTGACGCCATTTTATGCTATATCGCTAAACAGTTATTAAACGTGACGAGAGGTGAGGATACACTATGCCGTGTTGGCGGTGATGAATTTTTGATGCTGATTGAAAGCCCACACAGGCATCAACCAGAGGAAATTGAAGCGGTTATCCAGCGTATCAGAGCCGCAATAGAAATACCCTACATCTACGAAAAAACCAAGCTTAGTATTAAAGGTAGTATCGGTTACGCCGAGTACAACGCCAAAGCGACGCCACATCTTAAAAACAAGGATGATATTCTCAAGGAAGCTGATAAAGAAATGTTCAAAAATAAGAAAGTATCTCGCTCTCAGGAAATTAGCTGAGCGCGAGATTAAACTTTATGCTAAATAGAGAATGAAGAACCACAACCACAAGTCGTTTTAGCTTGTGGGTTGTTGATAATAAAGCGTGAACCTTGAAGACCTTCGGTGTAATCGACCTCTGAGCCCATTAGATATTGGAAGCTCAATGAATCAATTAAGATCTTAACGCCATCTTTTTCTACGGTCATATCGTTTTCTTTTTGATTTTCATCAAAGGTAAAACCATACTGAAATCCTGAGCAACCGCCGCCTGTGACGAATACGCGCAGCTTAAGCTCTTGATTTTCTTCTTCTTCAATCAGTTGACGAACTTTTTTGCTTGCTGCTTCTGTTACGGTTATCGACATAATGTTACCTATCTAGAACTACACCTTTCTATTATAGCCGAAGATGGGGGTGATACCGCAACATCTCAAGCCCAGTCTTATGCTTTTACTGGTTCCGCTTCCACCGATTCTTGGTGATTTTCATCATCACGGTTAGCAGAATTCTCTACTTGAGCCTCTTCTGCTTTATGTTCAAGCGCTTTTGGATCGCCCACAACCACCATTTTACCGTTAACCTCAGCACCAGCGTTCATTTCGATAACTTTATAGTACAAGTCACCGTTAATTTTCGCGCCAGGCTTTAAGTCGATTTTTTCGGTGACATAAACATCGCCATCAACTTGACCAAAAATGACCGCGAAAGGCGTCGAAATATTGCCTTTAATTTTGCCATGGACTCCAATTGATAAGACAGACTGCTTTTCGATGTCGCCTTTAACTTCTCCGTTAATTTCTCCATCAACAAACAACGCTCCCGAGAAGCTCATGTCGCCTTTAATACAAGTTCCATCTGCAATTAAAGTATCCACATTGTTCGATTTACGTTTATTCTTTCGCATTAGATTCTTCAACCTCATTGCTCGGATTTGTGGGATTCCAAGTAAAATCTTGGAGTACTGATTTTGCACCGCGTCCCGATGTCGCTGCCACCACTCTTACAAAACTTGGCTCGAAGCCTTCTGGTAGCTGGAACGTTCCTGTATGTGTCGAAACATAGGTGAAATCAAATGTATTATTATTGCTATCGTTTCCTTGCAGCTGTTCAAAGCTGTAACTTTTCCTTTCGCCGGCTTCCTCGCCAACGATGGATAATGTAATGGTTCCTTTTAAAGAGCCTGACTGACGCTTTGCCTGAATCAACATTAATCGGTAACGATAAATGTTGCCTAGCCCCTGCTCCCAAACGAAACTAGCTATCTGTAGCCCCGACTCTACCGCATCAGGATCAAAAATACGTTGTAAAGCTTCACGCTCTTTTTCAAGATTTCTATTTTGTCGGTGAAGTTTGTCCAGCTCAGTTTTAAGCTGTTGAGTGATTTCGTGCTCGATTTGATACTGTTGCTGCCAGTGAGTTTGGCCTTCTTGCGCTTCACTTAACTGTTCGTTAAGCACTTGGAACTGCTCTTTAGCAGTAGCCGTCATGCCATGCTGACGTTTGTTGAGCCAATATCCAAGCGCCATGGCAGCTAATAGCACCAATAAAATAATCAAGGTCCAAGACCAGTACCAAGTGGTCGTGCGTCGCTTGCGAATAATATAGTCTGGTTGATTGGGATCTTTAGTCATAAATCATTGAAATCGTTTGTTCTTTCGGCCACATTTTCTTATTATGTAAGTCATTGATGACGCTGGCTATTATAATACCGAAAGTGCCTTGTAAATTATGGCACATACCATCTGCAACCAGAAGTCGACTCCTGTTGCATTAAAACAGAATTTATAGCCAAAGGGAACAGACTAGGGCCTGTTGCTCTTCTAGAAAGCGGCCCTAATCACATACTTGAGTGACGAATGACGCTAATTGATCGTTTAAGATTACGCCTTGGGGGCTTTGATGCTTTAGCCCTAATGGCGGTTATTGGCTTAATTTGCGGTATTTTAGCGGGTGGTACCAATATCCTCTTCCGCTACTTCACTGAAAGCTCCTACGTACTTTGGGCGACCGACCAATCTGGAAATACGGATTTTGAAAACGCAGACTGGTGGCTCAAGCTTTTACTGCCAACCGTCGGTGGTTTGATCGTTGGCCTGCTGCTACAGCAACTAAAACCCGACACTCGTCGCGTCGGTGTATCACATGTCTTAGAACGCATGGCGCACCACCAAGGGCACTTACCTGCTAAAAACGCCATCGTGCAATTCTTTTTAGGTGGGCTGACTATCGCTTCTGGCCAATCAGTTGGTCGAGAAGGCCCCGGCATCCATCTTGGCTCCACCACTGGCAGTTTAATTGGGCAGCGCTTAAAGCTCCCCAATAACAGTACTCGTATTCTGGTTGGTTGTGGCTGTGCCGCCGCAATTTCGGCTAACTTTAATACGCCATTGGCCGGCGTTGTGTTTGCCATGGAAATTGTCATCATGGAGTATGCGGTCGCCAGCTTTATTCCGATTATTCTAGCGTCGGTAGCAGGCGCTGTGATGAGCCGAATATTCTTTGGTTCGGATCCAGCCTTTATCATTCCTTCCTCCATGGACGTGCAGTCCTTGTGGGAAATGCCTTACTTCCTATTGTTGGGTTTTATTTGTGGCGTTATCGCAAGCCTATTTATCATGCTCACTAGCCAAGTCCGCCGCCGCTCGAAAGACTGGCCAGTTTGGATTAAAACCACCATTGGTGGCACCAGTGTGGGCTTGATCGCATTAGCCGTTCCGCAGGTGATGGGGATTGGTTATGACACGGTGAACTCTTCGCTACAGGGTGAACTACTGTTAACCATACTGGCGCTTAGCCTTGCCGGGAAGTTCATCGCCACCAGTATTTGTTCCGGCTTATCCATGCCTGGCGGGGTATTAGGCCCGACGCTCTTCATGGGCGCCATGCTGGGTGGTTTACTGGGGACAGTCGGTAGTCTTATCTTCCCAAACCTTTCAAGCGATACGGGCTTTTACGCCATCATCGGTATGGCGACCCTGATGAGTGCCGTACTGCAAGCGCCACTTGCTGGGCTGATGGCATTATTGGAATTAACCAATAATCCAAACATTATTCTGCCTGGTATGTTCTCAATCGTTATCGGCAACATGGTCGTGAGCCAACTGTTTAAGCGCGAATCTTACTGGGAAACCCAGATGAAAGATCGGGGCATGCATTTAAAAGTCAGTCCGATGAAGCAGGTATTGCGCAGTATTGGCGTTGCGGGAGTGATGACTCGGAGTATTGCTTTCCTTAAAGAAGAGTCGACTCAGCAAGAAATTTCCATCGCGCTACAAGATAAACCACGATGGATTCTAATTAAGGATCACGCTGGCGAAGTCATCTCTTTGATGGTTGCCAGTGATTTAGGCCGCTACCTGATTGAGCAAGAAGAAGAACTTGAGCGTAAAAAATCCAAAGCTAAGGCAAAGGATGATGAAGCTGCGGATGAAACTCAGAATGAGCCTGAGCAGACGCCAGAAAACGATCAAGACGATGATACTTCTGAGCTACCGATAAAGCTGATGGAAATCCCAGCAAATCGTCAAGATATCGTTGCCATAGATCTTCAGGCCACTCTCGAAGAAGCCTACGACAAAATGGAACAACGTAAAATTTCAGCAGCTTATGTCTATCGGATCACACATAACAAGGAAGAGCGTATTTATGGCGTTGTGACACGCGATATGATTACCGATCAGTATATTTTCTCAAAAGCACAAACAGGTTAACGCTATGCAATGGGTTAAAACGTTCCACCTTTTCTTTATGGTTGCTTGGTTTGCAGGAATTTTTTATTTGCCAAGAATTTTTGTTAACTTAGCTCAGACAGAAAACGACGGTGCTTTTAATCAACTGAATATCATGGCGCGAAAGCTCTATCGCTTTGTTACCCCCTTCATGGTGTTAACCGTGATATTTGGCCTTTGGTTGGCCTCTTACAACTGGGAATACTACCTCAAAGCAGGCTGGTTCCACGCTAAAATGGCCTTGATAGTTCTACTTATTATTTATCACTTCATCTGCGGTATGTACCAAAAGCAATTCGCCGACGGTCGCTGCGACAAAAGCCACACCTACTTTCGAGTTTTTAACGAAATACCCGTCCTGATCTTATTGGGCGCCGTTATCTTGGCGGTGATTAAACCGTTTTAAACTTGATGTATTTTTAATCCCTTGTACTAGCGCCACCATTACGAAGCTGAGTAACATCAGTAAATACCAAGAGGTTAATTTAGATAGGGAAACCATTTGCCAACCATTAGCTTGATTAGGATAAATCCAAATATTGGCAAAGGTCGCAATGTTTTCAGCGAACCAGATAAATAACGCTACCAAGAACCAGCCTAACAACAAAGGCATGCTGCGGTGTGTCTTAATCACCTTAAAGTGGATCCGTGTTTTATAGAACATTACGCCTGTGGCTAA
>Ga0208203_1001315_pt1 | contig 9858 bp, 13 predicted proteins | sample DeeseametaMP2914_FD_184167 | JGI IMG/M metagenome (GOLD analysis project Ga0208203, IMG submission 184167) | Marine microbial communities from the Deep Atlantic Ocean - MP2914 (SPAdes) | ecosystem: Environmental > Aquatic > Marine > Oceanic | place: West of Santa Cruz de la Palma, Atlantic Ocean...
GGCTCAGATCTAAGAACCTTAAAGCTTGGTGGGCAAGTTAGGCCAATGGATACCTTGGGTTTTTCGGCCCTAAGGGAGACTGATCTTGATGCCAGTGAGAACATCCGAACGATTTATCAGGCCGATATTATGCCAAATAACAACTGCTGGATATTTAATGTGAATTATAGAAAGAGTGTTGTGGATGAAAGGTATTCTGTAAACTTTGTCTTCAATTTAGGAAACAAGGAATTTGAAACTTTCCGTTCAAACTTTTTCAGCTTTGACAGGCTTCAGTAATGGTTCATATTTGCGACTTTGACGACAGCTTCACTTATAATATTTACAGTGAAGTTTCTCAATTGGGTTTAAAAGCAAGGGTTGTTCCAAAACACGGAGTTAAAGAATTTCTGGAAACTAATATCAATACAAATGGAAAGCTTGCAATTGTTTTAGGTCCAGGCCCCTTTCACCCAAATGATTATCCAGAGATCTTAAATGCTGTGAAGAAAATTATGCATAGAAGGGACTTGATGCTTATGGGTATTTGCCTAGGGCATCAGTTGATTGCGAGAGCACTGGGTCTTGAGGTTAAGAGATCATCTAACCCAAAGCATGGCGAAGTTGAGGTGCTAAAGCTTTCTCCCAGGGCGCAGGAAATTCTTGGAACTAATCAAAATACAATCTCCGTTCAAAGGTATAACTCTCTTGGTGTAGAGTGCTCTGATAATAAACTTCCTGAGTGGGGTGGTGTGGAATGCTTTGAAAGTAATAAAGAAATCTTTATGATTTCTAGTAAAGGGCTTATATCTTACCAATTTCATCCCGAATCTGTGGGAACATCTTTCCGATCACTCTTTTTCAGGCCGCTTAAATCATTCTTGTTATAATATTAAGCCATGAGATTCAAAGTTCGCGGCATATATGATCTTGAGTTTTTCCTCTACCTTAAAAGAATAGGGGTAAAGAACTTCGCGTTTGATCTAAGGCCTACAAGTTTTAACTTCACTCCAATGTATAAAATCATCGAGATGCTAAAAGCTGGTGGAGATGATAGCGACACGTATTCGTTTATTTTTGATGGTGAAAAAGATTTCGTTATTGAACAACTTATAAGTTCCGCTCAAAAAGAGGGATTGTTGAGCAGTAAAAACTGCTTTTTAGAGCTTGGAGATCTCAAAGAACTGAATGCTTGTTCTCGATTTGGACTGCCAATTATATGGCGCTTTAATGAATCAATGGACTATAGGAAAATCCCCAATGAGACTCTTCTTCATGGTGTTTCCTTCACCTATAAATATTTTGAGCAACTTCAAGAGTCCAACCAGCTCTATATATTTTTAAAAGAGATCCTTGATTTAAAAAGGGATGATCAGTTTATTGATCTTCGTTTGGATTGGAGCGATCACCTAAGCGAGAGTGTTCTAGATTTTTTACCCGCCAACACCTACGGGTTTGAAATAAACCAACAAGTGGAAAAGTCTTATAGGCACATAGATATGAATCTTGTTAGCTCACATCTCGAGCATGCTAAAAGAATTTTAAATTTGGAAAGCTGATGAAAATTTTAACATCCAATGACGATGGTGTTCGCGCCAAAGGCAATATTATCTTGAGGGAAACACTGGCCAAAGAAAATGAAGTGGTCACAATTGCACCCAATCGGGAGCGAAGCAGCTGTGGACATGGGATTACTCTTGGTGAGCCAATTAGGTTGAATCAACTTGAGGAGAATATATATTCTTGTTCAGGATTTCCCGCTGATTGTGTTCTAGTGGGTCTTGGACACTTGCTTAAGGATTCTAGGCCTGAGCTAGTTGTCTCTGGAATTAATATGGGAGCAAACCTTGGGCAGGATAGATTTTATTCAGGAACTGTTGCAGCAGCAAGAGAGGCTGCATTTAGAGGTGTTCCTGCGATTGCTGCAAGTCTTGTGATTAAAAACTTTAAAGATGAACAGCACTTTGATGTTGCTGCCAATTATATCAACAAGTTAGTTTCCAATGGGATTCATAAACATATTCCAGAGATGTCTGTTCTTAATATAAATGTTCCAAACCTTCCCCAAAATCTTATAAAGGGTGTCAGGATTTCAACTTCAGGTTATCAAATATATTCCGAAGAGGTAGTTGAAAGGCAAGACATCAGGGGCAAGGCCTATTACTGGGTTGGCGGAATTTACAAAGGCCACCAGGATATTCCAGGCTCTGATTGTAATAATGTGGCCGACGGGTATATATCGGTTCAGCTTCAGAATCTTTGGGGAAGAGATATTGAAGTGTCTGATATAATAGACGGCCTAAAGTCTTGCGTAGAATAAATGACACGCTGCATTGCAGTCGTGTAACAAAGCAGCGAGAAAGACTTGAAACTTACTATTATTATTTTAAGCATTCTTTTTATCACTTCTTGTGCCATGAAAAGTGGCAGATACGTCAATAAGAACGGAAAATGGGTTTTTCAGGCCTCTAATACAGGATTCATGCAATTCTTGGATAATCCTGAGCGTGATACAGGTTATGACTATAGAGATACTGGAAGGTTTATTTGGCCGGTTCCGGCCGCCAAGAGAATATCGTCTTATTATGGAATGAGAAGAGGACGCCACCACGACGGAATAGATATTCCCGCAAGAAGTGGCTCTCACATTCTTGCAGCAGACCGCGGAAAAGTTATATTCTCAGGCAGAATGAGAGGTTATGGTAGAGTCGTCGTAATTAAACATGATGGTGGCTATCACACCGTATATGCCCATAATAAGCAGAATTATGTGAATAAGGGACAGAAGGTTGGCCAGGGAGAGGTTATCGCTCAGGTTGGATCAAGCGGGCGATCAAGCGGCCCCCACCTTCATTTTGAAATTCGAAAAAATAATAGGGTCAGAGACCCCGCCAATTATCTTCACAGGGTCCAGAAGATGCGTCTAGCGCACAAGCATTAAGACTCTTTATTACCAAACATTCTTAGAAGCTTGAGGTACATAATTGCTGTATTTTCAGCATCCTCAAGCGCTGTATGATGAACTTCACCCATTCCAAGAAAGTTCATCAGTTTTGAACCTGAATCCATACCTTCATCAAGAAGCCCCATATCGACAAGGCCCATAGCATAGCAAGAAAGGTCTAAGTTTCTATGATGAAAATGGTTGTTCATCCACTCCCAACCTAAATCTCTATTCATAAACGGAAGATCTATTGCTGAGATCGACTTTCCAAAGAGGACAATCTTCTCATTTCCAAAGTAGTCTTTAACCTCTTTAGAATTGAGGTATTCCTCCATTATCTTTTTGAATTCAGATGGCTCGACGCCCTCTTTGTGAGCTTTCTCAATAAGCTCTTTATTATGCTCTTTAACCCAGGAGTTTAAGTTTGGCTCAAGCTCCTCAAAACTTGGGCATTTCACGTAAAACTGTTTAGATAGCTCGTGGTTAAGAGAGAAGTCCTCTGTATCAAATGGGATCATCGCAAATTCGATGATCCTTGCGTCTTCCTCAAGTCCTGTGGCCTCAAGGTCAAAACTTAAATACTTCATCTAAGCTCGCTTGCTATTGGGCAGTGGTCACTTACTTCGTCGTAGCTAATTCCCATGTCATGTGCTGAAGTAATAGCGCATTTTAGTTTTGCACAGTGCCCATGAACTTTGGTTGTGATCTTTGCTGGGGCATTTGATCCCTTAACGTTTGAGTAAAATCCACCCGAGACCAATATGTGGTCTAGTTGAGAAGGATATTCCTTTCCATCAGATCTTCCACCCCACCAGTAAGATGTGCATGAAATTGATTCAGTAATATCCACTAGTCCCATCTGCTTCACAACTTTTTTGAATCTCTTTTGAATATCTCCTTGGAAAATATATTCAGTGCTGTTGAAGTCTCCCATTACAATGAAGTTTTGAATGCCCTTTCTTCTCTGCTCTTCCAATACCTCTGAGATGATCTGAAGCTGCTTGAATCTCTTCTTAATAGATTTGTCTCTGCCCCCTGACTTTAAATGAACACTGATTGCGACAAAGGTTTTACCTGTATCAATCATCTTGAAAGTACCAATCGCCAATGGCCTTGAACCATCATGGCAGTAGCCCTGTTGCGGTGAGTGGGGATTTGAAACCCTAAGGTCTTCTTCAAACTTAATTAGATTGAATTTTGTTGAGTCGTAAACAAATCCAAGCCTTTGATCGTGTGCACCACCACAGTTGGAAAGAACTGTCTCGTATTTACCTGAAAACTTCTCTTTAATGTAGTCCGCAAATACTTTTGTTTTATTTATCTCTTGAACACCAATGAAATCAGCGTTTAAGTCCTTTATAGTCTTATAGAGGTGATTCTTATTTGTTCTTACCCTGCTTCTTTCGTCATAGTCGAAGTTTCTTATGTTGTAGGTTGAAATAACCAGTTTTGCATAAGCTTCTAAGGAAAAAATTGTAATCATTAAGGCTAAAAAATTCTTCATACACTCTCTCTATTAGTGGGGTTAATAGTTCCTATTAGTTAATCTAATGCTAGAAACGGACAAAACTTATCAAATAAATACGACATTGCAACCCAAAATTGGCATAATTTTAAGAACTTGCTGGTTTTTTTTATGTGTAAGATTTATTAAGTAATAATTTCAAACTATTTCGTTGACGATATCTGTCGGACTTATGTAAATACACCTCAATTAAATCCTGTATTTCTTTCAAGGGGTAGAAGTGGGAAAAACTAAAATATGCTTAATTGCAATGGCCATTGGATTAAACTCTTTCGCAAGTGCTGAATATTACGAAGATCAGTACCAGACCATTCAAAAAGTTGAAATGTATGAAGTTGTAGAAAAGGAAGATGGCACTCAAAACGAGACTTTAGTTCAAAGCCAAAAGCTACCCAGTGAAATTGAAATGGCATTCGGCCAAGTAAATAGGTCACATGACAAAAGCAGAGTCGGTGATGTGATAATGACCACTCGAAACCTAATCGCAATAGGCAAAGAGATATATAAGATCATTGAGGCCGGAAAGCCTGTTATTAATGTAGGGGAGTCTAAATCACTTAGCGTCCTACCTAAAGATGAAAAAGGAATCCCTGTGGATTCTTTCAGGCTTTCAAACTGGTCTATGCCCAAGGCCAAGAAGTACAAAGTATTGGCTAAAAACTACCTAGGAATGAGTCCAGTAAGCTTTGAGTTTATGCTTATTTATACATACGGTGGCAGCTTGGATGGAAAAGGTAAATACCTAACAGGAACTCAGATTAAAACAACTTCAGTTGAGGTTAGTTGGGGTTATGAGTTGGATGCTAGCTTTAGTGTGCAAACGATCGTAAACCAAGGCACAGAAGAAGATCCTATCGCAGGAGCCGTTCTTTCAATTAACTACAATATTAAAACTGTGATGAAGGAAAGTAGAAACTCTAAAACTTTCTTTGTAAACGGAGTGGGACAAACAAAGGCCTTTTAGTTTAATCCTATAGGTAGGCGAAGACTATTTCTTTGCCTACCCAATCGCCAACCAATTCCTTACAGCTCAAAAAAGACTCATTAAATACACACTTCTTACAAACACCTTCTCCGCTACATGAAGAGGCTACAGGTATTGTTTTTTCTCTTAAAAATGTGAGTAAGTCTACATCGACTTGATCATCATCCACATTGAAGCGCCAAACCTTGCCGCTAGCAAGACCTTTAAGCATTATTTGGTGCATGTGATTTGACCGTCAGTTCTGTCATCAATAATGATGTTGTGGTCGTTCTTGTCTTTGTACATTGCCCAAACATTTCCAAGCTTTCTAGCATTATAAATGGGTAGATTTAACTTTAAAAGCCCATCAAGTTGTTGCTTTGAGCTTCTATTGGACTCAAAAATTAGCCTGGTGGGGTCTTCTAAAAAGAGGTGTCTGGAGAAGGCAATCAGCTCTGAAATCTCTTTAGGTGACGTTTTAGACTTTATTCCATATTCCAATATATGATAAATGTGCTGACCAGGGTCTCTGGACTCACTGGAGACTAGCCAAAGTTTTTTATCTTTATCCTTGGGAGACTTAAAAGAACAAAAGGCCGCAGATCGAGTTTGGGATTCACCCTTAAAAAAGATACTACTTCCTACTGGAGCAAACTTAACTTTTCTTTGGGTAGAAGATGCTAGAAAGGAGCCCTGATTAGTTTTTATTCCAAACAAGTGACTTCTTATGAAATCCTCGTGAATCAAATAGATAGAGCTATTGTAAAGCTTCATGTCATAGTTACAGCTAGCAATCATATTTGAGTCTGTCTTATGCTCGAACAAAGACTCATTAATTTTTATCTTGGCCCTACTTTTTGGAAGCTCTCGAATTAGCTTTGAAAGTTTTATTCTTGGAATCTTTTCGTTTTCTTTTAGAGTTTCATCTGCTCGCATATACTCTTTCTTAAAAAGAGGGTGGGAGGCTATCCTTTGTTCATTTTTTGATAAAAAATCTTCAAAGTCTTTATTCACCGTAAAGACATTGGGAAAGTTTTGATCTAATAAGGCGGCAAGTTTTATAAGTGAGTAGCGACTTTTATATTTTTTCAAAATATGTTGAAGCCCGTATATATAAGGGTGTGCACTTTGTTCTTTACTATAGAAGTGAAAATAGTCAAATCCATCTTTTGTTTGGATAAATATTTGAAGCTTCGACGTTGGAGATGCAAGGTCAGGTCTTAAGTTCATTTGGATTAAAGACCACAAGACTGCCTTGTCTGCAAAGGTGAACTTGAGCTTAGTTTTTTCCAAAAAATTACTAAAGGCTTTTTGGGATTCAATATTGCTGTTTACTAATTGAAGCTCTGATTTTTGTTCGCAATAAAGTTTTTTATTGCTTGGTTTATATGTGGAAATATCTTGGCTCAATCTGTTTTGATCGAAATTATTGATAAAGTAAGCACAGCTTGAAGCGAAGAATAATAGAAGTATAAAACTAACTCTCATGAATAATGTCCGGATCCATTTCAATATTGTCTGGTGTTAATCCAGCGATTTCTTGATAGTCTATATTGATTTCCATGCTAGAGGCACTTTCGCTTAAAGGCCTTAATGTGCAAAAGATCCATACTCCACCGTGTTGTTCTATAGTGTGTGCTTGAACCTTTATGTCTATTAGTTCAAATTCTTTCTCCCTAAGGTGTTCAATAATTCGATCGAACTCCTTTTCTTGATATCCATTTTTTCTTTTGGGAGGGGCCGGTAAATAATATGAAAATGTTTTTGCGGGATACTTCTTTCCAACGCCGAAAAAATGTAAAACAGACTGAATCACTTTGTTTATCTCCAAAAAATCAATATTTAGCTACATTAATTATGTGGCAAATCGGCCAAAAAGACTAGAAGTCAAAAGAAATTTAAATAACAGATTCTTACATCAAACAAATCTTGTATGTATGTCGGATAACCTTTGTCCGGCATTAAAAGGAAATCTTTGCCTTACTAAAAAATTACTTTTTTTAACTAGGTCTTATGGTTATACTTATAAGTGTAGGCGACAGGATGTTGCTGAAAGAGGCAAGGATGCCGAAGTAAAGAGGGGGGCCAAGCAGGAGGCCCCCTTTTTTTATTCCCTCGTTTCAAGACTCTTCAAAAAATCAATTGATCCAGGTCATTTACAAGAAAATAAAATCTTTGAGACCCCGTACAGGATTTGGTTTGGAAGTTTTTTTATCCTTTAATAAAAGAAGGCTGGTCGTTATGCCAGCCTTCTGTGTACCAAATTAGTGACTTAGTAGCGTTGATACTTCATTTGTAGCTAGAATCTTTCTCGCTATTTCAGAAATTTGATTTAATGACACTATGACTTCATCAACTCTAGGGACTTTAACATCATATTCTTCGGTATCACCACAATAAGCAAATATTGGAATTAAAAGACGTACCATTCTATCGCTATCGGTAGATACGGACTTGGTGGAAAAGGAGTCTGACCTCACTGATGCAACAAGCTCATACAAACCACCAAGATGCATACAGTAACTTTTCACCGCATTCTCGTTTCCAGCAACTAGCTCTTCATATGATTTAACAATATGATAATTTTTATTTTCAGGATTGGACCAGCCTGCAAGGTGTTTGGCCTTAGAGTAAATGTCAGCATATTTATAAGCATTTGTGTATTTCACTATTTCGCCAAGCTTTAAGCTCTCTTGTGCGAACAAGAAAGGGCTCATAAGTAATAATAGTCCCCCTAATAGTTTATTCATAATAATTGCTCCTTTAATTCAGTGTTTAAAAAATGCCTGTTAAATAATAAAAATTTTTTTATATTTTCCCAGGTCTCCTGAGCTGAGGATATACCTTTTGAAATGGTTACATAGAGGGTGTTAGAAAACTAACAGCTAAATGTGATTTTAGTGACTTGCTCTCATTTTTGACCTGTGTATCGATATGTGATATATTGGCTTTGTGATAGGTTCATTCGGCGATAAAGCCACCGAAGACATATTTAATGGAGTGAACTCTAAGGAAGCGAGGTCCATCCCACGCTCCATTTGGAATACCGCCTCTAGAAAGCTTGATCTGGTGAATGCAGCCATTTCAGTTGAGGACTTGCGGGTTCCTCCAGGAAACAGGCTAGAGGCCTTAAAAGGTGACTTGAAAGGATCGTCCAGTATACGCGTGAATGATCAGTATCGAATTGTATTCACTTGGCCGGAAAGCAGACCTGAGCAAGTTCGAATTATGGATTATCACTAAAGGAGAAAGCATGTTGCCAAAAGATAGAAAACCAACACACCCCGGACAAATTCTTCTTTTAGAGTTTTTGGAGCCGATGGGGAAAACCCAAAAGGACCTTGCAACTCACCTAGGATGGACCTATGCCAAGGTAAATGAAATTGTGAATGGAAGAAGGGGAGTGACTGAAGAGTCTGCCTTATGCTTCTCTGATGTCTTTGGAACGTCTGCTGAGTTTTGGCTAAATCTTCAAATGAATCATGATCTCTGGATTGCCATGAAAGAGCATAAAAAGGCAAAGCCGATTTCTGCATCGGCCTAAAAAGTTACATTTAGTTACGTCCATGTGAACAAAAATGAACATCAGTGACCGGAAATGACCATTTAGGGAAAACCTCACAGAGAGCTTATATTGCTCCAGAAGGGACTTTGGGGTAAGTCTTAAGCGGTTTTAGGTTTAAGCCTCGGCGTAACAAGCAGGAGGCCCCCTTTTTTTATTATCTTTTTCCAACTAGAGCTTGTTTAGAGCATTTCAAAAGTACCCAAGTTACATTTAAGCTGAATTCAATACGATCTAGATGGATGCACTGATGAGTTCAATGAGCTTTTGTGCTTCCATCGTTAATGGATAGCTCCCGTGTTGTACCAGATATATGGGGAAGGAGAGTTTTAGTTCAGGATATATCTTCTTAAGGCGTTTATCTTTAATTTCCTCTTTCACGAATTCTTTTGGCAATAAGCCTATACCCAAACCTTTAAGAATAAGTTCTTTGTATGCCATGATGTCGTTAGCGCTATATTTGATAAATAAATTCTTATTTTTCCTGCGTAATTTTTCAAACGTTGGAAGATGTGCACTCTGATGGTTAATTTCTCTTGAACCAATAAATGAATCCTTGGCATGCTTAGATGTTTTGGGGGAAATTACTAATTGGAATTCAACTTTTTTAATCTCCCTGTACTCCAGCTCTTTTAACCTTTCAGCTTCATAAAACATGAAAGCAAACTCAATCTCTCTGTTCTTAATTTTATTGGCTAAATTAGAGGTTGTTTCTGTAAACATCATTGGCCATAGCTTTGGATATTCTTTCGCTAGTTTCTCTAAAACATTTGGGATGTAAAGAAACGAAATTGGGCTCTCTGCACCAAACTTTAATGTTCCAGAAAGTTCTTGTTCTGTATCATGGGCATAACTTACAAAGTCTGAGGTAAGCTGAATAATCT
>Ga0208203_1001316_pt1 | contig 9853 bp, 11 predicted proteins | sample DeeseametaMP2914_FD_184167 | JGI IMG/M metagenome (GOLD analysis project Ga0208203, IMG submission 184167) | Marine microbial communities from the Deep Atlantic Ocean - MP2914 (SPAdes) | ecosystem: Environmental > Aquatic > Marine > Oceanic | place: West of Santa Cruz de la Palma, Atlantic Ocean...
AGATGTTTCGTAATTTTTTTTATATTTTTTAAATCTTTTGAGGAACCAAAAAAAACTATGGATTTTTTTTTTCCAAATTGCTTTTCTTTCAAAAACATGTGAATTAGTTTTACAAAATTTTTAGATGGCCAAATTTTTGCAGGCCAATTTGCTGATGCACCAATTGCAATAGAATTCTTTAATTTTAAGAAGGCCCAAGATTTTGTCTCCCAGAGAGTTGAAAAAGGGGAGAAGGCCTGTGATCTTATTCTCGCGGCCAGTGAAGGTGAGTTTGAAGATCATAGTGCAGCAACCTTCGCTCTTTACTGTGACCAGCATTTAAGCCGCGTGCCTTTTGTAACGATTGGAGAGAGGCCCCTAGAAGAAATTGCGGGCTTTGATAGTGATCACATTAATAAGGCGACAACTCATCATATTCTCTTGCCCTTATCGCCTGCTGATTTTAGAGCGCAAATTCTCGGTGTCGTCTATCCCGATCGCATGCGCTTAGAGCCGATAGCGGCCTTTCAAAAGGTACGCCTGATCAATTTCTTTCGCTATAATAAGACTCACTGTAATGTTTATATTCGCCTTGGTCGCCTCAAGTATGTGAAGGTTTTAAATGCCAACACCCTCTATAATAAGAGTGATCTTGATAAGTTGAAGGCCCGTGATATCGAGTTTCTCTATATTCGAAATGATGATTTTCAGCGCTTTCAGGTCAATTACTTTCATAATCGCTTTCTTGAATTTGACGCTTCACTGGCAACAACTGAGGAGCTCAAAGCAAAGCTTGAATTTACCCATGTTATTTTACAAGAGCTCGTCACCAGTCTTGGCTTTAGCCAAAGTGCCATTGACCTCACCGAAAAATCCCTCAAAGCGATCTATGCCCTAATCGACAAGGAACACTCTCTCGGTGTCCTCCTCCATCATTTTAGCTTAAGAGATGACTACCTCTACGATCATAGTTACCTGACAAGCCTTGTGGCCTGTGATCTTTTGAGGCGCATGAATTGGTTCACAGGTGAGCGCCTCGACGCTCTCGGTTTCGCGGCCCTCTTCCATGATATCACTGTCAAGGAAGTGAGCCTTGCTCGCATTAATCGCCGCGATGATGAGCGCTTTTGTCACTACAATGAAAGTGTCAAAGAGAAGTATCTTAAACACCCCCTTGAAGCGACACTCCTGGTGCAAAGTCATCCGCATATTCCTAAGGATGCTTGCATTGTGATTGAACAGCACCATGAAAACCCCGAAGGCAATGGTTTTCCAAAAGCACTTAAGGCCCAAGAGATTAATCCTCTTAGTGCGGTCTTTATTATCGCCCATGAATTTGTGGCCGAGCTTGAGAAAAAGGATTACGACCAAGATCAAATGAATAGCATTTTAAAATCTATGGCGGCGCGTTTTAATAAGGGTCACTTCAAAAAGCCTATGGATGCCTTTTGCGCCTCTTTCTTGTCTGAAGCCGCCTAGTTGACGCGCGGTATCTATCCAAGTCCTCACAGGCCCTCTAAACTAGGGACGATTTTTTAAGGAGGCCTTTTATGGGTATTTTAGATGGAAAGAAAGTTTTAATTCTTGGTGTGGCCAATGAGCGCTCAATTGCATGGGGTATCGCCCGCGCGATGAAGGCCCAAGGGGCAAGTCTCGCCATGAGTTATCTCAATGATAAATTAAAGGATCGTGTGATTCCTTTGGCCGAGGAAGTTGGTGCTGACTTTACCTTTGAGCTGGATGTAACAATTGATGAGCACTACGAAAATCTTAAGAAAACTGTTGAAGAGAAATGGGGAAAATTTGATGTCCTCGTTCACTCCTTAGCTTTTGCTGATAAGAATGATCTCAAAAGTAATTTCACTAACACCAGTCGCGAAGGTTTTAAACTGGCGTGTGATATTTCGGCCTTTTCTCTGATTGGCCTTTGTCAGCACTTGCGCTCCCTTATGAATGAAGGGGGCTCAGTTATTAGTATGACCTATCATGGTGCTCAGCAAGTCGTGCCTGGCTACAATGTGATGGGTGTTGCGAAGGCCGCTCTTGAGGCCTCTAGCCGCTACCTTGCAGATGATCTTGGTAATGATGGCATTCGTGTTAATGCTATTAGTGCGGGTCCCATTCGTACCCTTGCCGCAAGTGGTGTTCCGGGGCTGCGTAAAATGTTTGATACAGTAGAAGAGCGTGCTCCTCTTAAGAGAAATGTCACCACCGAAGATGTGGGTGGCAGTGCCGTTTATCTTGCCAGTGACCTTTCAAGTGGTGTCTCTGGTCAGATTATTTATGTCGACAGTGGTATCTCCACTATCGCCTGCGTTTAAGTCCTAATAAAAAGGCCTCACATAAGTGAGGCCTTCTCTTATTTTCAATTTTTTTTAAATCTTAGTGGTGACCATCATCCATTTGTTCGTCATCAAAGTCCGTCATGGCAATGATAAGAGAGATGGGAAGAAGCGCCCAGATACCGACTAAACAAACTGCTACGAAAAACTCAAAGCTCATAAAAATTCCACCAAAAATTAAATGTCTACAGTGCCCTCAGTATAGAGGAAGTTTTCTGAAATTCAAAGACTAAAAACAAGGTGTTAAGGCCTTACGGGAATAAAGAAAAAGGCCACACGATGACAGAAGTAGGCCAGGGGAAAGGCGCATAAGAGGTCTAAAATATAGTGATAACGAAGGGCTAGAGTGGCAAAGATGATGAAAAGAGTGGTGAGGGCTAAAATATAGCGAGCAGGGTGCTTGATTCGAAACATCCAAATCGACACCAAGAAAGCGATGCCCGTGTGTCCTGAGGGAAAGCAGTCTATAAATGTTGTTTGCCCATCGTTGACGGCCTGCCACAGCACCTGGCCAAAGGCACTGAGAGGAAGGGCGATGCCAAAGTCATGGGCATGAAAGTACTGGGGTCCTGATACCGGTACAATAAGATAGAAGAGAAAGTTGAGGGAGAAGAAGAGGATGACGCTAAAGAAGTAGCGGCCTACTTTGAGTTTCTCTTTAAGGCTGCGATAATAAAAGATCCCACCGATAATAGGTAAAAAGAAGTAACTCATATAAGACATCATCATAATGTCGTAGAAGACACTGCGAAGGGGCCCTAGAAAAGCGAGTCCTTCGTAAAAGGCCCGCGCCACCGGCATGCTAAAGAGCCACAGGTCAAATTGGCTAAAGAGCTCATCCTTTCGCACTAGTCCATCGACGCTCTGATCAAGCACGCCGATAAGATAATAGTTAAGAAGCACACAGATGAGCATGGGGATAATATTGAGGATGAACTTATACTTAGAATCGAGGCGAATCACCAAAGGCCTCATCGCAAAGAAGGCGATGGAGAGCAGGGCAGGATAGAGGGCGCGCACCTGATAGGTTCCAAAGGCGGTGCCCGAGAGGAAGAATAAGAAGGTGTTATAAAAGGCCAGAAAGAGCAGGATACGCCCTAGACCCATATCCTCTCGATAATTCTCCCATGCCCTTTGAATTTTATACTCGAACACCTTATACGCACCTTGACTTAGGGGGCCATCATTCTATTGTATAGGAGTATGGAAAATCAAAAAAGTATTAGTTTTGGTGCAGGTTGTTTTTGGGGTGTCGAGCACGCTTTCAAGCAACTTGAAGGTGTCCTCTCAACAAGCGTAGGCTTTCAAGGCGGTCATAAGAAAATGCCCACCTATGAAGAGGTGTGCGCCAAGGATACGGGCCATGTGGAAGTGGTTAAAGTTGATTTTGATGCCTCGGTTTTGCCGGTTAAGAGAATTCTTGAGGCATTCTTCTTCATGCATGATCCCACCCAAGAAAATCGTCAAGGCCCTGATGTCGGTCCCCAGTATCGAAGTGCTCTCTTCTGTTTTGACTCTGAGACTTTTAAGGAAGTGAAAGAACTTGTGGCCCTCTATAAAGAAGCGTTTTTAAAAGCAAATCCAAATCAGGCCGTCACGACGACGGTTGATCTTAACGAGCACTTCTTTGCGGCGACTCCAGAGCATCAGGATTACCTGGCAAAGAATCCAACAGGCTACTGCCATATTGGCTTTGATACCTTTCAAAAACTAAAACTTGGGCAATTCTAATGATCACCCTTGATCACTTCTCTTTGCTTGAAGGGCGTGTGAGAGAGGCCGCTCCTGCTCTTGTGCTCTTTGATCTTGACGGCACTCTTATCAATAGTGAGCCACTGCATATTCAGGCCATCGTCTATACTCTCACTGAGTTTGACCAAACGGTGAGTCTTTCTGATTTAATACAACTTCAGGCCAAGGGAATAAACGAGAAAATGGTGGGGGTTAATGACTCTCGCGTCTATGAGATTATTGCCGAGGAATTAGGGGTCACTTATCAGCATAGTATTGATGAATTAATCGAACAGAAAAATGATTTTCTTAAAGGGGAGGAAGTTCTCGCCCTCTTAAAGAGTGCAAAGTGCTGTGCTCCTGAATTGATGAATGAACTTAGAAAACTTAAGGATCAAGGCCACCGCTTAGGTCTTGTCAGTGCCAGTCAAAGAGAGTTTGTCGATCATGTTGTGAATTCTCTTGGATGGCAAGAGCTCTTTGAGTTGGTTATTTGCCGAGAAGACACTGAGTTTACCAAACCTAATCCTGCTCCCTATCTAAAGGCCTTTGAATTGACCCAGAGTGTGGCCCATGAAGTTCTGATCTTTGAAGATAGTGACACAGGTTTAAAGAGTGCTCTTGATAGTGGGGCTCAAGTGACAAAAGTGAGTTGGTACTAGGCCTTAAAATAGTCTTCTCCAGGAAGCTTGGTTTGAATACGATTGCAACCAGCACAAGTCTTATAGTGATGGCGCAATCCCTTCTTGAGATCCCTTCTCAATTTCTTATACTCTTCACTATTCCAAATTTCTTTAAGAGGTGTCTGAAAGAGATTACCCATTTCATGGTTTTGAAAGAAGTCTTCAAAGCAAGGGAGAATATTCCCTTCTACGGTGATGGTGACGAGAAAGTCAGGGATCATGCAGGGAAGAAGATGCTCTGCTCCTCCTCCAATATCCGGTAGGGCACCACCGCGATTGGTTTTCTTGAGGGCACTATGCTCTTGAAAGCGGATGGCCTTTTGAATGGTGGGGCTCAGATCATCTTTGAAGTCTTCAACCAGCAGCTTTTTGATGCCAATATGTTTAGTGATAATAAATTCATCAACGCCACACTCATAGAGCGTGATGAGTTTTTCTTGAGTGAGCTTGGTGCCATTGGTGTAGAGTTCGATCTTAGTGTCAGGGAGCTTCTTTTTAGTGCGCCTTAAGATTTCTTCAAAGTCAGGATGAAGGGTAGGCTCACCATAGAACTCGTGACTTAAGCGGCCAACAAAGCCCATTTCCCTAAGTTGATCAAGGATGAGGTCATAATTTTCAAGGGACATCTCGCCCTTTTCCTTGCGTTCAAATTCACGATTGGGGCAATAGGAACAGGCCAAGTTGCATTGGCTATTGATTTCAATTTCAACGATTTTAAAGAGTTCCTCTGACATAGCTCTATTATAAGGGGGGTTAGGAAAAAAGACTATTTTCCCTCTAGGCGCTGAAGGATATTTTTAAGGAAAAAGCGGCCATAGGGGCTGATTTCAAGGAAATCGGCCTTAGGAATAAACCATAATTCCTGCTCTTTGGGGCTAAAGAGGCTGATCTTGTCAGCTTTGAGGATTCCTCGTTGAACCGCATCTCTGATATATCCCCTAAAAGAAATCTCCTCTTCACTCATCTTATGGGTCTTAATAAGGGGAGAGTGGCCTTTCGTATTTAGAGTGTGAAGGTACTTATCAAGAATTTTAACATTTTGCGTGTGGTAGTCTCCAATATGAGAGAGGGCCCCTACTCCAAGACCCACCATATCCCCAAGGGAGTGAGGAAAGAGACCACACACGTAGCGGCTTAGGTGCTTTTCTTTAAAAGCTTGAAAGAGCCCACCGTCTTTCGATATAAAATGGCCAAAGGCGAAGTGTTCAAAATTGGCCTCGGTGAGGGCATCGACGCCCTCTTCAAAGAGCGCATATTTTTCAGGGAGTTCAGGCAGAGTAAAGTCACCAAAGGCATTTTGGTAGGTTTCAAGCCAGCCCACTTTGGCCAGGGGATAGAAGCTTACCCAATGAAGGGGGTAGTCTTTAAGTGGCCTTCTCCACTCTCTCATTGTTTCCCTCTTCTGATGGGGTAGGCCCCAAATGAGATCGATACCCGCTTGATCAGAGGGAGTGAGAAGAGAGAGCGCGCGCTCAATATCAGTTAGGCTTTGGTGGCGATTGACGTTTGCCGTAATGTCTTCATTAAAATCTTGCACCCCAAAGCTAAAGCGCTTGATGCCAAGCTCGTGGCAAAGGGCTTGAAACTCTTGAGTAAAGCTTTGAGGACTCGCCTCAGTCAGGCCGTCTTTGATGCCGTGGGGGAGTTCTGATTGAAGGAACTTAAGAAGCTCTTCTTGGGCCAGGGGATGAAGCACACTTGGGGTGCCACCGCCAAAAATAAGGGATTCTAGGGGGTGGGCCTTGAGTTCTTCAATAAAGGCGCCACTTTGAGGTGAGGCCTTAAGAAGTTCCCACTCTGCTTTGAGCGCCTTAATATAGTCGAGGTGATCTTCGGCCCTTTTAGAGATTCTGATATTACAGCCACAAAAGGTGCAAAGATTTTCGCAAAAGGGCAGATGAATATAAAGAGAGGCCTGCCCTTTAAAACTAAAGGGAGCGTCCGGCTTACTTTTCTTCCAGGACTTCGCACTCGGGTAATAGGCGTAGCGATTACCCGGGGAATGATAGTGAAGAAGCTCTTCTTTAATACTCAAACTTTTCCTGAATAAGAGCGACCGCGTTTCTCACATTCTCTTCAGGAGTGTGCTGAAGAACACCGTGACCGAGTCCACAAATCCAGCGTGACAGATCAGCGCCACTCGTTGAAATCTCTTGCCACCACTTAAGGAGCTTTTCTTCTAAGATTGGCCAAGGCAGGTGCAGGTGAGCGGGATCAAAGTTTCCTTGAATCATATAGTCTTTTGAAAATTCTTTAAGAACATCAGCGATATTAAAGCGCCAGTCAACGCCAAGGACATCAATACAGTCTTCTTGGAGTTCGCGCAGGTATTCTACATGAGTGAATTTTGAATAATAAATGAGCTTGGTATCAGGATTTCTTCTTTTAAACTCCTGAGCAATCCTTTTGATCTGCGGCACGATAAAGTCACGGTAGTCTTCTTTTGTACACTCGCCAGCGGCGGTATCAAAGAGGCACATGCCATCGGCCCCACCAGCGACTTGGATGTCCATTTCTGTGAGGACATTTTCAAAGAGGACTTCGTTAAAGCCTTGCCAGCGACCATCATAGAATCCCTTCTTTGGGTTAATGAGGTTGCCACTGTGACCTCCATCAACAGCGTAAGTGTAAAGAGTCCAGGGAGCACCAACAAATCCCAGGAGAGTCTTATTGGCAGGAAGTGTCTCTTTGAGAAGCTTACACGCTTCTCCTTGAAAGGCGTAGAAAGTCTTGGCGTCTTCGATGACTTTAAGATCTTTCATTTTCTCTGGTGAGTCCAGGTGAGTATCAAGCTTAGGTCCTGGTGCATACTTAAGGCCTAGTCCCATTTGTTCAAGAGGAAAGAGAAGGTCACTAAAGAGAATGGCCGCATCAAATTTAAAATCACGAATCGGTCCCATGGTGACTTCACAAGCAAGCTCTGGGCCTTTACAAAGGGCCATGAAATCATGGTCCTTCTTCATGCCCTGGTAGTGCGCGTGGTAGCGACCCGCCTGGCGCATAAACCATACTGGTACCGCCGTTTTGCCATTTTCTTTCACTGTTCTGTCGTTAAATAGACCCATTTTCTTAACCTCGAGTATTGAGTTTATATCCGATGCCGCGGATAGATTGTATTTCTATTGATTGGTCTGAGTCGGTCTCACACCACTTTCTTAATTTCACAATATAATTATCAACCGTACGGTTGCTGGGGTATTTATCCTCGCCCCAGATTTGAGCAATCAGCTCTTCACGGCTAACCACCTGGCCGCGCTTTTGGTAGAGCATCTTTAAAATGGCGCATTCCTTTTGGCCAAGTTCAACACTCTTGCCATGAGCATCTTCCACTTGAAAGCGGGCAAACCAAATTTTGAGCCTGCCATGTTCAATAAGGTCACTCTCTTGATGCACTTCCTTGGCAAATTGCAAAGACTTCTCAAGGCGCAATGTGAGCTCCTTAAGAGCAAAGGGCTTGGTGATATAGTCTTCGGCGCCAATTTCAAGACCCTCTAGTTTTGTATCGGGGTCATTAAGAGCGGAGAGAAAGAGGAGAAGAAAATCCTTTCTCTTTTCTCTAAGCTCCTTTGCGAGGTCAAGCCCAGAGCCATCGGGCAGCCCTATATCCATTAAAATGATATTGGGATGATGTTCACTAAAAAGAGCGCGCGCCTCACTCACACTTTGCGCGAGGTGGGTGCTAAAGCCCTTACTTGTTAAATATTCTGAAAGCGTAAAGCCTAGGTTGTCTTCATCTTCAACGATAAGGATTGTATTCAAAGCTCATCCCCTTTGTTAAAGAGAAAGGAGTAGTGCATATGAGGCACCGTTGTAATCGTAAGGCTTCCCTTCATTTTTTGGGTGAGCTTTAAGATAAGGTAGAGGCCGATACCTGAACCTTTCTTTGAATTATGCTTATAGAAGAGCTTTCCTAGCTTTTGGGTGTCACCTGTGAACTCCCCATCATCTTCATAATGAAGAGCAATTTGGCCACCTTGCTCCTTTGCCCTTATCTTCGCTCTTTTTTGGGTGCTATGATTAAGAGTGTTTTCAAAGAGATTTCTTAGAATAAGATTAAAGGCAAATTCATCCCCAAGAATTTCAAGATCTTCCTTAATATCAAGTGTTACTTCAAGTTCAATATCCCAGCGCTTTAGGGCGTTCTTACACAGCTCAAGGAGATTGAGTTGAGTGAGATTAAGATTACCGCCGCCTTCAAGGCGAGACAGTTGTAAAATCTTATCCATCTGAGTTTCAAGTTTATTGGTATCTTGAATGAGGCGATTAACAAGGGTTGTGGAGCGCTGATCACATTTTGAATCATCAAGTTCTTCTTTAAGAACTTCCGTTTGCAAACGAATGGAAGCCAGTGGTGTCTTAAGCTCATGAGTCATGCTTGCAAAGAAGGCCTGGAGTCCCTTTGTCTTCTTTTGATCCTTTATATAGAGAAAGAGCAGACTCGCGCTTAAGAGCACGAGAAGAGTAAAGAAGGTCGCTCCCTCCCACTTCACCATCGCTGCCACTTTTGAACCCGCAAACGGTTCAAGCTTCTCACTATATTGGATAATGAGATAGAGCCACCATGAGCCCAGAGCAAGGAGCAAGGCCGCATAGAGAAAGCTTAAAATAAGAAAGAGCTTACTCGTTCTTTTCATTAGCTAAAGAGCCTCTCCTTAAGTTCGCTTTGCACACTTTCATCGTGGGCCAAGGAGACAAATCCGACTTCATAAGCATTGGGCGCTAAATAGATCCCTTTATTAAGAAGAATCTCAAAGAGGTCCTTAAATTGTGGCCCTAAATCAGCGCTGATTTCAGAGGCCTTAGTGGGAAGAAAGTCGGGATGAATCCAAAAGAGACTTCCTTCGTGAATCATCTGAAGATTCTTAAAGCGACCATTTTCAAAAGTCTCAAACCATTCTTTAAAGATGGCGACAATACTTTCTGTGTAAGTTGAAAGCTTCTGATACGCTTCAGGCGTAAGTTTCTTAAGGGTTTCAAGTCCTCCAACCATGGCAAGAGGATTAGCGCTCAATGTTCCCGCCTGATAGACGCCACCAAGAGGCGCGAGGTTTTCCATCACTTTACTACTTGAGGCCACGGCCCCCACTGGAAGACCACCGCCAATAATTTTTCCATAGG
>Ga0208203_1001317_pt1 | contig 9852 bp, 15 predicted proteins | sample DeeseametaMP2914_FD_184167 | JGI IMG/M metagenome (GOLD analysis project Ga0208203, IMG submission 184167) | Marine microbial communities from the Deep Atlantic Ocean - MP2914 (SPAdes) | ecosystem: Environmental > Aquatic > Marine > Oceanic | place: West of Santa Cruz de la Palma, Atlantic Ocean...
CGTCATCGCCTTTTCATCTCATCACGCTAACCTGACTCCTGACCTTATCGCGGAGCAGTGTTATGTCATCGACGATCAATCATGCCTATTCTTCACTGAGTATCGGAGACAGCGATCAATTAACCCATACCGTCACGGAAGGCGACGTCCGCCTGTTTGCTGCCTCCAGTGGGGATAATAACCCTGTTCACCTTGATGACGATTACGCAGAGCACTCCCGCTTTGGCGGTGTGATTGCTCATGGCATGTATTCAGGGGTTCTGATCTCTCGCATGCTGGGCACCCAGTTTCCGGGGCCAGGCACCATTTACCTGTCACAAACGCTCAACTTCAGAGCGCCTGTGCGCCCGGGAGATATGTTAACCGTAAAAGTGGAAGTGACAGCACTTCACGAGCACAAGCCGGTCGCTACCCTCGCCTGCACAGTGACAAATCAGAACGATGAGCTGGTGACCGACGGAGAATCTGTAGTGTTAGTGCCTAAAGAATCAAAAAGGGTGAAGATGCCGGAGGTGCCGGTGTTCGAGGAAAGGCAATGATGAGCTATCAAAGAGGCTAGAAAATTACGCTCCTGATAAGCCACCCGATGAAGACCACAAGAAACATGACATACTGAGATATCGATACGATGAAACCCAACCCTTTATCGTACGAAGTCGCATATTTATTGACTAATTCACCATTAATAAACGGATATTTACTTGAGTTAATACCCAAGAAGCCCAAAGCCAACACATCAGAGAACGAAAGCGCTCGGGTTCCCATAATATCAACAGGCATCTCTCTGGAGCATCCTGCTTCCTCGATACGTTTATCAATACTCGGTACGGTTGTCCTGTTGAAAATAAGTAAAGCTATCCCCCATACCAGAAACAGAACCAGCACTGACATCAGTTCGATCCATGAGAACTCTTCAGTCATCACTCAACCTTCCATGCTTTGCATAAAACTCGTAGGCCATCATACTTTCAGGGTAACAACACTCAGGCTTCTGGAATAAAGAAAGAACCCACGAGTGCAATCAGAACCCAACCATACGATGTCAGTGTTAACATCAAACCGAGCAACTTTTCTGTGCTATTCGCATAAGGCCTGATCGCACGTGCGCTAATCAGTGGATTACCGTCATGGTTTAATGGATTCCCCACAGGCAAGCCAATGGCGGTAGCAATCATCAAAACACGTAAGCCCATAATATCCAGAGGACAGGCCTTTGGTTGCCCAGCTTCAGCCATTCTTCTATCTATTCGAGGGACAACCCTGTAAGAAAATAGGAACCAGAGGAAAGCAGAAACAATAAACAGCGAAAACATGCTGATATACACAGCCCCTTCTATTGTCATATCCTCATAAGCTCCGCATTATCCAATCCGCACCATTTTGTCCCAGCTCATCCAGTTTCGAACCAGCAAAGTACCCAGCTGTGAGGCTTACTGCGAATACTCCCCCAAGCAGCACCCAGCCAACGGGACCCGCTAACGTCAAGCCAGCATTAACTGCCAACAGAGTTCCTCCTGCAAAGGTCGCTTTACCAACATACAGGCCCGCTGCTGTACCCAGCCCAAAACCAGTCACCTCTCGCGCCCCTGCACGCATCCAGTCACCACCGTCTTCTGCTATTCCCATGACTTCCGTCGTGCGGAACACGCCATCAACAACAATCGTCGCGGTGCCGAGCCCATTGATCAGTTTACCCATTCTGGCGATCTGGCTGGCATAATGTAAGTCTAGATCTCAGCAATCTATTACTCAGGCTTGCTTGTGCAAACGCTATCGCGAATAGCCTTCGGCTGATTCGCTCCCACAACGCAGTAACATCACTCCTACACACACGGGCGTTACCTGATTACACTGATGACCTTTAGTAAAAGGGTTCTGTTATGTCTGCCGCGGTTATTTCTATTCTGTCTGCTGGTCTGTTCTTTCTTTTTGGTCTGATCACTGGGGTGATCAAGTATCAGCAGATCGTTGCTTCGCCAAAGGGGCGTGCTCATATTTATATCGATGTGTGTCACCGAGCGTCTTTAATGTATGCGTTTGCCTGTGTGCTGATTTATCAGTTTGTTTTGATCAGTGAGTTGGCCGATTGGTTAGAGCTCTTAGCGGTCGTACTTCTGGTTGGGTATTTCGCCACTGCGGTAATCAGTTATTTTATCCACGGTATAAAACAAGACACCCGCAATCAGTTGCATCTGTCAGAAGGTGAGAAGCCGACTTTTATACATAAGTCGATTCCAGTCTATATGAGGACACTGATCGCGGCAGAAATTGGTGGCTTTTTAATCTTGTTCTACGGGGTTGTTGTTGCTCTGACATAGCAGAGCTAAACAGTTGCCGATGCGGAGCTATTGGCGCTGTTCGAGAAACTTTCGCAATAACTTAGCATTACGCAGGTTGGCTTTAAAACCAATATCAAATAAATCACCGATCAGTGGTATCGAACCAATCACGGTATCGATACCTATGTTCATCAACATTCGGAATTTCAGCCAGAAGCCAGCCCCTGATCTGTGCGCTAGAACGACTGGATAGAGCGCCATAAGGAAAGACGCTCCATCACCTATTCCGGGCAGCAAACCAATAATCCCGTCTAAACCGATCGAGAATCGCGTAAACGGGATCTTAAACTGCGCATCCATCATGCGCGCAAACTGCTCTACCTGCTTAAGCCGTTTGAGGTCTTCCGATGTTGCCACGTTGTGCCTCATTCTCTATCTCAGTATGAATACGACAGTATAAAACCCGGCTTAGTTTTGAGCAGGCATTAAAAAACCGCCCGTAGGCGGTTTCTATGCACTCACTTACAGCTGTTATTTAACAACCTTGAGTGACGGACGACCAGAGCCTGATGAATCAGACTTGCTCGTTTTTTCCGGCTTACCCGGAGGTGGCGGTGGATCATCCGGGTCCGGCGCGCCGGCTTCAGATCCGAATACCATGCCCTGACCGTTTTCTTTGGCGTAGATCGCCAGAATCGCAATCAAAGGCACGTAAATATCCATTGGCACACCACCGAAGCGTGCATTAAATGACAGCCCTTCCTGGTTGATCAGCAGACTGCGCACTGCAGACGGGCTGATATTCAGCACTATCTGTCCGTTGTTTACGTAATCATCAGGAACCTGAACATTCGGGAGCCCAGCATCAACTAACACGTAAGGCGTGCAGTCGTTGTCGAGTATCCACTCGTTCAGCGCCCGCATCAGGTACGGGCGGCTGGGAGTCATTTTATCTTTCATATCAGTCGCGCATCTCGCGTTCTGCTTCAGACAGAGATGCCTGGAAGCTTTCACGCTCGAACAGACGCTCCATGTACTGAATCAGCGGCTTGCACTGTTTCTCTGGCAGTTCAATACCGAGAAGAGGCAGACGCCACAGGATAGGTGCGACGCAGCAATCAACAATTGAGAACTCTTCGCTCATAAAGAACGGCATCTCAGTGAAGATAGGAGTCGTTGCAACCAGGCTGTCAGTCAGCGCTTTACGCGCTTTTTCTGCATCTTTCGGCTTGCCTGACAGGATGGTTTCAATCAGACCACACCAGTCATGTTCGATGCGATGCATCCACAGACGGCTCTGCGCACGGGCTACTGGATATACTGGCAGCAGTGGTGGGTGAGGAAAACGCTCATCGAGGTATTCCATCATTACGTTTGGCTCGTACAGAACCAGTTCACGGTCTACCAGAGTTGGCAGGCTGTTATACGGGTTCAGTGTGGCCAGATCTTCTGGCTTGTTATCCGGGTCGATATCGTGAATATCAACCGTAACGCCTTTCTCGGCGAGTACGATGCGTACACGGTGGCTGTAGTGATCAGCCGCATCGGATAAGAACGTCATGGAAGAGCGCTTGGCTACAACTCCCATAGTTTCCTCTCTTTTATAACTGCGAATAGTTGATTGGGCACGGCCTGAAACGAATACAGCCCGACCGCTGTTTAAGGCGGTCGGGCTCTGACTCAGGCTCAATTAAGTAAAATTACTTAATATCGCGCCAGAATTCTTTGTTCAGGAAGTATACCGGTACAAAGAAGATGGCCAGGAACAACAGAACCCACCAACCGAGACGCTCACGCTCAACAGCGATAGGCTCAGCCATGTAAACCATGAAGTTTACGAGGTCGTAGACCAGCTTGTCATACTCATCAGCAGACAGTGTGCCTTCTTCTTCGATATACAGAACATGCTCTTTTTCGACCATGATAGGCTGACCAGTCAGAGTGTCGAAACCCTCTTCAACCAGTGCAGTACCCAGTACCTGGTTACCTTGCAGCTCAGCCAGAACGTGTGGCATACCCACATCTTTGAAGACCACGTTGTTTACGCCCCATGGACGGCTGTCATCTTCGTAGAAGCTGCGCAGGTAAGTGTACAGCCAGTCAGGACGGCGTACACGAGCAACCAGCGTCAGGTCTGGTGGGTTAGCACCGAACCAACGCTTGGAGTCTTCCTGTGTCATTGCGATGGTCATCTTGTCACCGAACTTTTTGTCGGCGAACACAAGGTTTTCCATCATCAGTTCTTCTGGAATCTCGAGATCTTTTGCTACACGGTTGTAACGGGCGTGCTCCATAGAGTGACAGCCCATACAGTAGTTAGCGAAAGTCTGAGCACCACGCTGCAGTGACGCAGTGTCATGCAGGTCAGTACGGTGCTCATCCAGTGGAACGCTGCTGCCAGCAGCCAGAGCGAGCGCTGGGACGAAGGCAGCAACCAGTGCAAATATCTTTTTCATGCCCAGTTTCATCTTAGTGGCCTCCAGTTACGCGCTCAGGGACAGGCTTGGTTTTTTCGAACTTCGGTGCCACTGGCAGGAAGGCGAAGTAACCAAAGTAGATAACAGATGCGATCTGAGCGATCAGAGTAAGAAGCTCAGTTGCAGGCTGTGTACCCAACCACGTCAGCAGTGCGAAGTTGAAGCCAAAGATTACGATGTAAATGCGGCTGACGATGCCTTTGTAACGCCAGCTGCGTACTGGGCTACGATCCAGCCAAGGCAGTACGAACAGTACCGCAATAGCAGCACCCATAGCGATTACACCCAGCAGCTTATCCGGAACCGCACGCAGGATGGCGTAGAACGCACCGAAGTACCAAACAGGAGCAATGTGCTCTGGGGTCTTCAGACCGTTTGCAGGCTCGAAGTTAGCGTATTCCAGCATGAAGCCGTTACCTTCTGGGAAGAAGAACAGCACAGTACAGAACACCATCAGGAAGACCACAATACCCACCAGGTCGTGAACGGTGTAGTAAGGGTGGAACGGAATACCGTCGAGCGGCTTGCCGTTTTCGTCTTTGTGTTTCTTGATATCAACGCCATCTGGGTTGTTAGAGCCTACTTCGTGCAGCGCCAGCAGGTGCATAACAACGAGAGCAACAATCACCAGAGGTACAGCAACAACGTGCAGAGCGAAGAAGCGGTTCAGGGTAGCGCCTGAAATCAGGAAGTCACCACGGATCCACTCAGTCAGCAGGTCGCCGTATGGCATGACAGAGAACAGAGAAATAATTACCTGAGCACCCCAATAGGACATCTGGCCCCATGGCAGTACGTAACCCATGAAAGCTTCAGCCATCAGGGCAAGGTAAATCAGCATACCGAAGATCCAGATCAGCTCACGTGGCTTCTGGTATGACCCGTACAGAATCGCACGCATCATGTGAAGGTATACAGCAACAAAGAAGAAGGTCGCGCCGGTGGAGTGCATGTAGCGGATCAGCCAGCCCCACTCTACGTCACGCATGATGTATTCGACAGATGCAAAAGCAGCTTCAGCGCTTGGCGTGAACTGCATGGTCAGCCAGATACCGGTCAGGATCTGGTTAACAAGCATGAGCATAGAAAGTACGCCGAAGAAGTACCAGAAGTTGAAGTTCTTCGGTGCATAGTACTTAGACATATGCTTTTCATAGGTCTGGGTTACCGGAAGACGGTCATCGATCCAGGCCATGATTTTATTGGTGTTCTGGCTCATTACGCGTTCTCCTCATCAACACCGACCACAACCACATTTTCGCTTTCGAACATGTAGGCAGGGACAATAAGGTTATCAGACGCTGGAGAACCGCCGTAGACGCGACCAGACAGGTCAAAACGCGAACCGTGACACGGACAGAACCAACCGCCCTGCCAGTTTGGATCAAATGGCTGCGGCTGCACTTCAGGGATGTACTTTGGAGCACAGCCCAGGTGAGTACAAACACCCAGCAGAACGATCAGCTCAGGCTTGCGGGAACGGTAAAGGTTGTCAGCGTATTCAGGCTGCTGCGCTTTATTAGCGTTCTCAGGATCTTTCAACCGGTCAGCAAGGCCTTCCAGAGTGTTCAGCATGTCGTCGGTACGGCGAGCGACATACACCGGCTTACCGCGCCATTCAGCGGTGACCATTGCACCTGGTTCTACTTTGCTGACATCGATCTTCGCCGGAGCACCAGCTGCCTTCGCTTTTTCACTTGGCATCCAGGACTTAACGAAGGGCACCGCAAGGAAGCCAGCACCGACAGCACCGACACCGGCAGTAGCGCCGACCAGCAGAGTACGCCGGGCCTTATTAACGCCGTCTTGACTCATTACCATCTTCTCCCATCATTTAAATTCTTATGCAGCTACGCGACCTGCGCTAGTTGTACATAATTTATACAGATCAAGCGTAGCATACAGGGCGGCGCACATAATAGAGAAAACAGGGTCAGGAAACAACCAGAAATACCCACAAGGCATGGGGTTTTGGGCATAAAAAAAGCGCTTATTGATCTGTGCCAATAAGCGCTTCTTTTTGTTCTTCGGCGTTGGATTAACGCTTGGAGAACTGTGGCTTCTTACGTGCTTTACGCAGACCCACTTTCTTACGTTCAACTTCACGAGCGTCACGAGTAACGTAACCCGCTGCACGCAGTGAAGGACGCAGAGTTTCATCGTACTGCATCAGTGCACGGGTGATACCGTGACGGATTGCACCGGCCTGGCCATTACCGCCACCACCTTGTACGTTGATGATTACGTCGAACTTTTCGAGGCTTTCAGTCAGTTCGAGTGGCTGACGAACAACCATACGAGCCGTTTCACGACCGAAGTACTCGTCCAGAGGACGCTTGTTTACTACGATGCTGCCAGTACCAGGACGCAGGAAGACGCGCGCGGTGGAGGTCTTACGACGACCGGTACCATAGTATTGTGTTACTGCCATCATCTTATCCCAGGTTCAGTTCTTGCGGTTGCTGAGCAGTATGTGGGTGCTCAGTACCTGCGTAAACTTTCATTTTCTTGAACATAGCACGACCAAGAGGATTCTTAGGAAGCATGCCTTTCACCGCAAGTTCGATTACCTGTTCTGGCTTGTAATCAATCAGCTTTTCAAAAGAGATTGATTTCAGACCACCCGGGTAACCTGTGTGGCGATGGTACATCTTATCGCCAGCTTTCTTGCCGGTTACTTTTACTTTGTCTGCGTTGATAACAACGATGTAATCACCGGTGTCAACGTGTGGTGTGTATTCTGGCTTGTGCTTTCCTCTCAGGCGGAGAGCAACCTCAGTGGCCAGGCGACCCAGCGTTTTATCAGCTGCATCAACTACAAACCACTCACGTTTTACGGCTTCTGGTTTTGCGCTGTAAGTTTTCATCAAATTCTCGCCTTCAAGGGCATTGTTGATTCGAAAAGAGGGCGGCATTCTATAGGAGGGATTGGGGTAGTGCAAGGACTAATTCAATTAGTTTTTGAGTCCCTGCATTACGAGGTAAAAACTCAGTACTGCTCTGGTTCTTTAAGAGAAACCAGGCCCCAAATCAAGCTCAGAAGAGCCACCATAACGTCGAGCAGAATGGCCAACCCCATCGCCTGGGAGGTTTCTTCTGCCTGATCATATCCCATCACCTGCCCTGCCCAGAAGAATCCGGCGCTGACGAGAAAGCCAACCACAATACAGGTAATCAGGAAGTAACCTTTTGCATCATCCAGCATCAGTTTCTCCTGAGCCAGGAGTCTCTGGATCCACCAGCGTATGCCACCACAAAGAACCAATGTAATGAGTACGCCTGATAAAAAGTAAATCGCCATTGTCGCTAAGCCCCCGCACAGCGATGATATCCATGCAGGAAAGCTTAGTTCAGAATGACCTGTCCGCAAGGAAAGTCAGACGAATATCACCGGCGCGCTATTACGACTATCAGGTTACGGCTCGCTGCTCAGTGTTCACGTGTAGAGCGGAACTGAATATCCGGCCAACGCTCCTCAGTCAGCGACAGGTTCACACGAGTCGGCGCAATGTAAGTCAGGTAGCCACCGCCATCGATCGCCAGGTTCTCACCGCCCTTACGCTTAAACTCTTCCAGCTTGCGCTCGTCATCGCAGTAAACCCAGCGTGCGGTGTTTACGTTCACCGGCTCGTAGATGCACTCAACCTTATATTCATCGCGCAGACGCTGCTGTACAACGTCAAACTGCAGCACACCCACCGCCCCGAGAATCAGGTCGTTGTTATTGAGCGGCATAAACAGCTGCGTCGCCCCTTCTTCTGAAAGCTGCTGCAGACCTTTCTGCAGCTGTTTCATCTTCAGAGGGTCTTTTAAGCGAACACGCTTAAACAGTTCCGGCGCAAAGTGCGGAATCCCGGTGAACTGACGATCTTCACCCATAGTGAAGGTGTCGCCAATCTGAATGGTGCCATGGTTATGCAGACCAATAATGTCGCCAGAGATGGCTTCTTCCACCGCCGAACGGTCACCGGCCAGGAAGGTCACGGCATCGGCAATCTTCACGTCTTTGCCGATTCGGACGTGCTTCATTTTCATGCCCTTGCTGTAGGTGCCCGAGCAGATGCGCATAAAGGCGATGCGGTCACGGTGTTTCGGGTCCATGTTGGCCTGAATTTTAAAGACGAAGCCGGTGAACTTATCGCTGTCAGGTGCGACTTCGCCCAGATCAGTACCACGCGGCAATGGCGATGGTGCCCACTCAACAAAGTAATTGAGCATTTCACGCACACCAAAGTTGGCCAGTGCCGTTCCGAAGAAGACTGGCGTCAGCTTGCCATCGAGGTATTCCTGCAGATCGAATTCGTGACTGGCCGCCTGTACCAGTTCGATTTCTTCTTTAACTTCTTCAATAAGCTCTGCGCCCAACAGCTCCAGCGCCTCAGGTGAGTCGAGCCCGCCAATCTGGATATCATCCGGTACGACGCTCGCCTGACCTTGTTTGAATACATGGATGGTATCGGTCATAAGGTCGTAGATGCCTTTAAAGGCTTTCCCCATGCCGATTGGCCATGTGACCGGTGCGCACTTAATATTGAGTACAGTTTCAATCTCATCCAGTACTTCGATGTGATCACGGACTTCACGGTCCATCTTATTGATGAAGGTGAAAATCGGCGTATCGCGCAGACGACAGACATCCATCAGCTTGATGGTCCGGTCTTCTACACCTTTCGCGCCGTCGATCACCATCAGTACCGAGTCAACAGCGGTCAGTGTGCGATACGTATCTTCTGAGAAGTCCTCGTGCCCGGGCGTGTCCAGCAGGTTGACCATACGCTCACGATACGGGAACTGCATCACCGAGGTCGTGATCGAGATACCCCGCTCCTGCTCCATCTGCATCCAGTCAGACGTGGCCATACGACCTGTCTTCTTACCTTTTACGGTACCAGCGAGCTGAATCGCATTCCCGAACAGCAGCAGCTTTTCAGTAATGGTGGTTTTACCCGCGTCCGGGTGAGAGATAATGCCGAAAGTACGGCGTTTGCCGACTTCCTGCTGAAATGGTGTATCAAACATGACTTCTCTGAGCTGGAGATTGAAAGGCCGCTATTCTCCCTGAAAGCGGCCTTCTGTTCAAAGGGTGATCGAAGCCG
>Ga0208203_1001318_pt1 | contig 9847 bp, 5 predicted proteins | sample DeeseametaMP2914_FD_184167 | JGI IMG/M metagenome (GOLD analysis project Ga0208203, IMG submission 184167) | Marine microbial communities from the Deep Atlantic Ocean - MP2914 (SPAdes) | ecosystem: Environmental > Aquatic > Marine > Oceanic | place: West of Santa Cruz de la Palma, Atlantic Ocean...
CCTCCACATCAAAAACACCTGTGCTCACACCACCACCAGTGGGGGTGACACAGTCAAAAGAAGTAGAGGTTAAAGAGGGGGCATTGACGGTACAAGGATCATCATCGATGAGAACGCTGACGCCATTGACGGTGTCAAAATTAAGACCCGAAATTGTAATGGTACTCGCAATGGAGGGATTCGCCGTGCTCGGGCTAATCGCTGTTATGGTGGGCGCTGGCTGATAAGAGTAGCTACTTGCGAGGGTCCCACTTAAGCCTGAACGACTAACAACGATATCCCCAGAGGCAATAGCAACGGAGGCATTTCCCGTTGTACAGGTGATCTGAAGAGGATTGTCGACAACGTATGAAGCACAAGCAATACCTGCTACGGTAACGCTATCGGCACCTGTAAAATTTGTACCCGCAATGATGATATCATTGCCACCACTAATAGCTCCTGCATTGACATTCACAGAAGTTGGATTGGGAACTGTTGAATACTGGTAGGTGGGTCCTGGACTACTGAATTGGCCATCAGGATTCACGACAGTAACCGCCACTGTTGCTGAAGCATGGGCAGCAGGAACACACTGAAGGGAAGTGTCACTGATTCTATTGATGAAATTACAGGCGACACCGTCAAAGTAGGGAATGACTCCTGCTAAAAAGTTTGTTCCTGTCAGGGTAACAATACTGCCCCCAGTATCTGGGCCGATGCTAGGAGAAATTGAAGAGATTGTCGGTGGGCCTTGATAGAAAAAGGCATTACTTAAGGTTGATGTTTCTTCGCTAGTTGCGACACTTACAGGAACAAAGCCCTGTACGTGTGCGGGGGTCACACATGTTGCCGATGTTGAATTGATTACAGTTACACTAGCACATGGGCTGCCGTCGATAGTGATCGTCATGCCTACTTCAAAGAGCACACCAGTTAACGTGATTGTGGTTCCTCCACCGATGACACCGCTTGAAGGAGAAACACTGGTAAGACCAAGAGCGGCTTGAGCACCACTGGCCTCTTCTTTAGGTAATTGAACTTCACCGACAACACAACCTGTTGCAAATAAAATAAAGGCAAATAGAAGAGTGTTCATTGCTTTAATCAATATTCAATTCCCTAAGTCAATATGTTCAATTCCTTGAACCTCAGTATCTTATCGGTTTGAAATCCTTTGGTTTTTAGTAACTTTCTTTATTATAGGAAATCTTTTTACCTGATCATTTAGGTTTTTTTAAGAGACGGTGATTTCTTTAGTAATAATAATACTTTACGTTTAGTTAATTTTTAGCGAGCTCTGACCCGATAAGAGGAGTGGTGAAGAAATTGCCTCAACTCATTGGCACCTGTCTTTTTCTAAGAGGTTGGAATCATTTAGGGGCTTAGGGATTTTAGTGTTAACAGAGATAATCTTAAAATGAACTTTCGTCGTAAATATAAAACTCTCTTTTTCATCGTGATGGTCGCTACTGCTTCAAGTGGTATTCAGGCACAGATCATGAATACTACGGGAAAGCAGCTTCAGGTGAATAACTCACAAATTCTCGGAAGTTCTTTAACTAAGATTTTTAGCCCAATGGGCTCGACTTCCTTTGGAGGGCTTGATTGTGGTTACTACAATGCCAAGGCCTTGCCTGTTTATAGTCAATTTGGAATCAAACAAGCGGATTGTATGTCCCTTGCGGGCGGGATAAGCGCTGCCACTTCTTTTCCCAATGCAACTGTTCAGGCCACTGGTCTTGGTGAACAAGAAGTCCTCTCTTATGGTGAACCAAAAGGCCGCTTTAAAAACTATCTTAAAAATCCTTATGAAGCCGTTAACTATATTGATATCATGACGGATTCTCCGACAGGTGAGTCATGTCCTGCTGGGTTTTATGAATCAGGGGATGATGGCTACCGCTCACGAAGTGGTGATACCCCCCAGTACGCTCTTACTGATGAAGAAAGGGCGATGCTAAATTTTGATCTTGGCCCAAGACCTGATTGGGTTCCTATTAGCGAAGAGGGCCCTTTAGTGGAGTTGCCGAGTCCAAAAGATTACGATGAGGTGAGAAACGGCTCCATGGGAGAGTTTGAGATGGAAAAGGATATTGGCTACTATCGCTATGGAGATGGTGATGGCAATGTCTTTGGCTCTGAAAGAACGGTTTGGAATATTAAAGCAGCCGGTAAAATCCTCTCTGAGAAAGGAATAATCATGGGGGTCGGAGAGATCTCTTCTAAAGCGGGACCCACCAGTGGTCATAGCGAACACCAAGAAGGAAGAGACGTGGATCTGCGCCTTATCGGGAAAACTCAAGATGGCGTGGCGCGGGCCGAAAGATGTAATGTGAATAATTCAGGTTGCTATGACCGCGATAATACCTATGAAATGATTAAGGCCTTTATTGATGTGGACCCTTATGGCATTGATAAAGTCTTTATCAATGATCCAAAATTAAGAACGATGATTAATGACTATATGTCTAGTGAATACGGTGTTTCTCAAACAATTGCGAAAAGTTGTAGTGGTCATGATGATCATATTCACTTGAGCTTTAAGAGAAACGGTAAAGATCCAGATTCATATTAACGGGATGTAATAAGAGATGAAGACGTTACTGATGACATTACTCTTTTTAACGGTGCTTCCAAAAAGCACAAGGGCACAATGCGGTCTTGATTGGGGGAAACTCTACTTTAAAGATAGTGTTGGTGAGAGAGAGTATAATAGAAAGACTAAGAAGTACGAACTCTACTATGAGACTTACCATATTTTTAAACCGAGCTATCCTGCGAGTGTCAATGTCCACATCCCTTTTAAGGGTGACTGTAAGGGTGTTGATTTTAAGGCGGTTAAGACATACCGAATGATAGGCAAGAGGGAATTTAGTGGACATGAGGACGCTCATGAACGCCATGGCCTGACTCCTGTTGGTCTGGTGTTTGAAAAGGATGCCTTTGACTATGCTGATGTTCAGGTTGAAATCGCTGACAGTGAAGTGATTCTTAAGAAAGTGAAGATCAGAGAGGCCTTTAAAAGTCTTAAGAAAGATCAGCATATCTGGAAAATGAAGTTTGAATTTCTCTTTAAAGACACGGATGGCATTGATAATAAGAAAAGTCATACTGCTGACTTCCCTCTAATGCACTAATCCTTCTTTGTGAGTGACTGAGCGGCGAGAAAAGCTCCGGTCCAGGCATTTTGAAAATTAAAGCCCCCTGTAATTCCATCGATATCGAGGACTTCGCCGGCGAAGTAGAGGTTGGGCACGATCTTACTTTGCATGGTTTTAAAGTCGATCTCCTTTGAGTTGATACCGCCACATTCAACGAATTCCTCTTTAAAGCGGTGGCTTCCGACACTTTTAAAAACTGTCGCGTAGAGGGCTTGGGAAAGCTTATTAAGGGATTTTTGGGAGACTTCAATCCAAGGCCTTTCGCAATCCTCTGGTATGAGTTCATGGACAAAAACCTTCCAAAATCGCTTTGAAATAGTATCGAGGGGAGTATTAGTGATAAGTTTCTTCGCTTCTTTTGCTTTGAGAGTTTTTAGCCTCTCTGTGATCTCCTCTAATTTGAGGCCAAGAAAATTCACGCGAAAATCAAATTGATAATTATGCTCTTTTATTTCACGAGCGGCCCAAGCACTCAACTTTAAGATGGCAGGTCCACTTAAACCCCAATGGGTGATAAGGAGGGGGCCTTTTTCTTGCCACTTCTTTTTTCCGAGTTTGAGATCTATCGTCGCGCTTGGAAAACTGATGCCTTCAAGTCCTAAGAGCAGGGGGCTCTTAACCTTAAAGGTAAAGAGGCTTGGGGCAAGAGGGGTAATGGCGTGGCCGAGAAGGCTTGCTAGGAAGTGGCCTGAGCGATCTGAGCCGGTGGTGATGACCAGATAGTCAAAGACGAGAGCCTCCTCTTGTGAGGTTGATAAGAGGAACTGACCACTGTCATTTAACTCAATATTCTTAACAGCTGAGCTTAGTTTAACGTCAATCCCATAATTATTAACTGAGCCTTTAAAGCAGTCTATGATGGTCTGGGAACTATCGGTAACAGGGAAAATGCGCCCATCACTCTCTACCTTGGTTTTAACACCTTTTCTATTAAGCCACTCAATCATATGAGAGGGGTTAAAGCTGTTAAAAGGACCTCTAAGTTCTCGAGAGCCTCGAGGATAGTTGCTCGCCAATAGTTTTGGATCAAATTGATTGTGGGTGACGTTACAGCGTCCTCCACCAGAGATGCGCACCTTTCTTAAGACATCACTGCCCTTTTCAAAGAGGGTGATGGTGGTGAGAGTATGATCTTCACCCCGTTCGATGAGTTCTTCTTTGATGCGAATGGCACAGAAGTGTCCAGCAGCTCCTGCGCCAATGATAGCAACTCTCATTAATACTTATTCTTTTCAGAGAAGAAGTTTAGAGGTTGTTTGACATCAACAACACCGCCACCCTTTGGTTTGGGAAAGTCGATGAGTTTGAGCACACCGGCCATACAGCCTGTCCCACTTTTACTGAAGCGAGCTCTCTTTCCTTTGATGGCAATTTTACTGACACTTCCGTTAGGATTAATTCTAAAGTGAAGGTCAATCACACCCTTAGCCGCTTCGTTACTTTCAAGTTCTTTTTGATAGCAGTGGCGAAATTGGGGAAGATATTCTTTTAGAATTTTTCTTAAGAGCTCAGGGTCCATAGAACCAAGCACGACGGTTTTGGGATCTTGATAAGTGGTGTCCACTCCAGACTTGCTTGAAAGTCCTTGCGCCCCAGTACTTGAATCATAGTTACCGCTGAAATCTTGACCGAGGGTCCCTACATCACTATTGGTATTGGCCTTAAGGGCTGAGTCAGAAGTATTGGCCACAGACTTGAACCCACTTGTGCCTTGGGCCGCATTATTCTTATTGATCTTAGTCGGCTTAAGGTTTTTAGTGCTGCCAAAGAGGCTTGAAAGTTTATTATTGGCCTTAAACTTGTAAGCTTTCATTTTTGGCTTTTGCTTAACCTTTTGCGGTGAAGGAGCGGCAGCAGCGAGTTTCTTCTGCGGCTTTTTCTGAGTTTTTTGCTTTTTCACCTTTGATTTCGTTGGAGACTTCTTCGCCATCTTAGGTTCTTTATTAGGCTGTTTGTTTTCCTTTATACCAGTATTCTTATCGACTTTATCAGCAACTGACTTTGAACGCTTATCTGAAGGCTTCTTACTCTTGATGGCCTTTCTATAAATAACGGCAATTTTCTTCTTTGGAGGTTCCACACTGGTGTCAATAAAGAGAAGAAGCATCATAAGGCCCATCACGACACCAAAGATTTTACTAGCTTCTTTTTGAAAGGCACGATCCGCTCCAAAGAAAGGAGCAGCTTTAAGGCTTGGGGGAGCATCAGCGAGGCGAACGATAATTTGAACCGTCTTATTTTGAAAGTTCAGTGTATCCTTAGGTCCAATGGTGTAGCTCTCGGCCTTAGAAAATATATCTTTTTCCCCGGTTTCACGATTATTGGTATGAAAACCAGGAATCTTATGAACCTTTACCTGACCGCCATCGACTTCTATAAGAGGTAGTCTATCTTCCTCTTCAAGACAGGGCAGACTAATGGTGTGCTTATGACGACCTAGGTTTGAGACATAGGTGGTTCCTTTATTCGCTGAGACATAATCAAGCGAGAGGATATTTCCATTAACGAGAACGGTGATCTCAACGGAGAGTTCTTCTTTCTTGCGGGCAATGGGTTTAACTTCTTTTTCTTCTTCTGGGTCTATATATTCCTTGTAATTTCTGCCTTCTTCTAAAGCGGCAATCTTATCAACAGGAATGAAGGCCTCTTCATTAAAGACAATATCACAGTACTCCCCATCAATGACCACAAGTCCTGGCATCGGGGGTAGTTCGGGCGGGAGGTCGCCAATAACATCACTATCAAGCTTGTCGACAACCCCAGCGTCTTGATCCTCAAATATAGGACCAGATTCAGATTCAAGGACTCTTTCATTGATATGCAGTTCAATGGCGCCAAAGCGCAGGATATCACCATCAGCAAAGAAAGCCTGTTTTTCACGATTACCATTTATCGTGATGCCATTATCACTTTCTAGGTCGATGATTTTACCACCGTGTTCATCAATCACGATGAAGGCATGGTAAAAGGAGAGGGAAGGATCATCTATAGAGATATCCGCATGGGGGGCACGACCCACCAAGAGCTTCTTCTTATCAAGGGGAAACTCATAAAGAACTTGACCGTCTTTATAGCCCACTAGATGAAAAATAGTCTCTTCTACTTTTCTTGCACGCAACACCAAAATTACTCCCGTTCCTTATTTTCTTTTTCAATTCTTGCGATCTCCGCCTCCACCAAATCAGTGAGCTTTTGCGCGCTCTTCTTAAGGGGGTAGTAGGAGAGAAATGTTGTGGCCTCAAGAACTTCTTTGGCCGCATAGTAATTCCTCTGTTCATAGAGGGTGACAGCATTGATGAGGGCGATATCTTCGCGCTCTCTAAATTCATTAGGTATTTTATCGAGAATGCCCATGGCATTCTTTGTGCGACCCTTCATAAGATAGGCACTGGCCAAACTAAAGAGGAGGTCAGGGTCACTCTGGGCACTTCGGTGCAGGTCTTCAAGGACAATAAGCGCCTTATCTACTAGGTTAAACTCTAAAAAGACTTGGGCCAGATTAAAGCGAGGCACTTTATGGCCTCCTCTTTTGGCCTTATTAAAATAAGTGATCGCTTCATCAAAGTGGCGATCCTTAAGTTTGAGGATGCCCAGATTATTAAGAGCTGCCGCGTAATTCTTATTGCGGTCTTGCTCAAGACTGAAGTTAAAGTAGAACTCGGCTTTGGGATAATCCTCTCTTAAAAAGTAGCACATCCCCACCTGATTCCAGTAATCCGCACTCTTCTTCTTCTCTTTGAGTTGGCCTCTTAAAGTAGTGAGACCTTCTTCAAAGTCTTTTTGATGACAGAGGCTAAGGGCTGCGTACTTATTGGCGTCAAGTCCATTAAGACGGTCTTGGGTATAGCGAAGAAAACTTTCCTCTTTGAAGCCATCATACTTGTCTTGCTCCACTTTGGAGGCGAGGTGCTTAGTAGCACACCCACAAAAGAAGAGCGAAAGGGTGAGGAGAGTCACGAATTTCACAGTTTACCTCCCTTTCTATCCTTGGGAAGCACGTAGAGGCTCGCTGGATGGCGGTGGCCAATCTTAGTGATGATGGGTTTGATATCAAGAAGGTTAGGAACCTCTGGGTCAAGAATGAGTTCGCGGCTAATAAGGCGGTAGGCAAGCGTCTTTTGTCCGCGCGCTTCATTAATAAAGTTCATGGCCAGGTTTCTCATAGCACCTTTAAAGCCATCAACATATTCTTTGGGGAGTCCCTTTGCCTTTGGAGTATATCCTAAGAGAAATTCTCCTACTTGCTTATACTTGTGCTCAAGTACCTTATAAGAGCGGGTCACCAGGTGGGGATAGCCCATCTTGATAAAAGGCGTGTAGGTTTGTGTGAGACCTTTGAGGGCCTCAATATTTTTTTCAAGTGCCCCATTGAAAGCTTCCTCATTGAAAGACTCTTCACTAGGAAAGGGCGCCCATTTGAAGGCTTGGGTCTTTTTAAGAGTCTGATCAAAAGCGAAGATGGCCTTCATCTCTTTAATTGGTTCAGATTCATACTGTGCGCTTTTAATAAGGTCCTTGAGAAAGGTCTTCACTTGGCGTTCACCGTTTTCATTTTGATCACGATAGTAACTCCAGTAAAAGCTTAAAAAAGATCTTTCAAAGAAGCCTCTGAGTTTGCTTTCTTTTTTAAAGGCCTTATAAAAGGTCAGGAAATTCTTATTTTGGCGATGACGAACAAAGAAAGAGCCGATTCCCTGAAGAACTTCGTCAGTCACTTTCTGTGGCACTTTACAGCGCTTACCCATCTTGTAATTTTTAAGGGCCGTTGTGGGCTCTCCAGCTACGAGTTGGTATTGGACGCTGACACGATAGAGATCATTCTTTTCCTTAAAGCGACTTGTGCAGTAAATAGAGAGATAAGTGTGGGCCACTTGAGCTGACGCCACAAAGTCTTGATTGAGCATGAGAGAATTCACGAAGGTGAGGATTTCCTTCTTTCGTTGAAAGCGCTCTTTGGGGGTGAAGAGCTTAAGTGCTGTATTCATCCACTTTTGGGCTTCATCTGTTTTATTGAGCTCTAAAAAGAGAAAAGAAGCACGGTAGGCCGACTTTGCTTTGATGGATTGGGGGTATTTTTCGCTACCAAAAAGTGCCAGGTACCCTTTGGCGGCTTCATCTTTCTTGCCGCTAGCATCCATCTTTTGGTAACCGTCAAAGAGAAGCCCACCAAGAATAAGAGTGGTCTTTTCAATATACTTGTTATCAAACTTAAGGTAGCCCGCTTTAAGCTTTGGGATCCACGCTGCAATTTGGTCGGTGTTCTTATTCTTAATATGGGTGTCTAAGATTTGAGTGAACATACCCTGTTGAATCTTAAGATCCTCTTTATAGACTGAGGTGTATCGCTCAAGGGTTTTTAGAGCAAGGGGGAGTTTCTTTTCTTCAAGATAGATATTAAAGAGTTTTGAGTAGATCTTTCTTGAGCGCTCATTTCTTGGATAGATATTGATATGATTGGTGAAGGTATAGATGGTGTGGGCCGTGCGCACTTTCTTTTTAAATTGACCATTTTCAAGAGAGGCAAGGAGAGCGTCAAATGTTTTTAAACGGAGCTTCTCATCGTGCTCTTTGGCCTTCTTATTAAATTCAAGAGTCTTTTGGTAGTAGAGAAAACTATTGTTGAAATCACTTATCGCAAAGTGAGTTTCCCCTTGCATGTAGCGGTAATGATCAGTTTTCTTGGGGTTGATGCGCGCTAGGACATCAAAGAATTTAATAATGCGCACTTTTTCTTCTTCACTGTAGTTTGTGATATTCGTTTTACTATTACGGGTAAAGCGTATTTGGAGGTAACCCACAAAGGAGCGGATCTTGTCTGTGGCCTCTGTCTGATAATCCTCTTCTAGGGGTTTGACTTTGTGAATAGCATCAAGAGCAACAGTAGTTTTCCAAAAGTTTTCAAATCTTTTAAAATTACGATAGAAATCAAGCTGAGAGAGTCTGATTTCAATCTCTTCTTTTCGGTATTTCTTAGAGATGGCATTTTCAAGGGCAGCATCAAAGACAAATTTGGCCTTCTCATAACCACGGTCTTCAGCTGTTTTCTTGGCCATTTTAATCATGTATTCAGTGGGGTGCTCTACATTATCCACATAGAACCTAGCCCCTTCTTCCACACGTTCTGCAAGGACAAAGAAGAAGCCAATACTTCCTAAAACTTCATTTTGAACATTGATATACTCTTTCTTTTCTGACTTAAAGAAGCTGTCTTTAGCGTGTTCTATCGCCTGGTTGTAGTCTTTTGTTTTTATGTAACACCAGCTTAAATTATAGAGGTGCTTAGTGGTCCACTCATCTGTTTGATTCTTGAGAACATCACGATAAAAGCGGATCGCCTTCTTATACTTCTTACCATTGTAATAGTGTTCAGCAAGAGAAGTCTTGGCGGCATGGACAATAGGAGAGTTTGGAATGGAATACTTAAGTGAGCGCAAAAGAAACTTCTCTGTCTCTTTATCCCCACCATAATCACGAGAATTGAGAGCAAGAGTGTAATAGACTTCACTTAAATAGCGAAAACGTGGGAATTTTTTGATGAGGTTAAGACCATCTCTCCTTACCTCACGGTAGAGGGCCTGACTCTTTCTAAAATAGGACTTCTTGCCTCGCTTTCTTATAAGAGCAGGGTTTGCTTCGAGAAATTTCTTATTCTCTTTTTCACGCACCAGCTTTATAGTCTCTGTCTTAAGCTCAATCATGCGCCA
>Ga0208203_1001323_pt1 | contig 9836 bp, 8 predicted proteins | sample DeeseametaMP2914_FD_184167 | JGI IMG/M metagenome (GOLD analysis project Ga0208203, IMG submission 184167) | Marine microbial communities from the Deep Atlantic Ocean - MP2914 (SPAdes) | ecosystem: Environmental > Aquatic > Marine > Oceanic | place: West of Santa Cruz de la Palma, Atlantic Ocean...
CCCTCTTCATCTGAAGCACGGTGGCCAAAGCTATCATTTGCTCCTGGCGGCACAATAATGTTTCCTATATAGCGAAATCTATCGTTACGCTTAAGTGAGATCATTTCGTTTATGACTTCTTTTGAGAGATCGTCGGAGAGATTTGACTCCTCAACCCTCTGTGAAACGATTTTGATCGCTTTTGTAATTTTCTGAGGCTCAGGAAAGTTTGTGGCATAAACTTCATATGGATCTCCACCATTTCCCTTATCACCGGCAAATGAATGTGTTGCTAATAAAATCACTATAAATAAAGTATATATTTTCATCTTAGACCTGCTTTTTTTTATTTTTTGATTATATCTTTAATTTTTCTTTCCTCGAGGCACTTATAAAAGATCCAAGCACCTTCCTCTTTCACACAGAAGTGATCTCCGTCTATAAACTCGTAACCTAACTTTTGGAGTGCTCCAAGGAGTAAACGCTCAGCATTAACTTTCTCAAGTTCTGAAAAAAATGGATCGAAGTAATCATTGCTGACATAGTCATTCATATTCTTGTCCCAAAGATTTAATGGGAGTTTGTCTTTTTCTTTGATTAGATATTCATAGCAGGCCAATTCATCTTCTTTATAGTCGCACTGATACAAAAATATAGGATTGGTATAAACAAAAGGCACCTTCTCTTCAGTTACCATTCTAACAGCAAAGGCTGCTATTAAGCGCTCTCTGGTAAATCCACCTCTAGGAAGGTAGTAACCATATTTAATACTGTTTAGGATAAGATCACTAACATTTCCCAGCCAGATTTCCTTAACAAATCTCTCGATGAAGCCCTCGTCCTTGGCCAGAAATTGTGGAAGAACATGATGAGCGACTTCGTGAAGAACCAATTTTGCAAAATCGCCCTCTAAATGGGAGAGAGTTCTCTCTGTAAAGTATACTTGGGCTCCCTTTTTATTTTGAGTAAAAGCGCCAAGACCCAAGAAATGTCCTTCTTCGCTTGGAACGTGATGCCCAAAGCTCTGATCGGCTCCAGGTAGAACTATCACGTTACCTATATAGCGATATCTATCGTTGCGTTTGAGTGAGATCATTTCATTCACAATTTCATCAGAGAAGTCGATTGGCAGGTTAGATTTGTAGACTTTCTCCTCTACAAGCTTGGTTGCTGCTTCTATCTTTTGCGAATCGGAAAAGTTTCTAGCGTATACCTCGTACGGATCTCCGCCGTTTCCTTTATCTCCGGCAAAAGTGAGTGTTGATAGCCCCACCAAAGCAAATGTTAATAATTTTTTCATTGTTTCTCCTTAATTGATTTTTTTGCATTTTCTGTAAGTGGATAAAACTGAATGGCCAATTGGTAAACATCCGTTTTCTCACCATCTCTAAGCAGTGCGGACATCTTTTGTCTGAACTCTCTAATAATGGTTTTGGCCTCCGGGAGCTTTTCAAGATCGATCGCAACCGTCGCTGACGAAAAATCTCTGAGCTCAACCTCAATTTCTTCCAGTTTATTTTTCCCCATTTCTAAGGTTTCCAAGTGGGACTCTCTTAAGGCCTTGCTTGAAACATCCTCGGTGGTTTTTATATCTTCGTGTGTTTTGACGAGCTTTCCATGTTCATCTTCTTTAAGAAGACCAGATGTGATTAGATTTTTAAGCACAACCTCTGACCTGTTTAGAGTGATTCCCAACTGATCTGAAACTTCTTTTGTTGTTGCTTCAAAGCTTTCCAGGTTAAATAATTCAAGGACTGCATAGTGTTCCCACTCTGCTATTACTTTATGATAAGACTCATCTAGTATGTATCTTTGATCTGTGGAATCGATTTTAATATTATCGATATTAGTCTTGCTTCGATAGAGACTCTCCATGAAGAGTGTTTTTTCTTTTGGAGACAAAGACATTCTTTCCACTACACTTGAAGCGTGCTTAATGGGAAGTCTTCGCTTGCCTTTAATAATCTGGCATAAAGTTGAAGAGTGAATTCCCAAGTCTCTAGAGAAGGCCCTCAATGAGTAATTGGGATTAGTTCTCTGCTTAAGAGATAAATGGTCGTTCATTTTGTTAATGTAATATGCCTGACTTGTTTCCATAGACCATTGTTTAGCATAATTTGGCGTAGGGTGCGGCAAACTTGTAAACAATTCGCGGCAGTTTTTTGCCGCGGGTAAAAATTACAGAGTCAAAGCTGGCCTGTTATTTGCTTAAAGATAGGTAAGGAGATGCTTATGATTTACGTCTACGTTAAGCACACAGTTGCAAACTTCGCCAATTGGAGAGAAATCTACGATGGGCATAGGGAGACTCGAAGAAGAAAGGGTTGCCTAAATGAAAGATTGTTCCAAAAATTTGATGATGAGAATGAGGTTACGCTTCTCTTCACTTGGAGGGATGAACAGAGTGCTCGAGAATTCTTAAGTTCCCAAGATCTGAAAGATACAATGCAGAAAGCGGGTGTTATGCAAAAGCCGGAGATCAAATTCTTAAACTTGGTAGAAACAGTTAACCTATCCGCAAATAATGAGCAGTACCCTAACCTCGGCTAGTTAAGTGTAAGCTTTTTAGATGTCTCAAATAACTGCCCAAAAGGTGTTTTTGGAAATGCTCTAACCTTTATCCTGTTATGTTCTTTAATAATTTCAATAATTGTTTCTCGACCATTTAGCTTTTTAACTTGGCGGGTATGCAATCTAAGATAATGTTCCCTTTGTTCAAAGCTCATCTCTTTTAGTTTATTCAGCTCTTTTTCCACCAGGCCTTCAAGGTAGAGATGTTTTGAATTTTCACATAGTGGTGATTTTTGGGGAGATTCACCTAAAAAAAATCTCTCAAAATAGTAAAAATAAGGTTTAATGCAATAATAAAGAAAAGCAATTAGGACAATAGTTGAAAGAATATAGATTGCATTTTCATAGACCATTTTGAGTGCTCACTATCATCTATATATGACTGCAACATCTTGGCCATGGTGTTATTTTAATAAACCCTCTAGCTCTGACAATTCTCCATCTATTTCATGATCGAACTCTAAATTCAAAATTTTTGCCATTAATGGATATAGATGAATATTTTTTTTACTTGGGAGTTCAACATTTTTGAAAGCTGGACCTTTTGCATATAGTATCCCATGCATATCTTTATGTCCCTTATTCGAATAGCCGTGAGCTCCAAGTTTTTGAAATTCTTTCTTATCTACAAAAATACTCCATCCTTTCTCTGCTAAACAGACGATGTCCCCGATTTCAGGCCGATTCCTATAGTTTAGTTCTTTGGGTATGCTAGAGTTTGGATAACAACTATAGTTCTTGGAACCCTTATTTAAGTGTTTAATCGCAAGCCCAATATTGGTTTCCCTTTTTTTGTATAAATGAATCATTGTGCCTTCGCCAACAGCTTTGAAAGAGCTTAAAATCTTTTCAACTTCTGAGTTCTTACTCAACTCCTCAACTCGATCAGGGTTTAAAGATGTCATTCCATGATCTGATACTATAATAATATTTAAATCTGGTTGAATCTCTTTAAGCTTTGTTATCAATTTATTTAGACTACGATCAACGGCCATTATGGCCTCTTTTGTTTGGCTAGATCTAGGTCCATACTTATGTCCGGCGGAGTCCACATCATGAAAATAGAGAGTTACAAAGTCTGGTCTTAGCTCATTTGCGAGGGAAAAATATTTAATGACCTTATTCACTTTTTCATCATGTGTGGCACTATGATTATATTCTTCCCAATAACTAGGTCTTATTCCATTAATTGCTGTTTCCGATCCTGGCCAAAAATACGGAGCACTTTTAAGACCATTCTTTTCAACCAAATTCCAAATAGGGCCAGCCTTATAGAATCGAGAATCCTTCACAGATGAGCGATCTTTTAATTTATACGTACCTTCAAATGAAGGCTCAAAAAAGTAGTTTGAAACAATTCCGTGATTAATCGGATATCTACCAGTAACCAAACTTAAGTGATTAGGGTATGTTTTGGTTGGAAATGATGGTATTAGCGACTCAAGTCTTGCTGAGTCTTTGGCAAAAGAGCTTAGAAATGGCGGTGAATAAATTTCATTATAGTCATGCCTGTACCCGTCAATTGAAACAAGTAGAATTGAGGAGGCAAATAAGTTTGATAAAGAAAAACTCAAAAGAAGTAGAAGCTTCATTATGCACCTGTTATTTGAAGTACTCGAAGAAGTTTCCAAAAGACTTTGCCACGGCCTCTTTGGGGGCCACTTCTCCTCCACCACTCAGTTTGCAAAGCAGGGCCGCACACATCACCATGCGATGATCATGGGCGGTCGTGACTGAGCATTGCATGTTTTTTGGTACATCTCCAAAAACAGTAAATACGTCCCTGTCACTATCGTATGCGTGTTTTATTTCAAATATATCCAAAATTCTCTGCATTTCTTGCAATCTATCGCACTCTTTGTACCTGAGATTTTTTATATTTTTTATTTTTTGCTCTTTTCCACTATATGCCATTAGGACCATCAATGTGGGCACTAAATCAATACAGCCACTTCCATCAACTTCAATACTTTTAGCTTCTTTAAGTGGGTATATCGTCACACCGTCATCGCAGAATTTATAATCTCCTCCCATACTCTTTATAAAGTCCAAAATCTGGCCATCACCTTGAAGTGGATCCTTAAAAAAAGCATTCTTTACCCTAACAGGCGTAGTTAACGCTGCATAGGCCGCAAAATAGCCAAAAGAGCTATAGTCCACTGGAACTCTATAGACAGAAGAGGCCTGTATCTGGCCAAAAACCTTTTTAGTCATTTCAAAGTAGTTTCCAGATGCCTCTAGATTGGTAGGTATAACTTTAAGCGCAGCCTTAAATGAAATAAGCTCCAAAGCACTTGCAAATTGAGTCGTTTTTGAGCAGTCCACTTCCAAGCTTTGATTAGATTTTATAGGCCCTTGAACTTTTATAAAGTTTTCACCGACATCAACACTCACGCCCAATTTTTCAAGTAGTGCACAGTACTCGTTTATCGGTCGTTTTAGAAATCTGGGCTCAACTTTAAACTCAACAGGTGAATCCATTAGGGATACAAGCGCCATAAAAAAACGAATCGTTGTCCCACCCTCTCCTAAATAGATTTCGGATTTTTGCTTTGCATGTTCAATACTGCCCTTAACCCTTACTCCATCTCTGGTTTCTTCAATTTCGAATCCAAGACCCTTAAGGCCTTTAAGCATGAAATCAACATCTTCAGATAATGGCATACCAACAAGTTCAATGTCTGCTGGCTCAATCGCAGCAAGAACGAGGGCACGGTTGGCGTAAGACTTGGAAGTTGGACAGATTACTTCATTTTCAAGATTAGCTGAAGAGACTTTGATACTTTTCATGAGCACCTAATACCTTTTGTAATTCATCTAGTGTAAATTTTTTAAATTCAACTTCACCAACAACTGTGGGAATAATAAACATAACCCCATCATCAATTCTTTTTTTATCCATTCCAAGGAGGTTCCAAAACTTCTCAGAATCAAGCCCCTTGGGAATTTTATAATCGATACTAAGTACTTCTTTTATTTTTTTGAAATTTTCTTCAAGTTGGGGAGCAAATAAATCAATCACCATCTCAAGTCCAATAATTACAGAAATACCGTGAGGAAGTTTCGATAATCTTTCAACTGCATGTCCAAATGTATGGCCAAGATTTAATTTTGCCCGTTCTCCACCCTCCTTAAAGTCTTTCTCAACAATGTCCTCTTTGCACTTAATACTAAGGTCTACTGCTAAGTCGAACTTATCTTCAATTAGGGCCTTGTAAACTTTTTCATCGAGAAAGGCGTACTTTGACAGCTCTCCTTTTCCCGAATCAAGTTCAATTTTTTCCAAAGTTTTTATGAAGTCTAAACAGACATAACTCCTGCAGGGCATATGAAATGCACCTATCAAGTTCTTTCCATACTCAGAATTAATCCCAGTTTTGCCTCCAATAGAAGCGTCAATAATTGAGAGAAGAGTTGTAGGAACGACTACCCAGTCGATGCCTCTTAATATACTTGATGCAACAAACCCACCTAGATCTGACAGGGCCCCCCCGCCTATTGCTACAAGCTTGTCATTTCTAGAGATTTTGTTTTCTAAAAAGAAATTTATTGCTTTTTCAAAGCCACATAAAGTCTTGTTTGACTCCGCTCCATCGACAACATAAGTCACTTTTTCATCCAAAAAGGATAATTCGGGGTAAAGCTCCAGCACCGTCTTATCCACAATAAAAAATTTATATTGATCAAGTTTGGATTTCAGCTCTTCTATAAGCATTGTTTAGACTTCCTTTTAAAATTCTGCTCATAACATTTTACCACCGACCATGGTCAGTTCAAATTAACTTTTTCTAATCCAGGCCATATTGTGAACTAAATCTTCTATGCTAAAATGTTAAATCTATTAAAATCAGTGAAACGGTCGCATATGAGCAAAGAACACTTCAAGATACTAAAAGAGGCCAGCAGTCTTGAGCAGACTATCAAAGAGCTGGAATCCAAAAATAAATTAGGCCAAGAAAGGGTCAATAAACTTTTGGAGCAACAAAATGAGGCACTTTCAACTGTTAAAGAGCTAACGGCAAAATTTCAAGAGAAGCGCCTTGAGTCGCAAAAAAATGAAAATGAGCTTACAAGCATTGATTCAAAACTAACAAAAATTAAATCAGACATCGGTGCCTCCTTTGATGCCAAAGAAATGGAGATGTTGGACAAAGAGAAGCAAAAGCTTCTAGAAAAAGTCGACCAGCTTGAAATGGCAGGGCTTGAGCTGCTTGAAAACTTAGAAGCTATCGAAGGTGATATTCAAGATAAAAATACCTTCTTGGAGGGCATAAAAGAGACCATTTCTGAAATACAGTCTGAAGTCGACATAGAGACCGGCGAAAGAAGTCGCCAAATTGACTCCCTACAGACAAGAATAACGGCCTCACTAGAAGAGCTGCCTGAATCTTTTGTCCTAACTTACAATAAAGTTAAAGCGAAGAACTTATCCGTTTCTATGTTTACAAAAATTCAAGCTAAAAGCTGCTCAGTTTGCAAGGCAGGCGTAGATCGTTCCAAAGAGGTTCAGGTCGAGGAGCAACTTTTACTAAAGCTTTGCTCCTCCTGCGGGCGAATATTTATTCCAAATCAGGCGCTTTATTAAACTTTGCCATAACATCAAGAAGAGTTTTATATAGTGCCGGAATAAATAGCAAAGTAATCCCTGAAGCAAATAGAAGGCCATATGCAAAGCTAGTTGCCATTGGCCGAAGGAAAGGGTCTCCCCCCGGCATGTGTGCCACAGGAAGTAGTCCCACTACCGTAGTAAACGTCGTTAAAATAACAGGTCGAAACCTACTCTTTGTCGCAGTAATTACCGACTCAAGAGTCCATCCCTCATGTTTTAAAGTTCTGGCGATAAAGGTCACCAAGACAATAGAATCATTAATTACAACACCAACTAAACCCAGCATACCCATTAGTGCCATAAATCCAATTGGGAGGGAGAAGACTTTAAATGAAGCAACGACCCCAATTAAACCAAATGGGATGGCAGACATAATAATTGCAGGCAAGGCAAGACTTTTAAACTGGATGAATATAATGATAAAGATGATAATCATTGAGGCAGCAAGCGCCTTTTTGAAGCTTTCTAAAGACTCTTGAGTGTCTTTATTTTCTCCAGATAAAGAAAAGTCAGTCCCAGGAAGTCCTTCAAGTTTTTTCTCCAAGTAAGGCCTAAGTTTTTGATTAACTTCCATTGATGTCGTTTTGCCTAAGTCCACCTCGCCACTAATTGCGATGGTCCTCTTCCTATCAAGTCTTCTAATTATATATGCACCTTTTTCTTCAGAAAAATCGACAACTTGAGAAATCTTTATATTTCGACCTTGCTCGTTCTTTACCTCTAAAGAGTTTAGGATTGCTTGATCTGATCTTTGATATTCTTGAAGCCTTACAATAACGTCGACATCCTCATCTGACTTTTTAATAGTCGTTACAGTTGCCCCTTCAAACGCCCTTCTAAGCTCTAGTGCGATCTGTTGATTTGAAACCTTAAGCCTTCTGGCCTCTTCCTCGTTAACTCTTGCAATTATTTGTGCCTTACCTGTTTCATAGTCGATTTCAGCACTCAAAACACCGTCAAACTCTAAAAGATCCTGTTTGATCTCTTCTGCCAAAGTTTCCAGTTGATTTAGGTCATCGCCATATAGCTCTACGTTAATTGGCTTTCCTGTTGGTGGCCCGGCCTTACTTTTTTCAACCGAAAATTGAAACTTTGGATCAACCAATGGCCTTGCATTATCAGCAACCGCTGCTAAGATTTCATTGGTGTCTCGCTCGCGCTCAGACTCCATTGTTAACTCAAAGCTTATAGAGCCATAATGTGAACCACTTTTAGAACGTCCACCCTTGAATGCCTGATACCCAGTGATGGTTTGAACTCCTACAAGTTCCTCTGACTTAATCGTATTAAACATCGAGCTCTCTATCTTTAAAAGCTGCTCCCTCGTGACATCAAATGGTGTTCCGACCGGACCTTTTATATTTATTTGAGCTCTTGTTACATCATCGGAAGGAAACAGTTCAAATCGCATAGTGGTTGCTGTAAACACCGACAGGACAAAGAGACCTACAAAAATGAATAAGGTCGATTTATTAAATCTTAGAGCAACGTTTAAAACACGCTCATACCCATGCAATAGAGGGAGGTACCACTTCGATTTCTCAACATTCTTATCATGCCCGGCAAAATCAGCAAGATGCCCAGGAAGAATGAAAAAGCACTCTATCCACGAGGCCGCCAAAGCAATAATAACAACAGCAGGAATTGGCCAAAGAAACTTGCCCATTATTCCTTCCATGTAAAAAAGAGAACCAAAGGCAACCATAGTGGTGATAATGGTGGCAGTTACAGGGCCTAGGGTTTCCCAGGCAGCCTCCCTAGCGGCCTGTTTTGGGGCCATTCCCTGCTCAAGCTTTTGATAATATTGTTCTGCCACAATAATAGAGTCATCTACCAGCATTCCCAGAACCATAATGAGCCCAAACATGGAAATTAGGTTAATTGTGATTCCAAACCCCTCCATTAGTGAAAACGCAAAGAAAAAGGCAAATGGTGCACCCAGGGCCGTTATAATTGAAACCTTGGCATTTAAAAAGAACATCAAACAGATAACAACCAATATGATGCCTTGAACGCCATTTTGTGTAAGCACACCCAGTCTTCGTTTAACATAGAAGCTAAAATCGTTATAAATTTTATATTCGACTCCAAGCCTTTTAGACTCTTCATCCAAGGTGTTTTTTATGAACTGGGCACTTTCTAAAACATCCGCGCTAGATTTTATGGCTATGTCCAAAAATATCGCAAGCTTTCCCTGAGAACGATCTTCTCGTTGAGCATCTTTTAGGGTTCTAAAAACTTTTGCGACATCCTTAACTTTAATCGACTCCCCAAACTCTGTTGATCTCACAATGATATTCTCTATCGAAGAAACTGTCTCATTTTCAACCAGAGTCCTGACGAGTTTTTCTTGCTTTGGGTTTTTAATGTTCCCTGCGGAGACATTCACCTGCCTATCTCCTATTGCTTGAGCAAGCTCTCCCAAATTCATTTCATATTTCTTTAACGCTTTAAGATCTGCTTCTACATAAAAAACCTCATCTCTATAGCCGGTCATTTGTGCCCTGGATACCCTTGGATCCTTCTCCAGGCTATCTCTTAGAGCTTTTGCTTTGGTCCTTAAGTTCCACTCGGTGTCGCCAAAAATAGCAACATTCATGATTCCGCGAGTTCGATTGGTAAGTCGTGTTATGACCGGATCTTCAACATCGTCTGGAAGATTTCCCAACTTATCCAT
>Ga0208203_1001327_pt1 | contig 9807 bp, 7 predicted proteins | sample DeeseametaMP2914_FD_184167 | JGI IMG/M metagenome (GOLD analysis project Ga0208203, IMG submission 184167) | Marine microbial communities from the Deep Atlantic Ocean - MP2914 (SPAdes) | ecosystem: Environmental > Aquatic > Marine > Oceanic | place: West of Santa Cruz de la Palma, Atlantic Ocean...
GATGCTGCTCTTGCTGCGCGAGAGCTCTATTGTGTGATGCAAGCGAAATTAGGGGAGAATAAGCACAAGAGAATCATTCTCATCCCCGATCAAAGCAAAGACGTGAACTCCAAGCAAGGAGAGATCTTCCAAAGTATTCTCAACCGTCTCAAAAAAGCGGGTGAGCTCTATGAGAGCAAGTAGTCTTCAAGATTAATTTTGCGATCAAAGTCGTCACTTTCTCTACCATCAAGAAACTCAGTCGCCCAAACTTCAAGACTTAAGAGAGTGAATATTCTATAGCCATGATGCTTGAGCTCAAGAAGCTCATAGTCTTTCGCCTCTTGGTTTTCAAACTCTTTAAAAAGACTATCGAGAAATTCCTCGTTATACCATCCTCTATTCTTCAAACGGGTCAAAAGGGCTGAAAGAACTTTCGGTCGAGGTTTTAAAATTTTGTACCAGGGAATATCAAAGCTTCTGTTGTAAATCTCTTCTCTTTTAAGATAGCGACTGAGCGCCATTTTGTGAAAGCGGCGATTAATAGTTTTGTTATTTGTTAAGCGATGAAGAGTTGTTCCCCCATTGATCCACTCATAGGGTAGGGAGTTGATAAAATCGATGACTTCTTTATTAATAGTAGGTAGATAAAAGGGCGTATTAAAGTGTTCAACAGAGCGATAGGTTGAAAAACTTTGGTAGGGGTAAAATGCATTATAGAGTTTCCCTGAAATCAGCTGGTCTTGAAAACCATCCTTTGTGAAAGGGACTTCGTAGGCGGCACTGGGAAGAGGGGTATTAAAAATTTCTTTTTTAAAGAGTTTCTTTTGAAAGTCAAAAGAGAAGTGGCGATAGGTGCAAAGCTTTGTCATGAATTGATGATAGTAATCATCTTCAGTAAAGAGGGCCGCTACATGGGAGAGTTCCCAAAATCTTTCCCAGTCCGTGAGTTTCACTCCTGCTTGCGCCATTTTCAAAGCACTCTTTCTTAAGCCCCTCGGGATATTCTTTATATAGCGGTGGTACTCAGCGACGGGAAAGTATTCTCCCCATAAAGTGTCACCGCCATCACCACCAAGCATGCCATCCACATGTTCACGGGCTTCCAGACTAAGTTTGTGCAGTGGAAGACTTGAGCCTACAACGGGTTCTTGATTGGCCCTGACCATGCTTACGATATAATCAAGGTCCTCGGGTTCAAAGGGGATGGGGTGAAAGTGGCCGTTAAACTTCTCACAGATATTCTTTGCAAAGGCTTCCTCATCCCAGGCCCAACCAGGAAAGGTCACTGTAAAACCATGAAGAGGTTTATCAAAGACCTTGCTACCTTGAATAAAAGCAAAGCTTGTGTCGTGGCCTCCACTTAAGAGTGAGCCACATGTCTTTGTTTGGGTGGCATTCTTCCAATTCTCAAGACCCGAGCGATAGAGGTTCTCATAGTCATCGAGTTTGCTTTCCAAATCAGAGAAGGGTTTTCTTTCAAATGAATATTCTGTGTCAGCATGATGAAAGAGGGTGCTCTCATTATCTTCCCTTTGTAGCCTGAAGCAGGGGAGAAACTTCTTAATAGATGAGATTTGAGTTTGATCGGGGCTTGTAAAGCCATTGCTGATAAAGGAGCGAATGGCCCCAAAGTGAGGTGTGACCTCCTTGGGCTCAAGGGAGTTTTTAATTTTTAGGATATCATTTGAAAAAATAAAGGGCACTTGACCACTTGTGTAATAGCCACTGGTGCACTGATAGCGATTATTAAAGAGGTGGAGAACACCTTTTTTCTTTTGGTAGAAAATAATAAAGTGAAGACCATCGAGGTCCTGATAGAAGTCAGGCCCTTTTTGGTTAAAGAGATCCTCAATAATGTGGCCCATTCTCTGCGGGTCTTGATTGAAGTGTGAGTAGTCTTCCTTGCTCAGAAGATTCTTAAAGAGGGGACCATGAAGGGAGATGAGAGCATTTTCACTTTCAAAAATGGGCTGACTTGAGAGGAGAGTAAAATTGTCGGTCTTTTTCTTGAAAGGATAATCTTCCTTAGGGAGTGAATGAGGTTGCGCGTCTAAAGCACCCCAGAAATGCGAAAGCATAGTGATTCCTCTTTTTTGACAAAAATACTTTTAAGTAATGATACACTAGCTTTAAAACTAATGGGAAGGCTTTGGAGTAGAGATTGATGGATCAATTTTGGCTTATATTTTGTGGATTACTCGTCTTTTTGATGATCTTTGGACTGGGTCTTATGGGAAGTGGTGTCGTTCGCTTTAAGAACTCTCTGAGCCAACTAATCCAAACCCTTTTGATTATTCCCCACGGTCTTTTGCTCTTTAGCTTAGTTATAGGTCCTGTCGTCTACGGGGGACTTGGGCCAGCTGATTTCTTCTATCAGTGTAGTTTCTTTTTGATCGCTCAGGCCATTTTGGTTGGGGTATGGGCAGAGAGGATGAGTCTAAAGAAAATGCTTCTCTTTGTGAATCTTTGGGGCCTTGTGGTTTATCTGCCAGTTGCTTATGCGGTGTGGAGCTCAGAGGGATTTATTTTAAAGATGAAGGTGGTCGATTTTGCTGGAGGCCTTGTTATTCATGTCACCACTGGCTTTAGTGCCCTCGCAATGACTTATCTTGCAAGACGAAGAGTCGACTACTTCAAGCTCATTAAGCATCATAGTAACCCCCAGATTTTCTGTGGATTGATTTTTCTGTGGCTTGGCTGGTTTGGCTTTAATGGCGGTAGTGCCCAAGGATTCGATAACCAGGCGCTCAGTGCCCTCTTAAATACCTTTATTACACCTGCTTTTAGTTTGTTGATTTGGTTTTGGATCGATCTTATTCACACTCCCCATCGCTCCTCACTTCTTCATTTAAGTATGGCGGTGGTCGCTGGACTGGTTATGGTCACTCCTAGTGCCGGTCTGATCAGTACTCAAAGTGCTGCGATTCTTGGGGTTCTTGCGGGTGTCTTTACCAATTATAGTGTGCGCTTCATGCACAAAGTGTTCAATCAAGATGATGTGATGGAAGTCTTCTCGACTCATGGTCTCACTGGGTTATGTGGGACTCTCTTTCTTTGCTTCTTTCTACCTGGAGCTCAGGCGAGCACGCAGCTAATCGCCGGCGTTGGTGTAGCGGCTTATAGTTTTCTGATGACCTTTGCTGTGATTAAGATCTTTGGCGTCGACTTCTTTCTTGTTAAAGCTGAAAAGGAAGAAAGTGGACTCGACATTGGTGACCACGGAGAGTATGTCCAAAATATTCCCAAAGGGGGATTGAGCTAGTGTGTGGCTTCTTTTGCGCGATTGCTAAAGATCATCCTTTTAAAGAGGAAAGTTTTCTCAACTCCTTTCGCAATTCAGATCTCCTCATTCAGAGAGGCCCAGATGAGCAGGGCTTTTACCGTCATCCTCACCACTTTTGTTTTCATAGCCGCCTGCAAACCTTGAGTCTCCTTGATGAGGATAATCTTGATAAGCAACCCCTTGTACGAGGGGAGGATTATCTGCTCTTTAATGGAGATATTTATAACTACCGCGACTTTAGCTCCACAGTGAAGAATGGGGACACCAGCGCTCTCTTTACGCTTTTGCAAAAGAAATCAATTGCTGCCCTCAATGATCTCAATGGTAACTTTGCTCTTTGCTATAAAGAAGGTGAAAGATTATTTCTTGCTAGGGATCGCATGGGGATTAGGCCGCTCTTTTATACACTCTTAGAGGGCTTAGAAAAGCCGATGGTTGCCGCGAGCACGAATCTCTTTATTTTAGCTGAATTAAGAAAGAAGCATCACCACGAGCTCACCCTTAATAATGACTTCTTTTCTCAGTATCACACCTTACGCTATGGCGCCTCAGTGAGAGAGTGTGTGTTTCATGAAATTCATGCCGTGGCGCCAGGACACTTTATCGAAATTAATTTGAATGACCTTCTGATTGAAAAAAGAGTGAACCTTAAGGAAGTAACTTATTGGGATATTAACTCAATCTCTCGTGCTACTGGTGAGGTTAGTGGAGAGGCTTGCGAAGACGAGCTTGCCTCCCTCCTAAAAGATGCCATTGAAATCCGCACCCAGACCCATGGCCAGGAGTTTTCAACCTTTCTCAGTGGAGGAATTGATAGCGGTCTTATCAGTGCACTAGCGAGTAAGAAAAGTGGCTTTAAAGAGTCTCTTTATATGTCTCTTCCGGGTTCAAGTAACGAAGATGAGCGTCTGAATCGTTTTCAAAAGAGTTATGATCTTCCCCTTCGAAAGATAACCTACAATCCTCACAAAGATCTTAAGGTCTTTGATGCCCTAGAGCAGCCCTATGGAGACACGATCATTTTTCTTGTGGATCAGCTCTGTAAGGAGGCGGCCAAGAGTTCACGGGTGGTTCTTAGTGGCGATGGGGCCGATGAAGTTTTTGGAGGCTACGTTCACCACCGTGTCTTCTTTATGGCGCAACTCTTTAATAAAGCTTTGCCAGGGCTGGGAAGAAGCGCCGTTTTAAAATTAATGGGCTCCTTGCCAACGTCCTTTTGGAATACTTTCTTTCCTTATAATCAGGCGCTTGATCAAAAGGGAATTCAAAAATTCATCAAATTTCTCCATTCCTTTCAAAATCCCCTTAAGGCCTATCTCTCTTTGGTCTCTCTTGGCAGTGAGAAAGAAGAGGAAGCGGTCTATACTAAGTTAGAAAGGCAATGGCCAAGAAGCACGCCATTTTCTATGCATGAACTTCTACGCTTTGATCTTAAGTTTTGGTCGCCTCAGTACGCTCTTTATAAAATGGATCGTATTGGCTTTTCCCGTGGTCTTGATATTAGAGTGCCCTTCTTTGATCACCGTCTTGTTGAGTGGTCACTTCGTCATCATGAGGGCAAGCCCTGTCAAAGTCTTAGGGGCGCTAAAGTCCAGTTAAGAAGAGCTGTCGCGAAATATGGCCTTCTTAAAGATGAACTATGGAAAGAAAAGAAGTTTCCCTTTCGCCTCAGTGAAGTTGAGGGGGGCCTCTATGAAGGCAAGCGCAAGGTTGTGAGGGATCACGAGCAACAGTGGCATCGAGTTTACAAAGAGAGAATAAATTAAGGAGGAGTGAGAATGAGCGATAAGAAATTAGCGGTGGATATAGCTGCCGATATGCTTAATGGGCTTGATCCTGAGCAAAAAGAGAAGGTGATTGAGCTCATGAAAGAGAAGGACCCCACGATGACGGCAGAGATTGTGGATCATCTCTTTAAGGTAGAAAGCCTCACACTCTTAACCCCAAAAATGATGTCCGACTTTCTTAAAGCTGTGCCCCTTAAAGTTTTAGGGCATGCCTTGAAAATCGAGGATAGAAGAATTGCCGATTTTTTCTATCAAAATATGAGTGCACGAATGGCCGAAGATTTGCGCTTTCATCTCGAGGAAGAAAAGATACCCAAGGAGAAGGCCTTTGAGGCCCATCGTGTGCTTAAGAAGACCTGTGAGAAGTTAATCGCTGAGGGAGCGATTATTTTACGTCATGATTCCGATAAGTTAGTTTAGTTTTGTCCTAACTTTTGACAGATGTGAAGCTTTTTCAAATTTAGACCAGCTCTCTCTCATTTGTTGGTATAACTAGAGGAACCCAAAAATAATCCTTTAGGAGAGACCATGAAAAGCGTAATTTTAGCGGCCCTTATGGCCATTGGCACGACTCAAGCAGCTTCTATTCCTAAGAGTAAGAGTGACTACTGCTCTTCTCAAAAGTCAGTTAAGAGGCACCAAAGAATTTTAGAAGAAGATGATATGAGAATGGCCCGTCGAAATTATGGGGGACTTGTCGGTGGTGGAGTTTGCTGGTGGCATTCACGTTTTCAAAGAAACGCCGCCTACCTCACTATCTATCGTCCCGATAAAGCGAGACCAAGTGAGCGTAAATTAAAACGCTTGGTAAAAGATATTAGAAAAGGTCGTAAAGTAATCGAAATCCCCGGCTATAGTAATTTTAAAGAATTTAGTCGTGATAACTATGAAGAAATTCAAAAGAACCTAGAGTCATGGCAGCGTATTGATGGAATGGTTTTTCAACACTGGGTTATTGGCCTTGCTGGATCTTCTATTCGTACACCTGAGGCCATGAAAAAAGAGATGGATGAACTCTACGCTCAAACTCAACAAGGTGATGTTGTTTATCAGAAGTTACAAATTAAAGGAATTACGGCCCACGCGTGGCTTGTGATTGGAATGGAAAAAACAACGAATGGTTATGACCTCTTTGTTGTTGATTCCAACTATCCAAACTCGACTCAGAAATACACTTACGAAGAAGGTGATGATTCCTTCTACTATTATGGTTACGGTGCTTTCTCTCCCTACACGGGCAAGAATTCAGAACTTAATCGTATTAAAGAAATTGCTAGCGATTATTGTAACTAGACTATTCGCCCTCAAAATCCACGAGGGCGCACCAAGGAATGCCATGGGCGGTGAGTTTTTCACCGCCTTTTAAATCGGGAAGATCAACAACAAAACAGGCTTCAACCACTTGGGCCTTTGTCTTTTTGATCAGCTCATAAGCCCCAAGTGCCGTTCCCCCTGTCGCAAGAAGATCATCAACAAGAAGTACGCGCTGGCCTTCATTGAGGGCATCTTTATGAATTTCAATCGTATCAGTACCATACTCAAGCGAATAGTCTTGAGAAAAGGTCTCGCCAGGAAGCTTACCTTTCTTACGAATGGGCACAAAACCTAAGCCAAGTTCGTAGGCCATGGCCGCTCCAAGAATAAAACCACGCGCCTCAATACCAGCAATGACATCGATCTTACCTTCATGGGTCTCAAGACACCTCTTACAAAGCAGTTGAATGGTCTCTTTTAGTCCTTGGGGATCGAGAAGAAGAGTCGTGATGTCACGAAACATAATTCCTTCTTTTGGCCAATTAGGGATGGTGCGAATTTTACTCTTGAGTGATTCAGACATAATTTCTCTTTCTTGGGTTTTGCTCTAATCTAGAAGATCAAAAGCTGATTGCATAATTTTATTAAAAGATTTGCTCTCTTTTTTGAAAGTGGGGATTCCCTCTAAGAAATGTTCTCTTTGTATATCGGCAATGCGCAGATAAAAGGGCAGTGAGGTATTTTTATCTGAGAGGTAAAGGATAGGAATGTCCTTAAAGAATTGGCGAACCTTTCTTGCGAGTTCTTCAGGGCTAAAGTCATTAATGCTTTGATCGATGATGAGAATTTGACTTTGGTTTGGCTTTCGCTTCACTCGCTCTTTGATATTATCGAGAGTCTCTTGAGCACTCTCTGATACACTTATATGATGCCCACGATTTTGCAGAAGATCTTTAAGAGGAGTTGTGACATCACTATTATCCCCAACAATATGAATGAATTCATCTCCCAGATAGGGATGAAGTCGCTCTTCACCTTTCTTTAAGATAAGAGGCAAGTAAATGGTAAAGGTTGTTCCTTGTCCCTTGGTGCTTTGAACTTCAATGTGACCGTTGTGGCGCTGAATGATTCCTTGAACAACGCTAAGGCCAAGACCTGTGCCTTTATCAATATCTTTGGTCGTAAAGAAAGGTTCAAAGATTCTCTCTTTAACTTCTTCGCTCATGCCAATGCCGTTATCTGTCACTTTAATTACGAGGTAGTCTCCAGCTTCTAACTGAGAAGGAGGGCTGTTGAAAAAGGCTTCAGAGCTTATAAAAATTTTAAGTTTGGGATTGCTGATACCGTCTAAGGCCTGAAGAGCATTATTTCCAAGGTTGAGGAGGACTTGCTTAAGTTGCGTTTTGTCTCCGTAGATATTTCCGTTAGGTGGGTCAATGAAGAGGTCAATGGTGACTTGGCTATTTCGAGCGGCACGAAGAATCTCAACGACATCTTGGATAGGAGATATTGGTGAGAATTGATTAAAAATACCTTCTTCTTGTTTGGTGTAAATAAGGATTTGCTTAACAAGTTCTCGTGCGCGATCCACCAGGTGATTGGCGGTATTGAGGCGAGAAAGGGCGTCAGCATTATCAATGACTTCCTCTTCAATAAGAAAGAGAGCATTGTAAAGGCCTTGGAGTATATTGTTAAAATCGTGAGCGATGCCACTGGCCAGTGTTCCAAGGGCTTCCATTTTTTGAGATTGAAGAAGCTGATCTTGAAAAGCTTTTCTTTGAATGACCTCTCTTCTAATTTTCTCTTGCATGAGGTTGAGGTTTGAGGCGAGTTCATCGAGCTCATCTGCCTTTTCCTGAGGGGCGCGATTGAGCACCAGCTGCTTGCCAATATTATCAAGACTCGTCTCACGGGCAAAGCGGCTAACGGCGATCAAATGTTTTGAAACAAGGACATTAAAGATAAAGAGAATAAAGAGGGAGACGATAAAAGTCTTAGCTCCTTGAGAAAGGAGGATAATGAGAACACGGGACTTGAGAGAATTCACGACAGGGCTGATGTCACTAATGATTCTTAGCGTGCCAAGATTAATTTCCTTTCCCTCTCTTTGATAGATGATGGGGTAGTTGGTCACGATCTCTTTAAAAGAGCGCACATTCTTACTTAATTTAATGGGGTCATCATCTTTTGGAAAAATGGTGAGGCTATTAACCGTTTCAATCTCAAGTAGACCCTTGAGCTGAATTTGAATCTGCTCATTATTAATATTCCAAAGGTTTTGGGCCAGTGATTCGAGTTGGGTGATTTTGATCTGATCGACGGTGTCGTAAATATTTTTCAGGCCCGCTCTATAATCAAAGTATATCTGAATGCTGGTGAGAAAAATGGTGATAATGGTTGAAAAAAAGAGAATGGAATAAAGGAGTTTCTTTCCAAGCTCTGACCTTTTAAAAGGCGCACTTAAAAAGGGGAAGGCTTCACTTTTTAAGAAGCCTTTTATATTTTGGTCGTCTTGAGTCACTTTATCCCATTACGGTTTCTGATTTCTTGCTGGTTAATACAATTATAACTGTTTGTACCAGAAAAAAGCTACCAAGAAAGACAGCGCCCCCTTCACTAAATCCGTAAGAATGCAGGCCAGAAGCGAGGATGTAATTGACTCCAAACCATGCCATCATAATTGACATAAATGCTCCTGCAACAAGAGGAATGAATCTCTTATTGGGAATCCATGAAGTGTAGCGGCCATGGAGGATCGCCATATAGATGACAAAAGCAATAAGACTCCACGTCTCTTTAGGGTCCCAGCCCCAAAAGCGGCCCCAGGAGTAATCGGCCCAGACACCACCAAGAATGATGCCCGCTCCAAGCATAATCGTGCCCCATTTGAGGGTCGTGTAGATATGATCGGCATAATAGACTTCGTCTGATTGAGTGAGCCCACCAAGCTTTCTTTTAATAAGAACCGTATTGGCCAAAATCCAGCTTAGAGCTAGTGCACCATAGGAGAGTATAATAGTTGTCACATGGGTCGAAAGCCAAAAGTTATCCCTTAAAACGGGTACGAGAGGGCTAATATTGTCAGAGAGCATGCCTGTGGCAAAGTTCATCATCATGAGGGTACAGGCATTATACATGAGCCCCATGTAGACATAGACTTTCTCTTTCTTGAAGTGACCGACTACGAGGGACAAAAAGAGAGCGCCAAAGCCAGAAAAGAGAACGGTCTCATACATATTGGTGATGGGAGCGCGCCCACTAATAAGAACTCTAAAGGTAATTAAAGCAAGCTGAAGAATGATCGTAAGAAAGCTTAATCCAAGGGCCCATTTAAATTTCTTAAAGAGCGTTAAAGCGGCTAGCGCCAAAAGAGTCACCACCATACTGACGATAGGAAGTCTCATTTTCATAAAGCGGTATTCAAGAAGGTGTTCAGTAGTCTTTTGATCTTCAAACCTCTTCACTTCATCGAAAATGACTTTTAAAAAGGGAGTAGAACTC